>Ga0208543_1000076_pt1 | contig 33516 bp, 45 predicted proteins | sample DEB08_DNA_14_FD_185497 | JGI IMG/M metagenome (GOLD analysis project Ga0208543, IMG submission 185497) | Aqueous microbial communities from the Delaware River and Bay under freshwater to marine salinity gradient to study organic matter... | ecosystem: Environmental > Aquatic > Marine > Coastal ...
TCGTACAACAAAATTATATGGAGGAAGAAGAGTAAGAATGGAAGCATGGCAGCGCAGATATAAAGATAGAAAGCAAGAAGCCTATGAAAAATATCGTGATAGGTTAATGAGAACAACTAAGCCTAGTTATGTAAGGGCTTCAACATACAAGGATGTTATACACGAAACTGCTATGCGAATGGCACACAAGTATATGACATCACTACGAACAGGAGAACGCAATGTCTGAAATATGTTTAACAATGGAAGAACAAGTATGGTTAGTACAGCTTATCAGTACCAACACAGAGACTGCTGCAAAGTTTATGGACAATCTCAATGAGAAAAATGTAACGGAGTACGAGCAAGAGTACATTGCTCTTATGACTGAGTGCTATCACGCATCTAAAAAATTAGGTGGGTTAATAGATAAAATTAAACACAACATAGAGAGGTATGAAGATGTCGGAAGTAGTTACAAAAAAGTTTGAAGATAGACCAGACTATTGGGAAGGTAGATATCATAGTATTTTAAATGCATTGTTATCTATAGATAAAGCTAATATTAGTATCAATCAAGAGGCAATGAAAAGTATGGATAGATATGAAAGGCTTACACATTTAGAAGCCATTGCATTAAAGGTTGCCGAGTTTGAGTGGGAAGAACATGCTAAATGATTTTTGTAATAGGCTAAAAACCTTTTTACTTTGGATTATCTTGCCAATATTAATTACATTTATGGTGTTTGGGTTTATAGAAATACTAATAGATTTTTTGTTTTGGCAAGGCTATGAATAATTAATTACGAGGATAATACTATGAATGTAAGTACAGATAAAATAAATCAATTGCTTGATGAAATTGATATACTTCAAAAAGATGTTAAGAAATACAAACACATATGGAAGAAAGCTAAGGCTAACTATGAATATATGTTTGAACGACATGCAGAAAAAGAAGATATCATAAAACAAAATGAAATATATATGGACTTCATTACTGACTATGCAATAGCTCAAAAGAAATTACATAGATACAATCACGATCATTGTGTTAAACATGTTATTGATTTAATACCTAATGATGAATTACTTAATGTATCAGAAGTATTTCAAGAAAGGCTCAAAGAAAGATGTAAAGATAAGCCTGGAACATTTGAATTGATAATGGAATCTTTAAACATAGACGCATCCATAAAAGGATAGGAGATAGAAAGATGATATTAATTAAGATAAAAGAAAGGATTGATTTTGATGAGTGGTCTGAACATTTTACATACTATAAAAATTTTAAGGTAAAAGATTACGGTATAAAAATTACAGACACACGCATACTAAAAGATTTTTTTTGGTGGGATGATGAAAAAATTGAAATATCAAAAGTAAAATCTATTATGGCATTAACCAAAGCCGAACTAAAAGTTTTACAAAAGTTTAATATATTAGATAATTATCTACTAAGAGAACAAGAGAGGTTATATGAAAAGTACAAAACTAACACCCAAAGTAAATAAGTATGAGTTAGTAAGAAAACATTTACTAAAGCGTAGGAAGATTACTAGTTGGGAAGCGATAGAAAAATTTAGAGCAACCAGACTGTCAGATATTATCTGGAAGTTAAGAGGTAGAGGTTACTCTATTGCTAGTGAATGGGTAACTAACAAAGATGGTATGAGGTATACCGTCTATCATTTAATATGGAGTAAAGATGAATAAAGAAACAGTAATGGAAAAAGTAGCAGAGCTTGAGGCATCTCAATCAGTTGCAGAGTTTCGTAACTGGTGTGCAGATAATGATATTAAAATCTATAAAGAAATTGATAGTGCACTTATTGTTCAAGCTGCTGAACGTATACAATATGAGCATCAACTTTTGAGGGATACAGAAGATGAAAGATAATATAGGTTGGTACATCATATTTGTAATGTTAGTTATTGCTTGGTATGTGGTCATCAAGCAATGACATACAAGGAATTGGTATACGCTCTTATAGCCAAGAGAAAAAAATATAGAGTAGACACAATGGCAGTATCACAAATGATTGGTGTAGCTGACAGTTCAGTAGGTGATTGGGAACGGATGAAGAAGTGTCCCAATGGTATGAACTTATTAGCGTGGGCCAATGCATTAGAGGTAGACATTGTAATTAAAGATTATGAAACCGAATGTCCAGCAGACTTTGAAGCATCAGATAATGTGATAGCCTGGACTCAACAACAGGATATAGATTATGACAGAGAAAAAGAAAAGTTCATCGACTACTATACAGCCAAAGGTCGAACAGCAAACAACTGGGAAAGCATGTTCAAACTTTGGGTACGAAGGTCAGTCGATTTTAGAGCAGAGTCAGATCGAACACGTGCAACATATGATAAGACTTCGCCCACCTTTGTTCGAGACAGACGTAAGCGAATCCTTGATATGTCAAATGTATCGAGTAAGTTTCTTGAAAGAAAAGGTAAAGACAAGTGATTTTACTGTAGCTGTTGCAGCGTGTGAAGATAAACTTGAGCCTTGTAATATAGAAGATGTGCAAATTATGTTAGAAACTATTTGCTCTACCTTTAGTTGTTCAGCACCTAATGAGCTAGGACTCAAAACATATTGGGAGTTACTCAAGAAATATCCTGCTGGATTATTTCCTTATGTAACCTTACATATATGTGCGACCTACAAGTATCCTAGACTACCTATGCCAGTAGACTTTGTATCATATCTTGATGATGAATATATAAAAGCATCTAACTTTTTAGAAAGCCTTAAAAATGCTGGATCATGGGCTTTACAATTAGAACAAACACAAGGTAAAATATAGAACATGAGTGTAGTCAAATATATAGATATAGACCGACATAAAGGTTTAGGTGGATCAGATTCACATGTGCTTATGGGTACAAATGTTACACCTATACTTGAGTTGTGGGAACTTAAAACATTGCGTGTGCCTGGACCAGATTTGTCTAATGTATTGCCAGTACAAATAGGTACATTGACTGAGGAGTTTAATCTCAAATGGTTTACTAAACAAACTGGTATACATAGTGAACCGTATCCAAAAGAATATATTAAAGAAGATTTTAGAATGGCACACTTTGATGGCTGGTGTCCAGAAGAACAAGCAATCATAGAGTGTAAGCACACTAACCATTACAACAAGTTAGAGTATGTAAAGGCTAGATACTATGCACAGATCCAACACTATTTGATGATGGCAAGACTTGATGTTTGCTATTTATCAGTATTGTTTGGTAATGCAAGATGGGAATATTGTGCTATCCCATCACATCAAGACTATCAAGATATCTTAATGTATCGTCAAGAAAAGTTTTGGGATATGGTAGTCAACAACATTGAACCAACAGCAGATAATACTGCATGGAGACTGTATGAGTAAAATGAATATACCTGACGAAGCCGTCAAAATATTTAAAGAGTTAAAAATAAATGGAGCAGAAGCCACATGGGATTGTCATGGGACACCTGTTGTATTGCATAAGTACATAGAGATTATAGGCGCTAAACTTAATGTAAGTATAGATAGCCTGGATGTTATAGAAGCTAATGCTAAAGATGGGATAGTCAGTATGAAATGTGTAGCCTCTATTGTTAAAGCTGGAAGTGCTAGACAAGTTATATCCTATGGCGAGTGTAGTCCTAAGAATAACAAGAACGCCTATCCATATGCAATGGCAGAGAAACGAGCAGTAGATAGATGTATCTTAAAACTTGCTAACTTACATGGCTTTGTTTATTCAGAGAATGAAATAGATGATAAAGCACCATCAAGTAAACCTAAGACAGCAGAGAAAAAAGTAATTGCTGCTGAGCCTACTATACAAATGTTTATAACTGAGATGGATCATACACAATCATATACTGAGTTCAACAGTATAGTTAAGAAGTATCAAGGAGCTATGATTATAGCTAAGAAAGAAAGTCCAGAACTGTATGAAGAAGCTAAGACTAAGTATGAATTAATTAAAGCAAATCACACAAGGAGCATATAATGTACAACAAGATAACACTAATAGGTAGACTAGGTAGAGATGCTGAGTCTAAAGAATCTAAACAAGGCACTAAGTATTGGAAGTTTAGTATTGCTACTAACCAATGGATTCAATCCAAAGGTGAAGAAGAAACAACTTGGCATAACATTACTTGCTTCAATGATTATATAGGTAAGCTACTTGATGATAAAGGTAAAGCAGGTACGCTTCTTTATCTAGAAGGTAAGCAACAATATAATACTTATATGAATAAAGACGGACAGGAAGTTACCGCAGGTCAAGTAGTGTTAGATAAGTTTGGATCTATTTGTATGGTAATGGAAAAAGGTATGCCAAAAGCTAGTGGTAATGTTAAGAAAGATGAAGAATTTGAAGATGATATACCATTCTAGGAGAATGTATAATGCAAGAATTGTTAAAGGAGTATAAATGAAAGTAAAAGCAAGACAAAGAGATGTGTATTATTTTATTAAACATTTCATTGCAGCATATAAAGCATCACCTACGTATAAGGAAATATGTAGGGGGTGTCGTATTAAAAGTAAGAGCCACGCTTATGACTTAGTAAGTCATTTAATTAATGAAGGGTACATTGAGAAGAATAAAGATGTTAATTACAATCGTCAGTTGAAGCTAACTAAAAAAAGATATAGGATTATGATGTAAACACCTCGAGTTTACTACGTTAAGGTTCTTTATTTTTTTCATTCCTTGACGATTTCCTAGACTTCCCCCACTAGCTGGGGGTTTTTTTTGCTAAATCCACATAGCGTTACGACAAGCCACGTATTTAAACTTTGTTATATTTGGTATACGATTGGGTTAGGACATATCTAAACGGCCCTATATGGCCAAATAAGAGCGTATAAATTAGGGTGTGTGTTCTAGTTTTGGGCGAATGGCATCCATTCTTCTATTTGCTGGTCAGTTATGGTGTCATTCTGTACAGGACAGCCTGGAATAGAATTAATTCCTTTGCCAACTAATATGATTCCAAGAAATAAAGCTAACACTATTAAGAAATCTTTCATCTATCGTCTCACCAATGAGCCACCAAAATATAATCCTATGATACTTGATACCACATGAGTATCTAATGGTGTGATTACTAGCCCACCTAATGGTTTCCATAAAGTCATATCAGTACTACTACTAAATATCCAGAATCCTTTAGATACTGATTCGGTATAGCCAACAAAAATATCCATACTTGGATCTATAAATGGTGCAAGTTTAGGCAGGACTATGATTGCCATCACACACATTAAGGCTATGTATCGTCTAGTGTTCTTTGTAAATTGATCGGTTACGTTACGAGCTTTGTCAAACTGTTTAGATTGGAAATCAGCTCTTTGCATTAACATCTTTTGTTGTTCAGCTTTATCTTTACTAGCTTGAGCCATAATACCTAAGATACCACCCAGTACAGTTGATGCACCCATTGACAGTAGTTCCATTGGTATACCCATCTTACCTCCCTAACGGATTATCATTGATAATGTCGTACAGCTTTTTAAATTCTTTCTCACTCCAGGATGTCATACTCTCCTCCACTTCTGATATCTCATCATAGATTTCTGAGATTTCATCTTTCATTTCTGTAAGCTGAGTTGATTGAGTTTCTACAATTCCTTCTAGCTTTGCTATCCTGTCTAACAAGACTGAGGTATCAGCCTTCTTAATCTTACCTAGCCTGGTGTTAATCTTCTTTACTTCGTCTGCTGTATTTTGGAGCTTTGAATCGTTTGCGCTCATTTTGTAGATTATCCCACCTGCTGCTGGAATTATTGTCAAGACCAGCGATAGTAATACTGCTGGTGTTAAGGTTATACTCTTGCTCCCCTCCATATATCTGCTCCTGTCTGAGACTAATCGTTTCCACGATAGTAATACTATCTTGCAATATTTGCAAATAGGCTATAGGCAATGGTGGTTGCTCTATACTTTGAGGCTTTGTAGTACTGACTTCAAGCGTAGCTTTAGGCCTACTAGTAGTTTTTTTACTTGTGTCTGTAGGTCTATCAGCTTGAACATTATCTTTTGTTTTAGACTTAGACTTAGTTTTGCTTTCTTTAGTTCCTCCATTATTTTTTTCTGTGCTACGTTCGTTGCTCTTTCCTGTTGCAACTGTTGTTGTTTCTTCTGGCTCATCTCTCTGGTTGGTATCGTTTGTACTTTCTTTGGTCTCCCTCTCCCCTTCTTCGGATTCAGGTTCTCGTATGTCGCTTCCTTCATTGCTTGATCCTGCCTCAACTGTTTCAATTTGGCCTTCTGTTTCTTGCTTAATTTCCCGTCTTTCATCTGTAGTCTCCACCATCTCTGGTTGTTGTTGTGGTGCTTCTTGCACCTGGATTTCTTGTATCTCCTGTATAGGTTCTACCTCAATCGTACTGCTTATGTCAACAGGGATCTCTATTGTTGTTGGCATCTCAATGTTAATCTCAGGCATAGTAATATCAATGACAGCTACTGGTTGTATCTCTGGTATCTCAACTACTGTACCACCAATGCTAGGTAGAGTAGGTACATCTTGAATAAGGTCTAAAGTAATTTCAGTAGATAGTTCAAGGCCACCAATCATAGATTCTTCTACTACTATTTCTTCTATGACTACTATCTCCTCAATGATTGGTTCTACAACAACAGGCTCTATAACTACAGGAGCTACATAGTCCTGATAAGTTACCATTAATTCATAGTTGTCAGTAATAGGACCAAGCCATGAGCTTGAGTTACCAGTATCTACACCTGATAGTTCAAAGTTAATTGCTACATTATCGGTGAGAAAAGTATCATTGATAGACTTAGTAAAGGTGTGATGTGTCCAACCATCTTCATAAGGTACAGCAATGGTATGGCTAGATATTTCTGTAGTTGTGCCATCCGTAAAAGTTATATTGGTTACTATGGTGTCATCGCTACCAGCAGTACACCAACCATTAGGAGTATTACCACAACCATATCCATTGTATTTCAGGGTATACGACTTAATTTCTTTGCCTTGTTCTATACCAGTTAGATTAACCAGTTGTGATATGGTAGAGGTTTGTCCTTTAAATCTTACAGTTGGGCTGTTACCTGCATCACTATAAGAATTAGCATCACGCTTAACATTACTATCTGAAAGAGTCCACCCATTTGTATTCTCGTTAAATGTATTGTTAGTTAATAGGTTGTCCGTAGTAGTTTCGTCTGCCGACAGATTTGTCAGCATCAAACTTAACAGGAGTAGCCTTATGATTTTCAATAACATTATTGTCCTCATCTAATATACCACGTTTTCTGTATTCTTGAATAGCTTCATCGCCTATCTTACCATTGATAGGACAAGGGCTTCCAGCCGCTATCATGGATTTAAATACTCTGGGATCTTGACACAACATAGCAGTCGCACTTATTTTCATACCAAGCTGTGCTAATGCCCTAGAAAGTTTTATCCTTTGACAGTTTTTGTCCTCCACGTGAACACCAGCAGAGATACCAAAGAACCCACCTGAGATACCACCTGCTCTTACTACGACACAGATATCAGAGTATGCACCTGATGCACCCATTGATGGTACAGATGGTGGAGCTACTGGCATATCTTTATAGTGTATATTGGATGTGCTATCGGCTGCTTGACACTCAGCAATGTAAGCCAGGACTATAGCAAGAATAACTATGAAGGCTAGACTGCGCATACATTAATCCGCATCCGCTATGGTGTTACCATCTTTTGCTTCCCATTCTAAATATTCTTGATAATCTGCATTACTTGATTCTGTAGGAATCCAACTCTGTTGAATTACATTATCACTATCATCAGTAACTATTTTATTTATATAATCAGTTCTTACTTCATCTGATATTTCTGGTGGATATTTTAATTTTTTATATATTATAGCCATAATTTACTCCTATAATTCTGCTTCAACTTGTACAAAAGAATCTCCATTAGATACACCACGACAGAATCTACCATCTTGTGCCATTCCTGATACTGATACATCTATATGTACTCTGAATAAACCAACACCATATGCTGGTCCTTGATTCGCACCCTGATTATTGTTTACAGCAGCAACAATAAATCCTGTACCATTACCAGATGTTGTTACCCCTTGTTGAAATTTAAAAGTACTGGCTGCCGAAGTCGTAACTGTTGGACTTGCTCTCATTGGTAAGAATGGCACCATAGTTGCACCTCGCCCTGTACCATCAGAACTAAATCCTTCTCCAACTCCTTGATTATTATTTGAAGCAAGTTTTTGAAAATATCGTGAACACCTATTTTGATTATCTATAATAGTTTCAAACTGAAATGATGGCATAGTTGCACTAGTAAATTCTCCTACTTCCATTTGTATACCTGTAATAAAAAAATCATTACTTGTATTGTCAGCACAGTTTACTTGTCCGACATAAGCATTGGCTGCTGTATAACTTGCCCAAGAAGTTGCTAATGTACCACTTGTATAATTACTTCCAGCAACAAGAATCCATTGAATTTGAAAACCAGAGCCATTGTCATCATTTATTGTTCCACTTGTATCACCATCAAAATTAACTATATGATTTTCCCAAGTGTTGGCAGAACTAACTGTATATGCTTTTGCTATATGTCTGTTGCCATCTTCGGATGTAAGAGAAAGAATATGAGTTCCTGTTTTAGGACTTTTCACCCAAAAAGAAAAAGTTAATTTTTGAGCGTTTGAAGTACCATACTTTAATAATTGTAAATCTTGTGCCTCTACATGATAGTCTAAAGAGCCGAGTGTACCAGCCGATGGTGAATCTTTTGCGACTGTAACATCATACTTTAAACTTTTAGTAAATCCATATCCAGATGGAACATCTGTGCTTTGGCTTATGGTGTATGTACCAGCATCATTTAATTTATTTTTCATTCTATCAACTGTATAATATCCATCAGTAGTTTTTCCTGTAACACTTGTTGCTCTTTGAGCTATCCTCATATTACCATTAATAATAAGTGGTTTTGCATTAGGTCTTAAAGGTGTTGATATAGCATCAGCAGCAAGTTTGGCTAGTGTAATTTGTGCATCTGCAATGTGTGCTGTATCTATAGAGCCATCAGTATAATGCTCTGAGTTGATTGCATTATCTGCAATTTTTGCACCAGTAACACAATCTGCTGATAAATGTGCTGTATCTATAGAACCATCTGTGTAATGCTCTGAATCTATTGCATCATCTGCAATCTTAGCACCTGTAATTGCATCAGCAGCAATAGTCAATGCTCCTGTATCAGCAAGAGTTGCATCGCCTGATATTACATTGTCAATGTATTTGCTTGTGCCTGTGTCGTATAACAAGATAGAGCCATCAGCAGGTGAGGTAATATTTGTATCACTTAATCCAGCAAGGGTAGAGCCAGTTACATCGTCAAACGAACTGCCATTATAAACTTTTAATATATTTGAACTAGTATTAAATACCAAATCTCCAGCATCATTGTCTGAACCTGGATCACTACTTGCTACTCGATACCTTGCAGCAAAACTGTTAACTCCTGCTACGTTAGCAGCAACTGTTGCTATGTTTGCTACGTTAGCTGTTGTACCTACTATGTTTAAATCTGATACAAAATCAGATGTTGCTAATGTATTTAAATCACTCACAATGTCAGAGGTAGCTAAAGTATTAATATCAGAAACTATGTCTGATGTTGCTAAAGTATTAAGATCAGACACAATATCAGAAGTTGCTAATGTATTAATATCAGAAACAATATCAGCAGTTGCAAGTGTGTTTAAATCACTTACGATATCTGATGTTGCTAGTATATTTAAGTCAGCAACAATAGCTGATGTAGCTAATGTGTTTAAATCAGAAACTACATCGCTAGTAGCTAAGATAGCTAAATCAGCTACTATATCAGCGTTAGCCAATATATCTAAGTCAGTTACAATAGCACTTGTTGCTAATGTATTTAGGTCAGACACAAAGTCTGATGTAATTAAACTAGCTTTGGCTGCAACACTAGTAATCTCAGATGCTTTACCAGCACATGTAGTAACATTGGCTGATATTCCTGCAACTGTTGTTACATTACTAGCTACGGCTGCAACCGCAGTTATATCAGTTGTTATAGCACCAAGTGCAGATAAGTTAGTTGAGGTAATGGTACAAGCTGGATCTCCATCGGCATCAAACTCTAGTATTTTGTTTGCTCTACTTGCTTGTACAGGTAATTGCATATCAAAACCTGTAGTTGTTTCTGCTAATGGTAAACGTATAGACCTAGATGCACTTTCTTCTCTTTCTGCCATCATAGCCATTAAGATATCAAGCTGTGTATTTAATGCAGTTACATCAAAAGATGCGGCTGGAGTAAAGTCTGTGGTTCTTTCTACTACAATGTCTCGTACAATGACTATGCTGTCATCTGCTGTAGCACCAGCACCTAAAGTTACTGTGCCTCCAGCTCCAAATTCATATGCACTATCACTAGCATTAGTTGTACCTTGCACACTAAACTGAGCCACACTACTAGGTGCTGCATTATAGGTTAGTGCTGTGCCATTACGGAATACTTTTATGTCTCCTGTGGCAAAAAACTCAAAACCAATCGTAAATACTGTTTGTCCACCTGTAGCGGTGTAGGTATTTCTTGGTGTATTTTTAGCTGTTGCTATTGTCATCTTATTATCTCCGCTCCAGTATCATATATCTTTCTGAAAGTATTGTTAAACCATAACAAATTATTAAATGGAATTAAACGCCTAATTGTTGCTGCTTTTTCATCATACGGCAGATCCTGATTAAAGGCATATATTAAATCAGCCATCATGCCTGGACCTGCTCCTATAAATTCTCCTGTAGCATCTGCTGCATTTGCCTCACCAAATCTGCCTTGAGTTCCTATCATAGGCCTTACACCCATAGGTGTATCAAACATTCCTTCTGATACTACTTCAAACATAAAGTTAAAATCAGCAGGTAAACCAGCTACTCCTGACATTTCTATAGCACGATAAGTTCTTTCTTGCCATGTTTTATGTTGATAGTATTGTGGATTTTTTAAATAATCTCCCATTGCTCCAAATGCAACCATAGCTCCTGCACCACCTATAACTCTAGATTCACGACCACTTAATGCAGATAACATAAGTTTTCTGTTACTTGCAAATGACCAAGCAAAGAATTGTAATGGTAATGATAAAAAGCCATTGTTTATCTTTCCGCCTGATTGTGTTTTTTCAAAACCAAAAAATGCCATTAAATCATTATCTAATGCTTTAGCCAGTTTATCGTTGTTAATTTGTATTACGCCAAACATCATATTAGGTTTGTCAGCTATGCTTGGAGTAATAATAGTTCTTTGTACGTCAGCAAATGTAGCATATTGTAATTTTTTACTTAATGCTAATCCATTTTTTGTTGCTAACGCATCTGCTTGATTTAAATAATGTAATCCATTTTTTGTTTTCTTTATTGGTAATTTACCTATAGCCCTTGCTGTTTGTTTGTTTATTCCATAAGATGCTAGTCTTTCTAAATCAAACTTTGTTGCTGTGCCATTTGCTACTTTTACAGAGTCTTGTAAAAATCTATGTACTGACACATGACCAGCCCACTCTTTCATTAACTGTGTATGTGGTGATAATAAGTTTGCATGATAAAATGGTGCTTGTACATTTTGCAATGGTTTACCTACTATTTTATCAAAGTATCTGCCAAAAACAGTTGAGCCTGAGCCTATTCTTTCTTGTTGAGATATAATTCTTTCTATAGAAGTAGTATTCATAACAACATCATATGCATCTCCTAACCATTTGTTTTGTGCTAATTGACTATTTAATTCTTTACTACCTGCACTAAATATATTTTTAGAATTCATAACTTTCATTGTATCAGTAAAGCCATGTACCATTGGTATACGAGCAATATCAACTAATGATGATAGATAAACTTTACCCATCATAGCTGTACTAGCCCAGTTCCTAAATGCGTTTGGTAATCTTGATTGAAAGAATGAGTCAGGATCGCCTGTATTGTATACACCATAAACTTTATCTCTACTGTTTCTAAGTGTTTGCATTGTTTCACCAATCAAAGCAGTATCTTTTTCGTTAAGTAATAAATTAAATTCAGTTTCCCATAAATGAGTTTTCATTTGTGAATCACCAAATCTTTTTGTTACATTTATTCTTTTGTGCATCCTATCGCTATAGTTTCTAAATAAATAATTAATATCATTTATTAAAAAACCATCTAGTTCTGCATCTGTCATGTTTAATTTACGAGACATCAATGATGAATGTCCTGTTTGTATTCTATCTTTAGCATTCAAAATACCTAAGTCGCCATCCATGTCCATATTTTTCATATCAAAGGTAAGATTATCTAATGTTTCTTGTACTCTATGATTTATAAGGTAAACACTATCAGGATCTAATACTTGTTTAACTCCACCGTCTACATCTTTGAATGTATAAACTCTTGGGTTTTTTGAGAACGATTGAAATACTTTACCTCTAAAAGAATTTGGATCTGGTATGCTATAGAATCTATCATCTATATTATCTATCTTAGAACCTTTTAATCTATAACCATTCTTTGGTACACGTACTCCTTCTTCTGTTACTATTCTGCCATCATCTAATATCTCTTTTATATTGCTTAGTTTTTTTTGTCCTTTCTCACCATGCTCTATAACCATACCTTTAACTAAACCTTTTTTTACACTTATCGGATTTGTAATGGTTGCTGGTGGTAAAAAATTTACATCATTAGTAACTATATCTTGCATTATTTTTTCTTTGTCATACACACGATTTAAATAATTATCTACTAGAGGATCAAATTCTTCTTCTACTCTAAATTTAATATCTTCTAGTAAATCATCAGCTATTTGTACTTCTTCTTTTGCTTTGTTTATATGTGCTTGCAATAATTTAATTCTTGCTTTATCACCTGGATTAGTCTTTTTATATTCTGCTAATTGTGTTTCGCCTCGTTTAACAGACTGAGCAAACTTTAATTTAATTTTTGTAATGCTATCTTGTGATTGAAACATACCTAAGTCTTTAGCTTGTTTACCTATTTCTGCTTTAGCAGCATCAACCACATCTACAAATTCTTTTATTGCATCTGATTGTTTTGCTTTAAACTCTGGATCTCTAACTGCTTTACCAACTATTTCATTAAACTCCTGGAATGTCATTTGTTTGTCAAAGTTAGCACCAGCTTTATTTAAAGCACCTTTAAGTTTGTCTTTAGCTTTTAATCCTGTTGCACCAAAATCATAACCTAACACTTTATCATTAGCTTCATGTTTACCTAATCTATGAAACTTCCAGGCTTCATGTAATGCTTTATCAAATGCACTTACAGTTTGAAAATGTTCTAATGTTGCTTTTAACATAGCTGATTGTTCTGTTGCTGCGCCAGCTTTATTAGCTCTTAATACAGTTGCATGATCACCAAACAATGCTATTGCTGTATCTGCTATTTGATTACGCATAACAGATGTTTTAAATTTATTGTTAGTTAAAGCACCAAAGTCGGTTACAAATCTATCTACTCTTTCTGCGAACCAATCTGTTTTTTTGCCTACACCTGCTGTTTTTCTTGATAAACTTTTTGCTCGTATATTTTCTAATACCTCAAGGTTTAAAGCATTTTCTTTATCTACTGCTGTTTTACCATCAGGCGCACCTTTAATAAATTTTATAGTTTCTTTTTCTATTAAGAATTTTTTAAAATCTTCTGGTGATGCAAATTCTGGTAAATTTTTTACTCCTGGTATACCTGATATTCTATATTTACCATTGTTAAAATCTTTATTAATTCTAGCTTCATCTATAGCTATAGTATCTATGTCTACTCTTGACCTGCGGTCTCTTGCATCCTTAATATGAACATACTTTCTTTTACCTATTTCATCTGTTTGTCTAACATTTATAGTTTCTAAATTAAATCCTACCGACTGTTCATTTACAGTTGTTTCATATTTAACAGGAGAATTTTCGTCATACATCTTAGAAGTAAAAGTATCGTTTTCCATATCCCATGCTGCACCAAAAGAATCTTCCATAAGGTCTTGTTCAGATTTAGCTGAAGCATGTTTAGCTGGTAATCTTCTACCAAACGCTCCAGTAAATCCACCACCCATTAAAAATGCTGCGCTAATGTAACTTACTGACTCACCTAATGTAGCTGTTGGATCTAGCGACTGACGTATTGGTTCAGTACTAGCTACCAATGCACCTGTTGCTGCACCACCTTTTACAAATCGACTAGCAAATGTTACTCCTTTTACAAATGGAATAGGTACATATGTTAGTGGATCTCCTAATGCTGCAACTAATTCAGGAAGAATACCTGCGTCATCTCTAATACTTCTTTGATAATTATTGTAATCTATCTTATCTTTTACATAATTTAAATGTTCTTCATTTCGTATATCATCAAAATGACTTTCATATGCTTGATAGTGTGTGCCTTGTATTTGCTCTATTGCGTTAAAATTGTGATCAATAGGTTGTTCTAAAAATGTTTTATCATCAGTAATATTCATATACATTTGACCAGCCCATGACAAATCAAATGATGCTTCTACTTCATCCATAAAAGATGCTTCATTTGTAAGAGGAGTAAGAGCATCTATACCTGTACCTAGTACTTGGTTTATATCAACTGTTGTCTTAATCTCTGACATATTATCTATCCAAAGTTTTTAAATCTTGTCTTGATACGGTTAATATATTGTAATCTTTATTTACTAATATATTTTGTGATGAGCCTGTACGATCAGCAAATACAACTCTATATGCTACTTGAGCTTCATTAGCTGGTTGTCCAATAACTTGTAAGAATACATTTTCACCTAATACTAAATCACTACCCCATTTAGCTACTAAATCTGGATGTCTTTGCTCTAACAAATTATCTATATACTCCATGCCTTTTTCATCTAATAAATCATCAGGTGGGAATCGAGTATATATTCTGCCTGTGTCAGACAAATCAACACCATCATCTGCTGTTGTTAAAGTTCCTAAAGGTATACTAAAATTACTAAAACCAAAGTTACCTTGTCTATCTATTTTATTTAACGCATGCTTAACTGTATCATCTATATTAGCTTCTTTATCAAACATTAACTTTCTTTCAACATCTTGTTTTACTTGTGATATAAAATTATGACCTACTATGTCATCTTCACCCCAGTTATCATAATAGCCTACAATTTTTTCTATAATTTTATTACTTAATTTTTCTGCTGATTTATATCCTTTTTCTATAGCTACATCTTTTAAAGTACGATTTACTGTTGCATTTGCTTTTTCTTCCATTTGTTGCATAAACATATTAACGCCTTCTTCTTGACCATAAAAACCTGTTAATCTTCTTAACATTAATGCTGCATTTTCTGTATCTTCATCTAATCCTGTACTACTAAATATGTCTGCTACTTGTATTGTATTACCAGTTTTTCCTGTAATTTTAGATGGTGCGCCTGTAAATACTGCAAACTCAGGGCTACCAACAAACGCTAACAAGTTTGCTTTATTTCTTATACCGCTTGATGATAATGTAGCTGTTATTTTTTGTCTCATTGATTCTGGCACAACACCAGTTTTAGATGCAATGTAAGTATAAAATAAATGTTTTTCTTTTCTACTGTTAGGATCATTAAAGTTTTGTGTCGTTAAATTTACGCCTGGATTATTAGCAACAAAATCCCCTATAAGTGTTTCCATTCCTGGTGCATCTACATTATCAAGTATTTCTGCTAAATCTTTTTTTGATGAAGTATCATTAAAATAAGATATATTTTCAGCACTACTTCTATTATATTTATTTATAATGTCAGCAGATTTAGCTGATGCTGTTGATTTACTTTTAATCATATTAAGAAGTTTTTGTGAACGTATTTGCATTTCACCACGCAAATTAGGCCACTCATCTTCTTTGATGCCAAGTGATTTAAAATTAATTTCTTTAGGTTTACCTGTTGCTAAATCAGTTACTGTTACAGTTGCTCCAGGACCTTGTAATAACATTATATTTATTTGCTCTAAATTTTTTGCTGTTGCTGCTAAACCTGATGCACTCATCATATCTTTAGTTACATAAGGTGATAATGATTTTCCTAATTTTAAACTTGCTTGAATAGCAGGAACTCTACTTAATAAATCTGCTCCTGCAGGATTGCCTTTGGCTGATTGTATATTTGCTTCTGCTATTAGCTCATCTAATTCTATTGCTGTTTGTTCTGGATTTATAATACTACCAGTAACAGCTCTTTCTAAAAAATCGTTTGTTTGTCTGGTCATTTTAGCATTTGCTACTGTTTCTCTAAGAGCAGTATGTTTATTGGTTAATTCATTTTTAGCTGATATAAGAGTTGCATTTATTTTGCTACGAAAACTATCTTCTAATCCGTCTGGTAAATTTTCTATAATTGCTTGTAATGGTTCTTCTATAGCAACATCAAACCCTTGTGCTACTTGACCTGTAGTATTGTTAATATTAATCTTACCTTTCATATCTGCTTTAATATTAGCAATAATAGTTTTTGCATTTTCAGCAGTTGCATCTATGTAATTACCGACTACTTCTTCATCAAACTCAGTAGTCGCCCAGTTAGTTTTTAATTGATCTTCTGGTCTTTTATATCCTGCTGCAATCTTGGTTGTTACACCATTTTCATCTGTATAATCTTCATAGATAATATCTAGATTTTCTGCTAACTGTTTACCTAATGCTTTTTCTTTTTTAATCTTTATATCTTGATAGTAATTATTATAAGTTTGTACAGCATCTACTATAGAACTAGAAGATATAGCAGATGCTACAGCTTTAGCACCACCGCCTCTAGTAACACCAATCTTTGCTGCTGTTACTCCTACCTGTCTCTTTTCTTTTACAAATGCCATTTACTTATCCTTTGGTGGTGGTGGTGGTGGATTTCTATATCCATCATATTCTGTATATAAAGTTGCGCCACCTTTAAGTAACGCTTTGTTAAACTCTCCTCTAGCTTTAATCTTACTTGCTAATAACTCTCTTTCTACATCTGATGCTTTGTATGATAAGTCTCGTCTAGTGTTAGCTGCGTTTAATGCAATAGCATTTAAGTCTCTTTTAGCTTTACCTTTGTTACTAGCTAAGAAAGCCTGGAAGCTCATACTACCTTCTGTCATACCACTTGGCGATAGCAAGGATCTATTGGTAGCTAATGTTTCTAACATTTGCTCTTTTCTTAAATTGGTATCTTGTGTGGTTTCAATAAGCAGTTGAGTTCTTTCGTCTTTAATTTGCTCTCTTTGTTCACGTGCAGCATCTTCCGCAAAAGCTATTTGACTTTTGCTTTCTGCTCGAGCCATCATAATACTAGCTCCTGCTACTGCTGCTTCAATCGTACACATTAGTAATAAACCTCCGATGTTATGCCTAATACCCTCATTGGTAGTGGTGCTGTTTGCGATACTGTCAATGTAGGATCTACTTCATATCCAAGCGTATGTACTTCTCTTTTGCCTGTCAAGGATTGTAATCCAGTTGTATCATCATTAGGATTACTGCCAATTAAAACTTGATTAGAATTAATCGTAACATTATATGTGGTTGATAATTCTAATACAGCTTTACCTATCTTTCTTGGTTTACCTGTTAATACACCATCACCTAATCTAACATCTTGTGGCAAAGTTTCTACGGTGATGTCATAGTCCATACCTATATCACAAGCTGCTGCTGGTGATGGAAAAGTAACTGTACCTGCTGATGTTACTACGCCACTACCATAATAGAAAAAATCTCCATCTTCTGTAGAGCCTGATGTTGCATGTACTGTTTTACCTATCTGGGTAATACCAGTAAAAACACGACTGGTCAAAAATACTAAGTCAGTATTATCACTTACTGATGCTGTAGCTGGGCTAACTGATATTATATATTCATTAGTTGTGCCAGTTGCTGTAACACTTGTAACAGTATGTGTTGTACCAGTACCAGCAAACTGAAAAGTATCTCCTTGATTAGGACTAGCTGTTGCTCCATCAATTATAAATTGACTTACACCACTTGATATTGCGCCTTTGTTTTTTACTGTACCATGTGGTTGATAACTAGCTGACATAGTTTTAGTAAACGACATATCAGTTGGTATATCAAATTGTGTAGTAGCAAACTGCTCAAGATAATATGCAGTACTACTATTAATAGTTCTCTCTACTAAAGAAAAAATAGTTGATGACAAACAAGCAATAGACTTGTAGTTACCATCTGTATTCCATTGTGTCCAACCAAATATTTTTTGTTCTTTTTGACTATTGTATATACACATAGTGCCGTCATTGTTTACTAAAAAGTATAGTTGTTCAGTTCTATCTGGTAGAGATGTAGCTGTTGCTGTATCTGTTGGGCTTTTAATTAAATGTGATGACTCCAGGCTAGTATTGTTACTATCAAATAATTCTGTGGTTGAGGCAAAAACATAATCCCTTATGTTCTTACCATTCTTTTGTATATATAAAGTACCACCATCAAATGGTCTTGGCATACCAGCTTGTTGTACACCAAAAGATGTTTGTCTAATAATCATAGAATCAGTTGGTGTTATATTCTTACCTGTTTGTGGTCTAAGAAAAAACTCAGCACCACTGGTAAATATTTCTAATACACGCCCTGATACTAAATGTCTAATCTCATTAATTTGATCTGATGCTATTTGCATTTGCAGACTTTCATCATCTAATGCTTTACCAACATCAAAGTTAAAAAATGATCCTACTTTGCTAGAAGTTAAATAGTCAGGTGCTGTTGCACTTCCACCAAAATATAATCTTTGTTCGTGAAAACATACTGCTCTAGGAAATCCATTAACTTCACTATACAGTTGTTCATCCCATTTTCTTGTAGGTGGATGTCCTACTATTTTTACATTAGCACCACCACCATCTACAGACTCTGTTGCTGTATCACTACTACCTGCCGTATAACTAAATCTATCATCATCTATAACAGTAATACTAAATGTACCATTGATATTAGCTGTTGCTAGTCCATTGCCATCTACATCAAATATGTCTTGTGCGCCTGATATAGTAATACTTGCACCTGTTGAAAAACCATGTTGAGGCATGGTTACTTCTATTACACCACTACCTTGTGTAGTTCTTAATGGTGTGTCATCAAGTTCTATAGATACATCATCAAGCAATGTACCTGTTACTACAGTTGCAGAGGTATAACCTGTAATAAATATTTCTGCACCATGATAACGTACTCTAGTATTAACATAAGAGCTTGTCCAATAATCAGCAGATGTTGTTAAAGTTACGCCTGTTGTTCCTTTAGCTGTTTGATTTATATCTAGTGTTATAGAATCATTAGCAAATTTAAAATAAGGTTGATAAGTTTTCTCACCATTAACACTTACATCAAATTGAAATGCTGTTAAAGTAAATGTAGTTGCACCAGTTCTTTGTAATATTCTAGGTACAAAATTTTTATGAGCAATAATCATTGTATCGCCTTGCTGAGTTACTGTTAGTTCCATTAACTCTGCTGTAGCAATACCTGTAGATGTAATAGTTTGCAATAAAGTTCCATTGCTACTATAAATAGTTATAACTGTATTAGTAAAAAGTATTATATATTCTTGATCATCACTAAAAATAAATGGTTCTATTCTACCATTGCCTGGAGCAGTAGCACGATAGACTGTGCCTGGTCGTCTTTCTATGCCACCTTGATTAAGAGTTAATACATTACGAGCTTTTTTTAATCCTTGCTCGTATGCTACAACATCAACCCTAGATACAATCTTAGGATCTAGTTCGCCTCTTACAAAACTGGCTTGATGTATTCTCTGTGTAGGCATCCATTAGCTCGATACAGTTGCGTTAACATTATTAAAATGAGTACGATTTCTTCTATTACGTATTCTGTTAACATCCATACGTTTAGTTGTTTGAGCTTGACCATCAGTAGATTTAGCTATAGCTATTTGTCCTAATGCTCTATTTCTATATAACTCAGACAAACTATCATTTCTTGCAATCGCACCTGCAAATAAACTAGCAAGTTCAAATACCATACATTGTTTAAAGTACGGAGGAAACTCTGCTTCACTAGCTTGGAATGTATAATCACAAATCAATGTATCACCTGAACCTGTGTCAGCAAAAATCTTATCACCATATCTATCATAAGCAATCACATTGTCATTAACAGTTACTGTATGTATTAACAATGCATCTGCTGGTAATTGATAAGATGCTTGAAATCTACCTAATGGATTCTCTGCTAACTTAGTTAGCTGTACTTGTTTAGTTGCAAATCTCCAGCGTATTCTGGTAATCATTGCTTCTAATGTTGATTCGTATAATTGTCCAGCTACAGTTGATTCTGTTGTAGCTTCTTCAAAGCTAGTTATTATGTTAGCACCCACTAGCACAAGGGCTTTGTTGCATATATCAAATCTAGTTTCTGATAACATAATACCTCTCTATAAAAAGATAATGAGGGAAGGGTGTAGTCGTGCCTTCCCTCAAGATCAATAGTACTTACGTACCGTTAGTTGTTGTAACAGTTGCCGCACCTGATGCTGATGTAACTCCTAATAAATCAAAAGTTACTGTACCACCAGTAGTTCCTGCTACCAATATCATATCGTACTGTTTCAAGTTTGCAGTTACGTCATTGAAGTAACCACTACCTGCAACTGTACCAGGAGCATCTGCTGTAGTGTAATGCCAAACATTACCAGTTCCGCCACCTGCGACTAATTTTAAATTTGCTGCTGTTAAAGCCATGATTAACCTCCCTTATTCAGTAATCTGGATTTGCATGAAGCCTTCTGGATCTATTGCAACGGCCTGCATACTCATCATTGATGTTGTTAAATGACTTACCTTCTCAGGAACATAGTTTACCTCAGTCTTAACATCAGCACCTGTAGCAAGGCCGATAGCAGATTTATGGTAAGCATGACAATCTCTAGTTGTACTAGCAAGTGTCAATCCTGAATGTGTGAAGAATAAGAACCCTAACCATCTCTTAGCAGTCATACCACCTGAATAAGGTAGTTCGCTTTCGCCTACATATTCCGCTCTTGAGAATTGGTCTAATTGTAACAAGTCAGCCCAACCAGCAGGTGATACTACAAAATATCTTTGACCATCATCAGGGACATCAGCTTCACCAAATGTCTCATATGTTGTCAACGCTTTTGCAAGTGTCAATGCCGCAGAACCATGAGCAATATTTGCAGAGTTTGAACCTGCATCTAATACGTCAATGATTAGTTGGTCTGTTTGTCTACCTAAAGCTGCCGCAGCAGATTGAGCTAGAACTTGTCTTTCGTCTATGTTTGTTTTTAACTCATCGAGTGTATCAACATAATCACTTGCGTAGTAATCAGCTAGTGTTACGTCAACTGTGCTGTGAGCAATATCCATTGTTGGAACTTCGGCATGACGATTCTTAGTAACGGCTGTACCTTTCCCTACTTTCTGGAAACGTGCTTGGCTACCTTTTACATTTTTAGTCTGCCTTACAGTATTCGCTAATTTCGAACCCATACGTTGATATGCCATATGAACTTCTGCTTCAAACTGTTTAATAAAGGCAGTTGATATTGATGTACTCATCTTTTATCTCCTGTTAAATTAAATTAATATTTCACAGTTGTCCTTTATCCTTCAATTCGGTTGTCCATTTAGGGCCTATCTCCGAAATAATGGGCTGTATGTCTACATCTACTTTTGGTAGATGCTTATAAAAGTAATACATTTCAACACCTTTTACAAGTGTTGGTTCTGAATTAAAGGTAAATTTTTGCCATTTAAGCCATTTAATACTGCGTTTATGCTCTGCTGTTATAAAATTATAGACATATTTGTAATGAGATTCTAAGTAAACAAGCCATCTTATGTTTGCTTTTAAAAATTCTTTCTTATGTTTTTCTAATAAATCAGATGATAAAAACCATATTGCACCTGTTTTAATATTAGTTTTGCTTACAGGACAAGCTCCCCATATAGCAATAATTTCATCTGTATCTTTTTCAAAAATAGTAAAGGTATGTGTATTTGGTCTATTGTAGGTAAACGGTAGAAGTAAAGCTGTTAAAGGATCTAATCCCATAACAGCTACTTCATATTTATCTAGTTGTTTAAGGTTTGGTGCTAATCTAAAACAATCATCTGGGATTGTTTTTTCAAGATAGAACATTATTTTGTTAACATTCTAAATGCAGCATCTACCTTTTTAACATATGCTTCATCTCTAAAGCGTGGATCATAATACCTTTTGTCTGTCATCATAGCCCTTGCATCAGCCATAGTAAGCTGTTTTTCTGGCTGTTCATATTCATTTGATCTAACGCCTGATGATCTATTCATCTCCATAATACTTTCTAATGCTTCTATTCCTGCCGCACTTGTACCTAAAGACATTTGAATTACATCATATTGATCTGGCGGAAAGTTTTTTTGCGCCCAAGCATCTACTGCATCTACTCTAGCATTTGCATTTTCACCTAGTTTTTCCATTTCACCTTCTATATCAGGTCTTTGCCCTTGCAACATTTCAACATACGCATTAATACCATCATCATATTCTTCTTGAGTTAAACCATTTTCTTTGCATGTGTCGTTCCACCAAGAAAACATAGGGTTAGCTTGAACATCTTCTTCTGTAATACCATCTGGTAAAGCAGGTAACTCATAAGTTTCTGGTATATTTTCTGCATGTTCATTAGCAAGTTCTTCTATTAATTTTTCTTTAATAGATTCTTCTTTACCTGTGCTATATGACTCTAACTGAGTATATGACTTTGCCATTTCATCAGCATCAACCTTGCCATCTTTCCAAAACTTTTCAGGTATATGCTCTGGTCGTTCTGCTTGTGGTACTTCTTCTTGTGGTACTTCGTCTATTATTTCTTGCTCTGTAATTTCTTCAGCCATTGTTGCTATCCTCCACTATTTTTTGTGATTGTCCTTTGTTGCTTCTGCGTTGTATTAATCCAACAATATAACGTTGTCCTTCTATATGTCTTAACTGATGATCAGATACTTCTGGACCTGCTACAGTTTCAATCGTAATAGACCTTAGATAATTTAAAAATGTTTTACCTGCATCTGATGTGAATAATGCTCTTGATACTGCATTGAGTGCTTCTTCCTGATCTGGCGTTCTTTCCATACCATCAAGCCCTATTAACGTTTTAACTTTCTTTTCTGCCATGCTACACCTCATGTTGTTACAAATGTTTCACGTGAAACATTGAGGAAGCGAAGGTACTTTCATCATTAACTGTTGTGGGGGTTAAATGTGCTTCACTTCCCACTACGATAGTATAAAATTGTTACCGAAAGTCAAGGACTTATTGTTGCTCTGGTGGTGGAGGCGCTGCTTGTTGTTGTTGCATCTGTTGCATTTGTTGCATTACAGCTTCCATTTCTTGTTGTGATCTAATTAATTCTTCTGGTATACCTAATTTTTTGGCTACAAATTTAGCAACTTCTTCTTGTTTAATCATAACATTTAAAAGTTCTGGCCCTACTCTTGCCTGCATCAAACCTAAGAATCTATCTATGGTTGCAACATCTTGTTGATGTTGTGCTTGTGCTAATGGACTTGATGATTTAATTTGTACTTCTCTACCATTAACTGTAGGTACATCTATACGCCCTTGTTTTTTAAGTATATATATTACTCTTTGCAATACAGGATTAACTAGTTCTGCTTGTAATCTACCAAATGCAGCACCTATTTGTCTGGACAAATCAGCTTGACGTTCAGCTACTTCTGTTGCAGACATTGGTGTTTTCTCATTTGGATTACCTAACATATCATTATACAAGGCTTTCTTAATGTTAGTTCTCATATCACGCAATACTAAGTCAGATACATTAAAGTTACCTGCTTGTGCTATTGGTTGTAAACCTGCGCTACCTGCTGCTTTCGGAATAACTGTACCTGGAATAAGTGCAATGTTGTCAACATTAATGACTCCATCATCTTCCACTTGATACATACCCGAAATACTCATTTGTGCGTTTTCTAATATTAGTTCTACAACTAAGTTAGACGTTTTTATTGCAGGCAACGCAAACTGTAATGGCCCTCTGCCGTATACTTCACCAGCACATTTAGACCATCTATATACAATATATGGATTACTACCTAGTCCTTTGTATTCTTCATCATATATCTTATGCTCATATTCTTCTGCTATAGCACAAAATATATTTGATTCTTGTTTTTTGCTTTCATAGTTTCTATAAACACTTTCAATAATTTTAATCTTCTTATCAGGATTAGCTTCCATATCCATTTGCATTTTGTCTGACAAAGATACATCAGGATATGCAAACTCAAGCTCTTTTAAGCGTATTGTTCTTTTGCGATATACTGCATCTACTCTATCGTCATGACCACTATTCAAACATACTTGTGGTAATGGAATAGCTTTAAATTTTATTGGTTGAACTGCATCGCCTTCTTCAACTAATAAAACTCCTGTACCTAAAGCTATATCTAAAAATGTTTCGTGTACTTCTTGTGAGAAGTTTGAGTTTTGAATAACTTGAAATACATAGTTAGTAACTTCATCTAACGCTAAGTTAATTTCTTTTTCTTCTTCTGGTGGTACTTCTGATCCTGCAATAAACTCAGCCCACCTAGCATAGTTAGGAACTATACCTGCTTGTAATCTACTAGCAAACTCCTGGACTCCTACAACTGCTGTCTCATCAAAGATATGATCAGTTCTTCTTCTGCCTATTGACTCACTAAAAAAAGATTCTCTTTGTGGTAAAGCATATTCATAACATTCCTCAAAGACAGATACCCATTGGTCTTTAATAGATTGCGCATGTTTATATCTAGCTAATATTTTTTTAGTAGGACTTTCTATACTTGCTACGTTTGATGATGGTTGATTCTCAATCATTAAGCACCTAAGTTAGTTTTTGTTTTGTATTCATCTTTTAATTCAAAGCCACCACCGCCTTTACGACCTGATAGTAGACTTCTTCTGCCACGCCTTCCTGCTAATGCAGCAGTTGTTGCTTCTAACTGATCTTGCTTTAATTGCTCAGCTTGACGTCTTTCTTCTTTCAAAGCATCTCGTTGTGCTTTTCTTGAAGATTCTCTAGCTCGTAATTCTTCTTCTGATGGGCCTTTCGGCATACGAGGTTTGAATGGTCCTGCACACATTATCTATTTCTCCTATCATGGATATTACGCTTTGGCTTCACAGTATAAACATCAAAAGCTCGTTTTGCTACAAAAGGTTTACTTGTCTTTCCTCCAAGCACTAAACTTCTCCCTTCTCCTGCACCTAACAATAAATACTGTAGTGCATCGTGTATATGCGAAAACCTATTCTTATTTGGTTTCTCATCATAGCGTTCACCACTTGTTTGAATACGCTTGTAATGATAACCACCACTAAATCCTTTTATTAAGTTAATACATTTTGGATCAATTAACAAGCCTGATTCTCCATCCGTCATTCTAGTTAATGTAGCATTAACTGCTTCTAATCGTATTAATACATCATTTGAAGGTGCTGGTCTAGCATTTATTCCTTTGGATCTTAGTATTTGAAAGGGAGTTGCTTCATCTGTTTGCACTCTGTGGTCTCCTGCTGGATCACCAAAAATGTGAAATGTACGTGGAGCATACAATGACATATGTTGTTTTAACAAATCACTATACCTTACAATACCCATATCCTCCGCTACCAGCTCATCTAACAATACCCATCTGCCACGTATGCGTTGAGCAAACACACAAGCTGGAGTCAATCCAAAATCTATTCCCATGTAGATTGGTAACTTATCTGCAACCAAACAATCACTCCTGGCTACATGCACATCATGTCTAAAGGAATCATAAACAGGCTTACCATCTTCAATAAGCCCAAGTTTATTAAGGACATACACGTCTATCCAAGACTTAGTCTTACCTCTAATAATATTAGGGTAATAGTTTTTGGTAAGGTTGTTTATATTCTCTGCTTCGTCATTATGTTCATAACGGTCTACTATTTTGTCTTTATCTATTATTTCGTGCATTGCAGGTGGTTGATTAAAAAATGACCAATTATCAGGTTTGACTAACATCTTGGCTTCTTGCTTAGTAAGGTAGTCAGGCAATACTGTTTCACCAGCAAGTATTGGCCACCAATGCTCCGTATCAGGTGCGTTAGTATCAGCGATAACCCCATACCAGCTTGGACCACCATCACGCATACTAGGATAACGGCCAACACGCATGGTACAAGCATCAACAATAGACTTGGGTATTTCTCTTGCTTCATTAATCCATACTCCTGTAAGTTCAAGTGATAATAGTTTTTTAACATCATCTGGTCTATCTAATGCTAGAAAGATAACTTCTAACTCAATATCACCTTTCTTAATCATGTGCGTAAAAGGTACGCTATATAAGAACTTACCCCATTCTTCTTCTGGAAACCAGTCCAGCCAAGTTTTAATAGTAGTAGTCTTTAATTGTGGATTAGTATTTCTTATGACTGCCCATCTGCTTTTCCTTATACCATCTGCATTTGGTTCTTGTGCTAATGCTCTGCGCAATACTTCAATACAACAGGAGACTGATTTACCGCTACCTACAGGTCCACGCAAACCACGAAAGAAAGAATCGTCTTTCATAAACTCTTTAACAATAGGGCCTGGTGCTTTATAGTTGAGAGATGCCATACTTGACCGCTAACTCATAGAGTTTCTCTACTGCTTGTGGCGACATAGCTGCAAGTATTCTATCTGCTTCCATATCAGTTACAAAGTCTTTTGGATAATGTTTCATGTGTTGAGTTTTAACTACTACACGTACTTTATTCCATTGTTCTTTACTATACACATTAGGATTAACTACTTCTTTTTTTATATTAGTCCAGCCATCATTCATCCATCGCCTCCCATTGTTTGACTTAAATCCATTTCGGTAGCTAAATTACCTGTACCATATAATTCTTTATATTCTTCCGCTTCTGCTTTATCTGATTTAATAGATTGTTTATATGCAGCAGACATATCATTCCAGGTGGTACTTTGTGGTAAGTTTTTTCTACTAGCAAATTCTGCTGCTTTCCATATAAAATCATTATCTTCTTGGCTATTTCCTTTAAGATAATAATCTTTAAACTTTACTGTTTTGCCTTGCTCATTTGTAAATGATTCATCTCCATTTTCAAATAAAATTTTAGCTTTGGTTAAGTTCATAATGTCATTATCAGTTACTGCTGATTCTTTAAAGTTAGGATTTTGTTCTTTCATATAGCCTAGTACACTTTGATAGTAATCACTAGTTGGATTTTCAATTGCAGGTGCATACCGTTGAACCATGCCTAATAAACTAACATTACCATTGGCATCTTTTAAATCTTTAACATTAAGATAGCCACGTAATACTCGCATCATTGCTCTTAATCCTGATCCTTTATGATCAAAGACAGCAAATGGTTTGGCATAAACTTCTTTGCCATTATCATCTATATACAATAATTTTGTTTTGCGGTCGTCTGCGTATGTACCTGTTTGACCAGCCCAGCTATTACCTTCGCCGTAGATAACTTCTATGTTACCTGCATTGTTATACAACGTAGCCATGCGTTACACCACTTGTTGATTATAGACAATCTCTTTGGCCATCTTCTCAGCATCTTCCTGGCTATGACCTTTGATAAGTTTGTACTCTATGTATTGTTTGTAAGCTCTTTGTTTATCTGCATCACGCATTTTTTTGTCGTTAGCAATCATGTTAGCGGCACGTAACTCAGCTTTTTCTATCTTGCTTAAAACTTTTTTTGACTTACCCAATGGTTTTACTTTTGGCATTATCTTTGTCCTAAGTAGTTACCTGTTCTTCTGTTAAGTCCGTAGTTATTTTTTGATAGGTTTGTATTAGTACCTTTCATCATAGACTTTTTCTTTTTCTTTTTTTGTTTATCAAGTTCTCCACCTAATGGTCCTGCTGGTCCATCTTTACCGCCCATAATATCGGACTTACTTGGCCCTTTGTTTTTAGATTTTGGTGGTGGTGCTGCTCTTTTATTATCTTTATTTTTGTTTTTTTCTTTTGATTCTTTTTCTTTTCTTCGTTCTTCTTGCCCTTCAGGTCCAGCATCATCACGACCAAATCCTGTTCCTATTCTAGGATCTGCATCGTCTCTTTTATTTTCCGAAGATTTTATACCAAGTCTTTTCTTAAACTCAGCAATGGATGCTTTTAATCTTCTTATTTCACCTAGATTACTCTTAGCATCTTTTCTATCTTTAGCAGAAACTGGATTGGTTAATGCTTTAAGTCTTGCCTCTGCATCTTTTAATCTAGCTTTTAGTTTTGCTTTAATACTAGCTTGTTGAGAAGCCTTTTTCTTAGCCAAATCTTTTTGACGTTTTGCTTCTCCGCCCTTTTGTTTTTGTCGTATCTCAAATTCTGATGCCATTATCCCCTCCGAATAATATATATATCAAACACAATAGCACTATCAATTAACAATTCCAAGCCCTGAGTGATTTGTTAATTCTTGACTGCGGATCATTGGCAGTCTTAGCTGATGTTAATTTTTTCTTCATGCCTTTCATTCTAGCACAAAAAGATTTACGCCTTGCTGCATCTCGTTTGGTTTTTGGCTTAGGCGCAGGGGGTTTTAGATTGCCACCACCTTGATTGTAACTGGCTCTACCTTTAGCATTTAATCCACCTTTAGGATTCTTGCCTTCTTTCCTTTGCCATGCTGGACTCTGTGCCATAACTAGTATTTAATTTTTTTTGGTTTAGGTGTTTTGACTTTCTTTTTCTTCATACCCTTCATGCTTTCTTCCTCATCTTCATTAGTTTATTGCGGACTGCCTTTGGCAATTCCTTTAAGTGAAACAATGTCTTACTTGATTTTGTATGAGTCTTACCAGAATGTAAAGAACCATCTTTCATCTTGTGAGTTGCACCTTTAAATAATGATCCGTCTTTAGTGTAATGTGGTACGCCTTTCATAATACCCTCTTATTTTATATTCTTTAATGATTTAGGTCTATTTTTTCCTGTAAATCCCATTTTTTTAATATACGCTTTTTTATCTTTTCTGTTCATTTTCTTTAAGAAACCTGATGCACCTTCATCTCTGGCTCTTTCAAAATCTAATTCAAATTTCTGTGAGTCTCTATCGTCTTTATTTTTTGCTCTATTTTTTACATGAGCTTTATCAGATAAAAATTTCTTTTCAGTTTTCTTACCGCCTCGTTTCTTGTACATTTTATAAGCTAACTTGGCTGCCTTTGCTGCTGCTGGGCCTAATATTTTTACGGCTGTTGCTACTGCTAGTACTGGTAATGCCATTATGTACTCCTATATTGTTTAGTTTTTTGAGCAATCTTTTTAGGCTGACTACTAAACTGCTTACCTTTGGCCGTATCTGCTCTTTTCTTGGCCGTAGTCTTAGCATATTCTTTTGCTGATAGTCTGGCAATAGCTTTTTTTGGTAGATAGCGTTCTCCAGTCTCACTTGATTTCTTACCTGACTTCGTACCCCAGTCCTGCTTAGACCATTTGGATAACTTGTTACTAGATTTTTTCGCACCTGAGTATGTGCCACCAGACTGCTTGTAATACTTAACGGCCAACTGCATCGCACGTGCCGAGTGTTTACCACCCATCTTTGCTTTGGCTCTGGCTTTTGCTGCGGCCCATTTAGCTGGATTGCGTTTGGTTGCGGTACTCATCTACTTATTTACCTAAGATTGATTTAGTTTTCTCTGCTTGTTTTCTCGCTGCCCTGCGCCTGGTTAAGTCTCTACGCTGGGATGGGAACAAGGTCTTAACATCACCGCCAAACAAAGTCTTTTGTGATGCGGTACGTCTAAATTCTTTGGCATCGGCTACAGCCTTTGCTCTATCAGCCTTACCAAACGAGGATGACTTGTAGGTCGGATCTTGTGCTATTGGCAAGAGAATACCTTTGTAAGCGTTCCCTGTCTTTTGCTTGTAGATATCGGCCGCCTGTCTGGTTACGCCTTTATCGTAGTCCTGTAACCTTGCACTAGGCGGTATGGCAAGTCGTCTTTCAAATATAACCTTATTGCTACCGAAAGGTCCTTGTACTCTTTTGAAGTACTTAAAGAACGGATCTTGCATCTGCTTTCTTAAATGTTCTTGTCCAATCATTTCTTCACTATAGCTAAAAAAAAATATTTTTCAACAACGAGTTCTGACGGAAAATAATGCGAGTAGACCACCTCTATATACTCGGACTCGCTAGTTTTTTAACCCCCTAGTCTAGTAGTCAGGGCTAGGATAAATCTATATGTACCTTAAAATCACCGACGATTTGATGCTGGTGTTTATCTGGAGCTTTGAAACCAGCCCTGTCTAGTATATCCTTCGCTGACTCCATCTGAACATACTCTGACTTGGCGTTCTGCGTGAGGCTTAATAGTTTATGTTGAGCCTTTAATGCACTAATACCGAAAGACTCTTGTATCTGTTGATACATATACTCAGCTACCTGAGGCTTCTTTAGAGTTGCATAGCCTTGTGTAGCAGGAGTCTTTCCCTTGTATCCTGCGACCTTTGACGCCTCAGCGACAGAACACCCTGTAGATACTAATGTGTCCACGAGTGCCTTTTGTCTTTTGTTTAGCTCAGGTTGTTTCTTCGGTAATATAGCATTAACATTCATTAATTTAGCCATTAGCGTACCTCGTTATAATGTATTTCGGTTGTTGCAGTTCTATAGAGTAACACCTGCGTTCTATCTGTCAAGCCACCCAGCATAACTCGTTGATTTCATTACAACCGAAATTCTCTATTTCACGCAGTTGCTAAAAGCAACAGTCATTATAAAGTCATTGCTAGTCGCACATAATGACTGTCGCAACTGCGGACAACCGTCTACCAAGAAGGCAATCTCATTTTTCAAATTCAAAGTACAATCAAATCTTTTTATATCTATCATTAAATCTTTTAGTGCAAATAATTAAAATAAAGCTTGTAGTCTGTTCTATATTATGCTTTAATACATTCATAGATTAATAATAATCTATCATTAAATTAAGACTACAAAGGAGATTTAAAAATGAGTACATCAAAATTAAATAAAGCAATTAATGGTTTGGTTGATATGTTACCAGTAACCCCAATGTATCCACGCAATACAAATAGACATAGTGAGCAAGATATACACGACAAGATGCGTACATCCAATATGCGTAAAACTATTCAAATGTTTATTACATCATATCGTACTAATGAAAAACAATTAACAAATCATTTAGTTGATATTCAGAGACATAGAGATTTATTGACAAATGGCGAACAATTCAACGCAGAAGAAAAGGCAGAATTATCTAGAAAGATTGAGCAAGTGAAACAGCTTAAGTCTTATATAGCTGACTGGACAGAGTCTATAGCAGTCTTTGAAGGATTAGCAGAGGAATATGGCATTGAAATTAAAGACAAGCCAATTAAAACTTCTGCACAATTCGGAGTTGAATTATCTGACAAGGCATTAATGGCAGAATTAAAGAGTATATAATTCTTTACGAGTTCGCCACCACTCGCTGAAAAGGTGGCACACATATTAGAGATTGCTTATATTGAGCTGAAAAAAAACCTCGCTTCGCTCGGTATTGTAGAATACCTTCGGTATTCTGAGTACAACGAAAAATGCTGGTCGCATTTGTTCGGTGAAGGTCAACTAGACAGAAGTGGGATAGCCATTAAAAACACAGGAGTTTACTATGATGTTACACGCACTTGAAGTTTATACTTGGGGGATAGGGCTGATCGCCCTGCTATTTTTGATTTACTTTATTGTTGAATCGTATGGTAGTTGGGATTGATTTGTTCACTTTTATTTCGCTCGTCAAGGGTGAGAGCGAAATAAAACCTCACAAATATGTTGTATATATAGAACAGATAGTGTAGTATATATAGAACAGTTTCATTAGGAAGAAAGAGAGTTAGCTTTCTCTCTGTAGTTAAACACTACTAGCTAGAAGTAAGTTAAAACAGCTCTATTGAGTCTGGACTACAAACAAAAAGCACAGAATTACCGAGCGTGGGTTTGAATTCCACTAGGTATAGATACATAGGTGATGGATAGCTGTTGTCGCTACACGAAGCCTATGTATCGCCCTTATTGAATAGAATTACTAAGCAAGGTTTGATTCCTGCTAAGTATAGGCACATAAATAGTTTGCACCTGTAGCCTTACAAGAGAAATCCTGTTTATGTACCGCCCTCACAATTCGAAGAAATCGTTTCATAAGTACTGCGATTATCTGTCAGAGTGAGGTATAGACTGGAGCGAAGTCTTTAAAGCGCTCAAGATAGGTATCGCAATGAGATACATCCTGGCAAATGCTACCTGAGTAATGCGACTAAGTTTATACCAGGTGACCAGCGAATTAGTTGGGGATTGATGGACAAATGTATTGGAGAAAAAAGCCTATTATGTGTGTGTGCATAGCCTAGCCTGTGGCTCAATCTATAGCAGCGGTCCAGGATTTGCGTGTGCACACATTTTTTTTAATCACAACTTGGAGAAACATTATGGTATTAGGTGTATTGTTAGTCGCACATTATTTTGTGTGGGTTCCTGCTATTGTCCAAGCTATTCACTAGTTATGGATGGTATGGGACAAATATTATTATTGATAGCATTAGTAATTTTATTTGCTGTCGCAGTCAAATCATAAACAGAGAGGTGTAGTCGTGAAGTTAATCACACAAGAAATAGAGCGTAAGCTCAAAGCTAATCAAACAATGATGGATGAATCAGAAGCAAGAGGTGATGATTCTTTTTCTATTGCTGATCGTCAAGCAGTTGTCAAGTTATTCAATCCAGTTGGTGCAGGTACTTGGTTCTTATTTAGTATGGATGACAATGGTAGAGCATTTGGTTGGGCTCATATATCTGATGGCGAGTATGGATATGTAGATGTCAATGAGTTACAGAAAATAGATGTAGGTTTTCATCTTGGTATAGAAAGAGATAAACATTTTACAGGTGATACATTTAACAACATAGCAAGAATATGGAGTTAATATGGGTAAAGTAATAAGTAATAAACCAGACAAGCTAGTGAGCTTGAGGAGTATAACAATGGCTAGAGGTACACCAGAGCAAGACTTAGATACACATATGGATAACATAGACCAGCAGGAAGCTGAGCTTAATCAAGAACGAAGAGAAGCGGAGGATACAGCATGGGAAATACATGAGTTTATAGATTCAGCTCCAAAATTATTATCTGATAATCATACAGATGATATGGAAGTTATTCATCGTACTGATGAACATGTACTAACAATTAATATCTTGATGACTGAGGTAGAGTCAGAAGAATTAAAAGAATACATTAGAGTTTTTGGCAGCAAATTCGTACAACAGAATTATTGGGAGGAAGAAGAGTAAGAATGGAAGCATGGCAGCGCAGATATAAAGATAGAAAGCAAGAAGCCTATGAAAAATATCGTGATAGGTTAATGAGAACAACTAAGCCTAGTTATGTAAGGGCTTCAACA
>Ga0208543_1000083_pt1 | contig 32619 bp, 50 predicted proteins | sample DEB08_DNA_14_FD_185497 | JGI IMG/M metagenome (GOLD analysis project Ga0208543, IMG submission 185497) | Aqueous microbial communities from the Delaware River and Bay under freshwater to marine salinity gradient to study organic matter... | ecosystem: Environmental > Aquatic > Marine > Coastal ...
TCATCAGAACACCGAACCAACCGACATAAAGACGGTTGTTGGTGGAGGTGACCCACTCACAGAACTGCTGCCAGCCGTTAGCGCCGGAGCGCTGCTGGATGGTGGTAGTCATGAGAACGGAAAAGAAGGTCTCTCAAGGAGACGGTTACGGAAGGGCAGGACGCCCTGCCGGTTCAATTGTAAAGCAAGTTTGCGGTTTGTGATCGTCCATTAAGTGCTCGAATCGTTTTTCGCCCCGCGAGAAGGGCAGCTTCAGGAAGGCTTAAGATTTGAATGAACCCCGTACCGAGAGGCTCATGGTTTTGATCCGATGGCTTCACGCTGGTCAACGCACGGAAGAAACGGTTCCCGTTGCCATGGCACGCCACAGGCGTAATGAGCTTGAAGCACAAGGAGCTGTTGTGTACTGGAGCGAGCGCCTAGGCAACGCCTTCTAGCCATCCACACTGGATTCGTCGCACCAGGAACCATGACAATCAGCTCAAGGGCATTCCGCTTCCGAAGTGGGGTCATCACTGCTGCGTTAGCCAGTTCAGCTGCAGTCGTTCTCAGCGCTTGCGGATCCAAATCAGTTCCTGTCAACACATCACAGGGCGAAGCGATCAATCGCTTGGGAAAGCGCCTGGAGCAGCTGGAACGCCAACTTGCAGAACAGCTTCCAGCGCCTTCAGACAACAGCAATAAGGTTCCTTCAGGCCCCGTCAGTTCCATCACCTTGAGGACAGGAACGGCTGATGACCGGTTGAGGATCTACTGGGCTGATGGCACACGCAGTGATCTTCCCTGCACCCAGGAACAGAACACTTGGGCCTGTGGGTAGAGCTGTCCCTGAGACGCCAGTCACAACCGTTTACACCTGCAGCTCGCTTGAAGCATTGAACAAGCGATTCATCGCGCCAAAATTGCGGCATGAATCAGTTCAAAACAGGCTTGGTGCTGATCAGCGGCCTTTGGCTATTGGCTTCCAATGCTGCAACAGCTCAGGCCACAAGGCCCTTACCACTGGCCCAACCGAAGGCAGCCAATCTCGCGCGCATGCGTGCAGAGTCGCTGAACGGGGGCTTAAGCCAATACAGAGCAGCAAGCTGCATGTACGAAACCGGAGCAGGGTCCTGTCTCGAATCCATCAGCGACGGGGGGTTTCTGTTCCGCTTCCAAGGTGGGCCGCCTGGTTGGCAGCAGCAAACCCCTCCCAACCCAACCATCGAGACATCGGTGCTGGTCTCCAGAGACGGTGACCGCATCCTGGAGGTCACTTACAACGGAACGGTCCGGTAAGGGCACGATCCAGTTGACAGATCGGGGCACCATGATTCCGATGTAGGTGCACTATCTGGTTCTGCATGAATCTCCGTACCCTCTCGGCCATGGCCGTCATCACCGGTGCAAGCGTGATGGGCGCAACCCCCGGGCTTGCTCAAGACCCCATTCCAGCGTCGCAAGTGAGAGCGATCAACTTGGCCCGCAACACCGCCGTTGCTGAGAATGGTGGCCTCAACGTTTATCGCCCTCAGCCCTGCATGTTTGAAACCAGCACTGGAGGAGGAGATTGCCTGGTGAATCAGGACGCCAACGGATACACCTTTCAATTTCTGGGAGGCGTCCCAGGCTGGCCTGAAAACGGCAGTTCACCCACCACGGAAACGGAGATCCAGATTGCTCCAGATGGGCGCAGCGTGAACGAAGTTCTCTACAACGGATCACCCCGCTGATAGCTGCGCTTGAAAGGCCTCTGTCCATTCATAAGACAGAGGCCAGCACTCTCTGTGGGTCAGGCTCAAGGCAATGGCCTTCTCGGCATAGGCCGCCTCATTGATAAAGACTGGAACCAGTCCATCCGCTCCCTCATAGGGAACACAGCTGCCATCAGCCTTCTGAAAGAGCGGATCGCCGCCACGCATGGGCTGCCAGTCCGCAGCTTGTCGCTGAGGGTGGAGGAAGGCGTCTGGGGAACCGGATGGGGAGCGTGGGAGATCAAGACTTCCCAGATGGCGATGCACCACCAATTGATTGGGATAGCGGGCTCGTCCGGCCAGCGCATCAGAGCAAGCCTCAAAAACGGCCTCGAGAGCCAGGCGCGTTTGCGTCAAAATTTTGTGGTGACGCACCATCTGAGGAACGGGCCCCACTTCTATCGCCAGGCCACAGGGCCAGCTCTCCACAAGAAATCCCTGCTGATCTGGATCAGCTTCATGGAGATAAATAGGTAGGCCCAAACGTCCCTGAACGAGGGCCGCCAACGCCAAATCAGCAGGGCGACGTCCGTGGACCACCAATGAGTTCCCCATCGAGGACGTGGTGCTGTGAAGATCAATCACCACCCCACAGGCATCGATGCCCCCTATTCCGTAACGGCTAATCAGATCGATGGCACGCTGAACTTCGCGATCCACCTGGGACGGTGGATTCCGCTCTGAGCCAGCCTGCCGAAGAAGGCCTGGCTGGAATGAGCGATTGAGATCGCGATCGAGATAACGACATCCCTTGGCATAAGCCTCGGGGTTGCCAATCACCGGGTGCACCTCGCATCCATGGGTCTGAATCAAATCGGGCTGCTGCTGCCACTGTTCCAGCAACCAGGGAGCATTGATTTCATTCCCATGGGTTCCAGCCACAACAAGCACACGAGGGCTTGGCATCAACTCTCAGCAGTCATCAACAATTTGATGGAAGATGCGTGCAAATGGAACAAAGATGGCGATCCATCCACTGATTGTGCGCGGCGCTCGTCAAGGCTGGCGCTGGCAATGGCTTCGCTTGATGGGAGGACTAGGCCCTGCCGATCAAGGTGGACACTATCGGCGCCCTGACAGCACACCGATGCAAACCCTCGTCTTAGAGGAGCAGGAGCTTGAGGCGCGAAACAGCAAGACAAAACCCCACCTGATCGTTGGCCGAAGTTGCCCATGGGCCCATCGTGTCTGGCTGGTTTTTCAACTGAGAGGACTCAGCGCAAGCATCAACCTGTTGAAGGCCGATGCCAATCACGACGAAGGACGTTGGCGACTGGAGCCGACCTGGCTCGGCTGCGACAGCCTTCTGGATCTTTACAAGCTATGCGGAGCACCTCCCAGCTACCGAGCCACGGTGCCGGTCCTGGTGGATCCAGGTGCCAGCCCATCCGATCAGCCCCGATTGCTGGGGAATGACAGCACCCCCTTGAGCGCTGCACTGTGTTCGTGGCCAGCAGAGGCAACGGCACGCGATCTCGCCCCCAGCGAATTGAAACCTGCGATTGCGTCATGGCAGGAATTGATCCAACCCTCGATCAACGACGGCGTCTATCGCTGTGGATTTGCACGAAACCAAGGCGCCTTTGACCAAGCCAGCCAAGCCCTGTTCTCCGCTTTGGACCAAGTGGAGAAGAGCTTGCAAACCCAAGGGCCATGGCTCTGCGGCGAGCAAATCACGCTGGCAGATGTGCGTCTTTTCCCCACGTTGATCCGTTGGGAAATGGTCTACGCGCCCCTGTTTGGTTGTAGCGCCAAGCCGCTGTGGATGTTTCCAGCACTTTGGAGTTGGCGTCAACGCTTTTTTGCACTTCCTGGGGTCGGTGAGAGTTGCGACAGCCAAGGCTGGAAGCAGGATTATTTCGGAGCACTGTTTCCCTTAAACCCCAGCGGAATTGTTCCAAATAGCCCTGAGCTGAGCAGACTGATTGGGGCGGGAGTGGCACAACCGGAATGACAACCAACAGCAAGACAAGAGCAGAACAATCGGAACCAAGCTTTGAGGGAATGTATGGCCCCTATTGCATCACCCTTCAGGATCAGCGAGAGGTTCAGCTTTACCGAAGCTGCTTGCTGGTGTGTGGATTGAGCTTCAGTGCAGGCCTCGGACAATGGATCCTCGTAGGGCCGCAGCTGGCGCCCCTATGGCTGTTGCCCCTTGCCGTATCACTTGGCCTGGCCTTGCGCTGGATTCACATCTATTTGCGCCCTCTCCATCAAGCCCTTCAATTGTTTTGGGCGGCTGGATGCATCGGCTGGCTGGTCTTAGCCATCCAGGCCGGTCCATCGGACATTTTCAACGCACTCGAAAGCCAGCGTCTTTGGACCCTGGCGATTGGCCCCCTCTTTGCAGCCCTGGCCGGCATCGGCTTCAAGGAGTTCTTTTGCTTCAGACGGCCAGAAGCCATCGGACTCACCCTGCTTCTGCCCGTTGCCCTTCTCGGTCATTTGAGTGGCCTGATGGCAGGACCAACAGCCATCAGCTTGATGGCGATTTCCGCCGCTCTTCTGGTGCTTCTTGCCTTGCGCAAATTTGGAATGGAAGCCGCTGCAGATGTAGGCGATAAGAGCGTATTTGCTTATCTGGAAGATCTGCGTAGGGCCGAGAGCACGTGAGCCTGATCAGTCTGATCGATGCATCCAAAGACTTCGGCATCCGCACGCTGTTTGCTGACCTAACCCTGCACATCAGAGAGGGTGATCGCCTGGGACTGATTGGCCCCAATGGGTCAGGGAAGTCGACCTTGCTGAAAGTGCTGGCCGGAGAGGAACCGCTTGGGGGAGGGGAACGACGCTGCTCGTCGCGGCTGAGAGTTGAGCTCGTGGGCCAAGAAAGCACCGTGGACCCAGGCCTCACCGTTCTGGAACAGGTGTTGGCAGGGTGCGGAGAGAAACGAGATTTGCTGCTGCGTTTCAGCGAACTCAGCGAAGCCGTTGCCGACAATCCAGACAACTCCGAGCTCCTAGCCGAGCTGGGGGTTCTGAGTCAAAGGATGGACGAATCCGAGGCGTGGAGCCTCGAACAACAGTGCCAGGAAGTGCTGCAACGGCTTGGGATCGCAGATCTACACAGCCCTGTGGAGGCTCTTTCCGGTGGTTATCGCAAACGCGTTGGACTGGCATCGGCCCTTGTGGCTTGTCCTGATGTCCTGCTTCTCGATGAGCCCACCAACCACCTCGATGCCGCAGCGGTGGAGTGGTTGCAAAGCTGGCTGGATCGCTACCCAGGAGCGGTCGTCCTCGTCACGCACGACCGCTATGTGCTGGATCGTGTGACCCGAAGGATCGTGGAGGTGGAGCTGGGGGAAGCGCGAAGTATTGACGGCAATTACAGCGCTTACTTACAGCGAAAAGCCGAGCAAAATCAGGCCGATGCCGCTGCTGCTGCGAAATTCAAAAGCGTGCTCCGACGCGAATTGGCTTGGTTACGACAGGGACCCAAGGCCCGTAGCACCAAACAAAAAGCACGTCTGCAGCGGATCGACGAAATGCAGACCGCGCCGACAAAACAGAGCCGCGCTCAGCTGGAGATGGCCAGTGTGAGTCGTCGGATCGGAAAAGTCGCGATCGAGGCGGACCAGCTTTCCGTCTCGGCGGATGGCAGCAAAGACGGGCCGTTTTTGCTCTCAGACTTCAGCTACAGCTTCAGCCCAGAAGATCGTGTCGGAATCATTGGCCCCAACGGCAGTGGCAAATCAACCCTGCTGGACCTCATCGCAGGACGGCGTCAGCCGACCTGCGGGTCCCTTCAGATTGGAGAGACCGTTCATCTCGGCTATCTCGACCAACACACCGATGTCTTGAGCGATGGGAAAGGGTTGGAGCGCAAGGTGATCGACTTTGTTGAAGAAGCAGCCTCAACAATCGACCTTGGTCATGAACAGCTCAGTGCCTCCCAGCTCTTGGAACGGTTCCTCTTTCCACCAGCCCAACAACACAGTCCCCTCAGCAAACTCTCTGGTGGAGAACGACGGCGCTTAAGTCTTTGCCGCATGTTGATTCAGGCACCAAATGTGTTGCTGCTCGACGAGCCAACCAACGACTTGGATGTCCAGACCCTGAGCATGCTCGAAGACCTCCTCGAAGACTTCCGTGGGTGTGTCGTCGTCGTTTCACACGATCGCTACTTTCTGGATCGCACCGTCGACCGTCTTTTCTGTTTTGAGAACGGGCGCTTGCAGCGTTTTGAAGGGAACTACAGCGAATTTCTTGATCACCGCCGTGATCTGGAGAAAGCGCAAAGCGAAGCTTTGGCAGCACAGGAAACAGCTCAACGCGCAGCAAAATCAACCTCTAAACGGGTCTCTCATCAAGACAACAAGCCGAAACGGCGCAGCTTTAAAGAATCGAAGGAGTTGGAGCGCCTGGACAGCGACCTTCCCGCCCTGGAGAACAGAAAACAGGAGCTGGAGGAGGCCATTGCTAGCGGCAGGGGCGATCTCAGCTCTTTGAGCTTGGAGCTGGCCACGTTGTTGGACTCGCTTCATGCCAGTGAGGAACGCTGGCTGGAGCTCAGTGAACTCGAGCCATAAGCCCTTGCACCAGCAAGTCCTTCCTCCATTTGAGGGAGGACAAACATGTTGTTACGGAAACCATTTCGCCTACAGCACTGGTGGATTTAGAGGAAACCGGTCGTAAAATATTTGTATTGCAACTGGCTTCACGAGCAGCCGATTCCATGAAATCCATCGACGAGCACATCAAGAAAGATCAAACAGAAATTGAAGCCGCTCGTGCTTCAGGCGATGAAGCAAAGCTGCGTCACCTGACGACCGAGCTGCAATCTCTTGAGGAATACAAAGAGCACAACCCTGAGGACAAGCACGATCCCACCTCACTTGAGCTTTATTGCGATGCAAACCCAGATGCCGAGGAATGCCGCGTCTACGACGACTGAGTCGAACCAGCGTTCATTGGTCATGAACCTGCCCCCCAGGGCAGGTTTTTTTATGCCTTTCGATCCAGCCGCCAGCCCTAGATCCCCAAGTCGCTCCAGACACGATCCAACAGGTGATTCAGTCCGCGACTCATCGCCGCCGAAATCAGCAGCGGTGTGCTCCCGCTGGCATCAGTGAGAGCGGAAACAATCGCATCTAGATCTTCTTCCTGAATCAGTTCCTGCTTATTAATGACCAGGATTCTGGGGCGCTCAACCAACCCATGCCCATAGGCCTCTAGCTCCTTTTCAACAACGCGTAGATCCAACAAAGGATCCTCGGCGCCGCCATCCACCAGGTGAATGAGCAGCCGGGTGCGCTCGATATGACGAAGGAAATCGTGGCCCAACCCCGCGCCCTGCGCAGCACCAGCGATTAAACCCGGAATATCCGCAAACACGGTGCCGTCTCCTGTCGGCCGGCGCACGACCCCAAGATTCGGGATCAGCGTTGTGAACGGGTAGTCGGCAATTTTTGGTCGCGCGGCAGATAGAACACTGATCAAGGTGCTTTTCCCCGCATTCGGGAGCCCAATAATCCCCACCTCTGCAAGCAGCTTGAGCTCCAGCTGCAAAGGCCATTCTTCGCCGTCGCGACCCTCCGTACATTTTTCTGGAGCGCGGTTGCGATTGCTGAGGTAATGGGCATTACCCAGTCCTCCCCGCCCACCAAACGCCACGGTGAGGCGTTCTCCATGGGTGGTGAGATCCCCAAGCACGATGCCCGTACTCAGATGACGAACTTCGGTGCCACAGGGCACTTTGATCACCAAGGGCGGACCTGAAGCTCCAGTGCAGCGATTGGGGCCTCCCCGTCGCCCATCGATCCCAGCGAACAATCGCTTGTATTTGAAATCCAAAAGGGTTTGCAGGTTGGAATCGGCCTCTAACACCACATCCGAGCCCTGGCCTCCATCACCACCGGAGGGGCCTCCCGCTGGAACATATTTTTCTCGACGGAAGGCCACGATGCCATCGCCACCACGGCCACCCCGCACGGAAATGCTCGCTTGGTCGATGAACTGCACAGCAAGCCTCAGTTGGGGCCAATTCCCAACCCTAGGATCGAAGAGTACGAGGACAAGAGCTTGGCCGGGGTTCGCTTTGAAGCACTCAGCAAGAACTATCCGGCCCGCGGGGGGGGCAAGCCTGTTGAGGTGATTCGCGATCTCTCCCTCAGCATCACTGACGGTGAATTTCTAGTGCTCGTTGGTCCCTCAGGTTGTGGCAAAAGCACGCTTTTGCGACTCATGGCAGGACTGGAATCCCCGAGCTCAGGCGAGATCCTGGTGGGGGACCAACCCGTGTCTGGCCTGAGGCCAGCCAAGCGCAATGTGGCGATGGTGTTCCAAAGCTATGCGCTTTACCCCCATCTGAGCGTCCGCGACAACTTGGCCTTCGGCCTGAGGAGAAGCCAACAGCGCACGAGCTGGCAACAGCTCCAGGACCAACTTCACCGCAACACACGCCGTCTCCCTTCTCCGCTGAGAGTCCCTTCGCATCGAGAGCAACAGCTCGAGAAGCGCATCCAGGATGTGGCGCAATCTCTGGAATTGGATCAACTCCTCGATCGTCGACCGAAAGAACTGTCTGGCGGACAAAAACAACGGGTGGCCCTGGGCAGGGCCATGGCCCGCAAACCAGAGGTCTTCCTGATGGATGAACCACTGAGCAATCTCGACGCCAAATTGCGCGGGAGCACGCGCGCGCGGATCGTTGACCTCCAGCGCCAACTCGGGACCACCACCATCTACGTCACCCATGACCAGGTGGAAGCGATGACGATGGGCCACCGCATCGCCGTGCTCAACCAAGGGCATCTGCAGCAATTAGGCACTCCGATGGAGCTGTACCGCTGGCCTTCGAACTTGTTTGTCGCCCAGTTCATCGGCAGCCCGCCAATGAACGTGCTCCCCGTGCATGTTGGCTCTGGCGGCACACTGATGCTCGAGGACAGGCGACTCAACGTGGAGGGACCGATCAGGACCCTGCTTCAGACCCTTGAAGGCCAACAATTGAGCGGAGGAATTCGTCCAGAACAACTCCATGTCGCACCAGCCACCAACCGAAACCTGCCAGCTGAGGTGAGTCACAGTGAGGTTTTAGGGAACGAACAACTGCTCACCTGCCGGTTGCTGGATGGCGACCATTTGGTGCAAGTCAGAGCCGATCCAAGCCTGAACGTTTCGATTGGAGGGTCCATTCACTTAGAAGCCGATCCAGATGGCTGGCGGTTATTTGATGAGGCTGGGGACGCCATCGCTCTCCCAACCCCACCACCAGCCGATACCGATGAGCCTCAACTCCCCCCGCTGAGCTGAGCTCAGCGATCAGCGCACCCAAACAACGCTGCAACCTGGACCACCATCTCCCTGATCGGCATCACCAACCCGTTCCACATACGGGAGCGAATCGAGCCACTGACGCAAACCGCGCTTGAGGCGACCAGTCCCGATCCCGTGGATCACCCAAACCGGGCCATTCGCACCACGGAGGAGCTCTTCCACAGCAGCTTCCGCTTCATGCACTCTCTGGCCGCGAACATCCACGGTGTTCCGCGAGGTACGCACCTGAGAGCCGCCGACTCCTCGCCGCGCTTTCACCTGAACCACTGGTTTCTCAGGGGGTGCAGCTCGGCGACCATCCAAGCTTTCCACCGCTTGCAGATCCACCATGCTGCGCATCACACCACAGCGCACACTCAGCTGCTGACCATCGTCTGACACCTCAAGCACCTCAGCCGCTTTATCGAGGGCTAGCAGGCGAATGCGCTCGCCCACAGACGGGCGCCATTCAGGATGATGGCGACGCTCTGGAAGGGAGCGATGGTTGGATTCAAGCTTGCGCAGCCGCTGACCGGCGCGGCGAGCGGTTTCACCATCCGCTTTCTGATCCCGCAGCCGACGAATCAGATGACGCACCTCTTTTTGACCATCGCGAATGGAGCTCTCCAAACGCTGACGGCCCAACTCCTGCTGCTGAGCTGAGTTTTTGCGTTGCTGCTCCCAACGCTGAAGGAGCTCCTCATGCAGCAATTCGGTGCGAGCCAAAAGTGCCGCCGCATCTTCAGCCGCGGCCTGTTGGCGTTGCCGCTGCTCTTCCAGGCCACGGATCACAGCGTTGACATCGCCATCGCCACTGGGCTTAAGCAATTGCCTGGCTTGTTCGATCACGCCGCTATCAAACCCGAGACGCGTCGCAATCGCCAGCGCATTGCTGCGTCCTGGAATCCCCCAAAGCAGCTGGTATGTCGGCGAAAGGGTATCGCTATCAAAGGCAACGGAGGCGTTTTCAAAGCGTGAATCGCTGTACTTGAGTGCCTTGAGCTCGCCAAAGTGGGTTGTAGCAATGGTGAGTCGGGCGCAATCGGCCAAATTGCGCAGCAGAGCAATCGCCAGAGCCGTGCCTTCACTGGGATCTGTGCCAGCACCCACCTCATCAAGCAGCACTAACGCCGGCGACGGACCAGAGGCGATGGATTGGAGGATGCTTCCGATTCTTTTCACGTGACCACTAAACGTGGACAAACTCTGCTGAAGCGATTGTTCGTCGCCGATGTCGGCAAGAACCTGTGCACACCAAGGGAGTGAGGGGCTGCCGTTGCAGGGAATCCACATACCGGCTCTGGCCATCAATGCCGCTAAGCCGATGCTCTTCAAGGTCACTGTTTTTCCACCGGTGTTGGGTCCAGTGATGGCGACAACCCGCAACTGTTCCGACACCTCAACGCTCACAGGAACCACAGGGGCGCCACCCTCCTTGCGCTGCTGCCAAACCAGTAGTGGATGGCGCAGCTCCAAAATGTGAAAAGGGGCATCAGCTTCAGCGTCAAGCCGGGGCGGGACGGCACCAAGCCACTGGCCATAACGCCCCCGAGCCAAGGCCAGATCTAACTTCAACAGCACGACCATCAAGCGATCGATCACCTCGTTCTGCTCTGCAACGGCAGCGCTGAGCTCCGCCAAGACCCGACGCTCCTCTTCTCTGATCCGACCATCGAGAGCGGCAAGACGATTGCCGAGACCGATCACCGTCTTCGGCTCAACGAAGACCGTATTTCCTGAAGAAGAACTGTCGTGAACCATTCCCGGACATTGAGAAGCGGCACCGGCTTTCACCGCCAAAACCGGACGACCATGGCGTTCCGCGATCACGGTGTCTTGCAGCAACGTCGCCCAACGCCGCAGAACCGCCTGCAAACGATCACGCCGCTCCTGCCGAGCGACCTGCCATTGGAGGCGCAACTCTTCCAACGATTCACTCGCTCGATTCGCAACGCGCCCACCCTCTTCCAAGGCAAATTTCAAACGCTGCTCGAGCTCCGGAAGAGTCGCCACGTTTTCCAGCAGTGCTGAACAGTCAGGCCTCAAGTCAGGGTCATCGATCTGACGGCGAAGGCGTCGGGCAGCAGCGAGTGTGTGCGCCACAGACAGCAACTCCTCACCTGAAGCTGTCCCGCCTTTGCAACAGCGGAGCAAAACCATCTCAAGGTCAGACACCCCTTGAAAACTCAATCCGCCATCCAGGAGACCGTCCAGGCTGGCGAGTTCCATACTTCTGACCTGATAGGTCAGCGTGGTGTCCAAGTCAGCTGGCAGCTGACCCTTCAAGCAGTGTTGGCGCCCCTGTGGGGTGCTCGCAAAGGTTGAAAAGTGCTGACATAACCGAGGCCACTCCAGCAATTCCAGGGTCTCTTCCAGGATCGAAACCGAAGGAGATGCCGATGTCATGCGGGGATCGGATGTCATCAGGAGACCCCCGCCGATGCCTCCATCTGATTGGAAGGGATGCCACCGGGGGGTTCATAGAGCATCTCAAGCCAATTTCCATCTGGATCCCGGAAATAAAAAGAAGCTGTTCCATCTCTGTGGTCATGAACCGCTCCAACGCTGACCCCAGACGCTTTGAGTTGGTCGTGGACCACATCAACTTCAGCGCGATCGTGAAAGTGAAAGGCAAAATGCGGCCCTGCTGCTTTGTAGCTGGGTCCCAGAAGCGCTAACCCATCACGGCTTTCTCCCGCCTCGAGATAACACCAGTCGTCCGCCTTCCAAACCAAGCGCATGCCGAGATCACAGTAAAAAGCGATCGCACGCGAAAGATCCTGCACACGGATGGCGACGTGGCCAAGGCGCTGTACAGCTGGCATAAAGGCAGTGAAAGAAGACGGTCATTCTGGTGGGTTAATCGCCATCTGTGAGGGACTCCATGACCGAGACCGTCTACGGCATCGCCATCTTCAGCGCGTCCGAAGCCACTCGGCAGCATCACAGGCGTGATAGGTGAGGATTAAATCGGCACCTGCTCGCTTGAAGCTCAGCAAGGTCTCCAGAACCACAGCACGTTCATCAATCCAGCCACGCTCGGCGGCCGCCTTCACCATCGAGTATTCGCCACTGACGTTGTAAGCCGCGATTGGAAGCTCGGACTCATCCCGAAGACGGCAAATGATGTCTAGATACGCCAAGCCTGGCTTCACCATCATGATGTCGGCACCTTCTTGTTCATCAAGCTGAGCCTCCGTGATGGCCTCGCGAGCATTGGCCGGATCCATCTGATATGTGTCTTTGTTTTTAGGGATCACCTTTTCAGTGGTTGCGCGAGGAGCCGAATCCAGCGCCTCGCGGAAGGGGCCGTAATAGGCGGACGAATACTTGGCGGTATAGCTAATGATGCCGACGTGCTCGAAACCGGCGTCATCAAGGGCTTCACGAATGGCGCCAACGCGCCCATCCATCATGTCGCTGGGTCCAATCAGGTCGGCCCCGGCCTCCGCCTGCATCACCGCTTGTTTGCACAGCTGGTCGATGGTTTCATCGTTCAGCACGATGCCTTCTGGGCTGACAATCCCGTCGTGGCCATCACAGGAGTAAGGATCGAGGGCCACATCGGTCATGATCGCCATATCGGGGACATCCCTCTTGAGCTGACGAATCGCCCTGGGGATCAAACCGTTGGCATTGAAACTTTCTGAACCGTCTTCACTTTTCAGACCTTCCGCCACCTTCGGGAAGAGAACCACACAACGAATCCCCAGATCCCAGGCTCGCTGAACCTCAGCACTCAAACGATCGAGACTCCAGCGATAGGCACCTGGCATCGCACCGATCGGCTCAACTTCCGCCCCTTCGTGCACAAACAGCGGATAGATAAAATCAGCTGGAAGCAATTGGTTTTCGCGCACCATGGCTCGTAGGGCCGGAGAGCGACGCAAACGGCGCGGGCGATAGGTGATCTCCATTAATGCGGTCGGACGACAGATGGGGAAATCGTAAATCCCGCCTTAAAGGCTGGCGTTCTGAATCCACTGTTGCCGGAGGTTTCCGTCTCGGCTGCTCTGAAATTGTTCCAGAAGCTGACGCTGTTCGTCTGACCACTGCTTAGGCCACTGAAGGGAAAGGGTGAGCAACAGATCTCCACGACCAGACTTCCCTGGCCAGCCTTTTCCGCGTAAACGAAGGCTTTTTCCAGGTGCCGTGCCAGGGGGAATGGTGACGTCTGCCTCGCCATCGGGGGTCATGACCTTGACCGTTCCGCCAAGGGCGAGTTCATCGAAAGCAACGGGCAATTCAGCGCGCAACTGATCGCCATCCAGCGTCCAGATCGAATGGGGTTGGACCTCAATCACCAAATAGAGATCCCCTCGACGGCCCGTGCCCGGTTGAACATTTCCCTTGCCCTTAAGCCGAAGCTTCGAACCACTCTTCACCCCAGGAGGGATCCGAACCTGAACTCGCTCATCGTTCACAGACAAGGTGCGCTCACCCCCTCGAAACGCTTCCGAAAACGTCACCTTGACCGCTGCTTCTGCATCGAGATTGATGGGTGCTCTCGACCCACCGCGGGAGAAGCCTCCTCCAGGAAAACCTCCGCCGCCATACCCGGCGGGACCAGCGCCTCCAGCGGCTCCTCCAAAACGGCCAAGGAGGTCGTTGATGAAATCATCAAAATTTCCGTATCGACCAAAATCAACATCAAAACCGGCGGGACCTGAGCCACCTCCAGGCATTCCTGCCTGATTCCAATATTGGCCAAATTGTTCGTAGCGACGACGCTTCTCAGGGTCAGAAAGCACCTCATAGGCCTCGCTCACTTCTTTGAAGCGGGCTTCAGCGTCCTGATCATCAGGATTCACATCGGGGTGATATTGACGGGCCAACTTGCGAAAAGCACGCTTCACCGTATCGGCGTCGGCACTGCGTTCCACACCCAGCACTTTGAAGTAATCGCGGTAGCCACTGCCGGCCATGGAATTCATCAACCCTTTGGGCTGCGCATCAGATCCAATTGCCAGTTTCGTCCGTGGATGCGGACCGGAGCAATGGCGGGATGCCCGAACGGCAGACCTTTCTTAGATTTGGACCATGGTTGAAATCAACAAGCTGGTGCCTTTGTTGGCATCACTAACAGCGCTCGCACTGCCATTTCCAGCAGCAGCGTCACCCGATCCTGCAGAACTGGCTGACCATCTCAGTACAAGCAAGGCGCTTTACTACGGATCCTGGCGTTGTCCTGCCTGCAGGGCCCAAACAGAACTGTTTGGCGATGCAGCCAACAAACTTCCTTACGTTGAATGCGGGAAACGCAAGGACCTTCCGATTCAGGCAGCAGCCTGTCGAACAGCAGAAATTCGGGCGTATCCAACCTGGATTCTTGAAAACGGCGAGCGACGAGAAGGCGTTCAAACCCTGGAGCAACTCGAGGCATGGACATCCATGCCAGCCCGTCCTTAATCCATGGCGCGTCCAAGACTGGCCTTAGTTCACGGCTTCAGCTGGAGGTACTGGAGAGGAGATTTACTAGGCGGCCTCACGGCAGCCGTTGTGGCTCTACCTCTGGCCCTTGCGTTTGGAAACGCCGCACTTGGTCCGGGCGGAGCGATTTACGGGCTGTACGGAGCGATCATTACGGGCTTTCTGGCCGCTCTCTTTGGCGGAACGCCTGCGCAAGTCTCAGGTCCTACAGGGCCGATGAGCGTCACCGTTGCAGGGGTGATTGGAACGCTCGCAGCCGTAGGAATTTCTCGGGAACTTGGGAGCAATGAGCTCCTCCCGCTCGTGATGGGAGCCGTCTTGATCGGCGGGCTCATTCAGATCCTGATGGGAGTTTTGCGGCTTGGTCGGTACATCACCCTGGTTCCTTATTCCGTGGTGTCTGGCTTCATGTCTGGCATTGGGGTCATCATTTTATGCCTGCAAATAGGACCCTTATTAGGAATCAAGAGCCAAGGCGGAGTGATCACCTCTCTCGGGACAGTTTTTAGTCAATTCACACCTAATACAGCTGCATTACTGGTTGGTCTATTGACATTGGCAGTGGTTTTTTTAACACCCAAGAGAATTAGCACCTGGGTGCCATCGCCACTGATTGCCTTGGTAATCATTACTCCTCTCTCCATGCTGTTGTCACAAGACGGCATCCCCCGAATCGGAACCATTCCGGAAGGGGGATTGAATTTCAGCCTGCCTAATCTTAAAGATCATTTTCCGGTTTTATTACGAGCTGGCCTTGTGCTCGCGGTGCTTGGTGCCATCGACTCGCTGCTTACATCCCTTGTCGCCGACAACATCAGCCAAAGCCGTCACCACTCCAACCGAGAGCTGATCGGGCAAGGCATTGCCAACAGCGTGGCAGGACTCTTTAACGGCCTCCCCGGGGCTGGAGCAACGATGCGAACGGTGATCAATATCAAATCAGGAGGCCGAACTCCCATCTCAGGGATGGCGCATTCGGTGTTTTTACTTGTGCTGCTGCTGGGCGCTGGGCCGCTGGCCGAGAGCATTCCAGAAGCATTATTGGCAGGAATCCTCATCAAAGTAGGCCTAGACATTATTGACTGGGGATTCCTATTAAGGGCCCACCGTCTCTCCATCAAAACAGCACTGGTGATGTGGGGGGTTTTGCTGATGACCGTGTTCTGGGATCTGATTGGAGCGGTCCTTGTTGGAATGTTCGTAGCCAACCTTCTAACCATTGAATCGATAACAACGCATCAACTGGAGAGCATGAATTCAGAGGACAGCTCTCAGCTCGACCAAGAAGAGCAGCATCTCCTCAATCGCTGCGGTGACGCACTCATGCTGTTTCGCTTGCAAGGACCACTGAGCTTTGGAGCCGCGAAAGGAATTAGCGAACGCATGACCCAAATCCGGCAGTACAAAATACTTTTGCTGGACGTCACAGATGTTCCGCACCTTGGAATCACGGCCACCTTGGCCATTGAAAGGATGGTGGAGGAAGCGGAGCACCACGAACGCCAAGTGTTAATTGCCGGTGCCAACGCAAAGGTCAAAGCCCGCCTGAAGCAATTCCGCATTCATAGACTCACAGGAAGCAGAAGAGAAGCGCTGGCACACGCAGCTCAGGAACTAGACCCGAACTAAGAGGGCCAAGTCATTCAGCAGCGGTCAGTATTTATACTCAACACAAAGACTGTGTAACCGCGAACACACAGCCAATGGAAATTGCCTGCAGAATATTCATACTTCTTAAATTCCGATGGAAATCCTCACAGCGCTTGCCATCGCTCCATTCCTAGCCGCGCTTGTCCTAGGAGCCAGAGAGGCTGAGCTCGACGAGCAAAGCAACCAGTAAAGGCATTCCGAATCATTTCCGTGCAGGATTAAACATCATCCTTTACCTAAATCAATCACACCAAAATAACACTCATCAATTCAAAACTTTTACATTTTTAGCAGTTACAACTGCTTCGCCATAGGCGGTCGAATTGCAATAACTGATATCAATCTTTTCAAAAGACCACCTTAAAACAATTGGACAATGAATTAAACTATTTAGATATCTGAGGTTCTGCCATCACAAATCGTCAGCGCGGAAGATCAAAAGAAGACTTGCCCAGAAATCCAATGGCCGTAGGGTCTCGATGAAGCCTCAGCAAATGCCAAAAACACTGTGACACCAATGCCGAGAAGGGTGATCGAAATGCCACTCATGATGGCGATATCGTACAAAGCGCGTATCTCAGATGCGCTGCGCCCAGGAAGGGAAGAACGTCGAGCCATTCACCTGAACAACAAACCACAAATTAGTTATGAAGCATCAGAGAGAAGAAAACAGCTTTCATTGATGAAGCTCATCAATTCGTTTCACGGCGCAACATGGCGTGCCCAATGTTGCTGAAAAGGAAAGAGTTCGCGCAAAGGAACCGGCTGTATTGCAAACTTGCACACCTGGATTCAGCACAGGCGATATCAAAGTCTCTTTTATCGAACAGGCGGATAGCAGCGCTGCCAGCCCGCCTCACGCATGGTGTCCCAGGTGTCGACGGCCTGATGACGAAGCATCCGACGACGCGATAGGGGGACTGGCGGATAGGGCGGTTTCCACTGAAATGTCCTTAACGCGATCAATTCGCCATCAGCAGAGTTGCCAGCAGACTGGAAATGAACAAGCTGCTGTTGAAGCTCGTTAGAGAGCCATCCCTCACCACCAGGGATGTCTGGCAGGCGTTTTGAGTCAGGTCGGAGACGTGGCATGTGTAAATTATGACAGCCTCAAACCAAAATTGTCAGAATTAATGATGAATAACAGATATTTGTTCTGATTCAGGTGCAAACCAACCGAACCACTAGAAGCGTTTACAAACCAAAAGGAATCGGAGTGGCAAGCCAGCTCAGCGAATCACAACGGGTGTCCCCACCTCAACCTGATTAAAAACTTCAATAACGTCACTATTCAACATTCTGATGCAGCCCAAACTTGCAGCAGCCCGAAGGTGGACCCAGCGTGGCCAAGCCGTTCCATGAACGGCATAAACTTTTCCATCTGAAGCCGCCTTAAGATAAGGCATAAATCGAACACCCACTGGATCGTTAGGCCCTGCAGGGAAAACCTTATGATGAGACTTTGAATAATAAGTAGGATCTTTTACTTTTTTCAGAATGCTATAAACACCGGGAATCGTGGGAGTTTCAGGGGCGCCGATCGCAACTGGATATCTCTTGATAACAGTTCCTGAGTCTTTAAGCCAAAGGTAACGCTCTTTAAGGCTCACCTCAATCTCAATCTCAGCTTTTGCTTCCACTGAAGAGATGCCGGTTAGGGCAATGGAGCCCAAAGAAGCAGCCAAAAATACATTTAAAAGAGACCTTGGCGAAAGCATTGGGCCACACAAAAAAAGTTCAAGTATTCTACATCAATTAACAGCTCAAAACGCAGCAGACCAGGCCAAGAAGCATTGGATAACGAGAACTACGATTCAACCGCTTGATCACCCCCTTCCAAACTCTTAGAATCTTCAATTTCTTTGAGAATTCTTTTATAGATGCTTGCAATCACCACTCCATCAGCATTTCGCAAAACAACAGAGTCGATACCAACAGAGCTTTTGGACAAATCCACCTCATCTTCATGCTTGATTTTCTCTTGAGATATTGCAAATTCGATTGCTGGCTTAAATGAAAATGAACTCGTCATCAAGCAGTTGCGACTGCGACCAAGCTGACAGGCCAACAGAACACTGGCAGCAAATACGGTTTTACTTAAGACAGCAAAGGGCCAGGCCGCCAAGTTAACCAGCCAAACATCAATCAGAGAGAAGGACAGATGGCCACAGGCTTTTGGTGGATCAAGATCCCAAGAGATGGCCGTATCAAACCGACTGATTCCAGCTGAATTCCCTGACTCACGGTTGAAGCGTCAAAAATGGGCAGTTATGCCTATCGCCTTAGGGATACTCGGCTCCCTAGAACGATTGAGTGATATTTCCAAGCAATGAAGCTCGATAGTGCAAACGCCCAACCGATGGGAAGCCTGATCCACGATGGAACTCACACACCCTTCCACGCCCTTGCCTGCCCCTTGAATCCCCGCATGGTTCGAATCGGCAAAAAAAGATAATCGGCCAAATCTTGATTGGGGCAATGACTAGAAAAGCAAGACATCAGCATTGCCACCGAACGCCTTGATCGCGCCAGACGCGCTGAGCTAATCAAATCCTCTAAAACAATAAAAAACCCCGTGTCGACGGGGTGGATCACAACGATCAGGGCGACGTTAACGCGCCAGAGGAGCAAGCTTCGTAGGCGAAAGATGCGCGGAGGTGTAATCAATGCCCTCTGAATGGGCAGCAAAACAACGCTGAGCATCTTGAAGACGTTGTGCCTTCAGCTCTTTTTCTTTGATCAGGAGGAGGGTGTTCATGGGAACGACCGACAGCGCCTCAAACCCCGTTGCTTGTTTGAGATCGAACTGCGTCCCCTCATGGGGACCAACGTGCTCTGAATATAAGGGAAAAGGCAGGGATAGCAAAGCCATGAACCGAACCTTCAATGGCGTAACAACCGTTCCTTGCTCAAACCCCATAGCTGGGGAGATAAAACCCGCCACAGATAGCCACGGGCCCATGCCAAACGCCCCTCCACTCCCATCACCGCTGGGTTGGATTGCATCTGTATCCGTGAACACTGAGCAGGCCCCTGAGATACTTGGTGCTGAAGGCGGGAGCAGCTCAAGTGGCAGGAAAGTCTGGCTTCACACAAAGCGAATTTGAAGAAATCAAACGCCTCTACGTGGAAGAGGGAAGAACCTTTTCCCAGATCGCCAAAGTCATCGGCAAAGGTAGCGAAAATTCGGTACGAAATTCTTTGTCAAAAGCACGTGTTAATCGCGCTTCTACCGGAGAGAGGAAGCTCGAAAGATTTAAATCTGGACAGAAATATGGAAACATCACTCTGCTCACAAGGCTCGTAAAGTCCAAAAAACTCAGATACCATGTAGTTTGCGATTGTGGCTATGAATTCGACATTGATCCATACTTCCTGACGCTTCCTGATGACCACAAAAACAGCATCTCACAATGTCAGAGATGCCGAGCAGGAAAGTAAAGATATCAATCCCAAAAAGGTATTCCAGTGCTGCTGAATCACATCAAATGGAGACGGAACGTAGCCCGATCTACTTGACGAATATTGGCCTCAATCGTTGTCCGCCCGAGACGCTTATGCGCTGTATACCGATGGCAGCCATTAAATCCATAGAACCTACCCTCAAACTCAATGAGATCGATAGGTTCTTGAAGCCCAATCTCCTTGATGCTTCTGATCAGATCATCCACTTTTCTTTCATCGATCACACTCTCATGAGGGCGGTTAATGGATTCAATCGGAACGGCTACTCGCTTTTTCATGATGAAGCAGTTGGTGAGAATGAAGCGATCGGTAGCGCTATCACCGCCGAGATCGAACAAAAGCAAACAAGTTGTTGACCTTTTTGAGCAACTGTTGAAAAAGGCCGGGCTGCTGAGGTCCGCTTGGTCGTTGCAACACGATGGTCTCCAGCTCTGGACCTTCGGATTGAAACCCATCAAAAGCCATCAAGGCTTCGCCAGCCCCTTCCAGGTCATGCTCAAGAATAAGCTGATCGACCTGAGGGCTGTAGTGCGAGTGCGAGCGGTTGCGAATGGAAGACATTCTCTACTCCTGATCTGACTCCTTTCTGTCTGAAAAGCAAGAGAAAAGCAAGTGTAGCGAGATGCTTCTTTAAGTAATCTTTAATCAGCTCACAGAGGAGCTGGATATCCAAATCAGGAGTGAAACCTATCCCAATGACCGATATGAATCACATGAGAATCATCTGAAGCACATTGATTTATCGATCACCCAATCAAAACTTCCTGGGATAGGGAGTATTACCCGCAAGCCCAAATTTCACACCCATCGGGCCATCAATGAAATCCTGAAACTGCTCAGAAGTAATGCCCTCACGGACTTCCCAAATACAGAATATGGGACCTTCAGCAGACGTTGGACAAAAGGAATGATTAAAGAATCCAGCCTCTAAGTTTTTGACAACGGCGTCATCCCATCCACCACCAGGAGCCATGGCTGCCTGCGCAGCAGCCCACCAATCCTGGGCTTTTCCATGGCGAAACTCATGCTGGACACTGTCACAACGCAAACAAAAAGAGTCAGAGAGAGAGTGCTTAAATCCATAAACAAAGTTTTTACCCCATGGAAACCACCATCTGGACCTTTAGTTTGAGCGTTCCCTTCGCAGAGTGGGCTGCAATTTATGACAGTGAAGATGTAAGCAAAATGCACAAGGCAGTTGGGTTAACGTCACTATTTCGTGGCGTTAGCAAGAGCGATCCATCCAAGATCTGCGCCATTCAGCAAGGACCCGTTGGTGTTGCCCAGAAGATCTTTGATGACAACAAAGAAATGATTCGTGGCAGCGGCCACATTATTGAAAGCACGGTGATCAGTACCTATGCAGAAGAATAGTTGACGAAAGGATTGGTCGTTTCCGAATGGCCAGTCAATTTCGCATTGGCTGATGACCTCTATCCCCATTTCTTCACTAAAGACTTGTAGGCAGCGACAGCCATAACTTGCGGTATCAACAAGCTGATCACTGCGACAGGGCGGCAATAAAAATCCCCGCTTATCGCGGGGGTAATGAATCAAGAGCCTTGGATTAGTGATTCCTCGGCTCAACGTGAATCCTGCAGGCATCTGACTTAGCAAGTTCTGCGTCCGCAGCACAAAGCCGCCTCATGAGATCGTCCTTATCAAATTCAGAAAGCGAGCCATCAGAGGCCCACTTAAGACATGTTCTGCCAAGGCAGTTCTTGGCAGGTTTGCCTCCAGAAGATAGAGCCATAACGCAATTCGCGATGGGAAACTCGCCTAGCTCTCTCGAGCATGCATGGTTCACACCGAGAGTGCTTCAGAGGTGTGAGAGAGCAGCCCACCTGCGGCAGATGTGGGAGTGCCCTTTCATGATTCTTCGCTTCCGACACCTCTGGGAATCCAGAAACCAGAGGTCAAGCCGCATGCTTCAAACGTCAGGACGAAGTGTCGGGCTTTGATGAGCAACTGGGGCGAATGTTCCAGGTGATGGACCTTCTGGCTCCGATTGGAGTGCCCCCCAGCTTGCTATAGCCGGGATGAAGGGCGTGTCCATGGATGGTGAGAAAACTCGTGGAGCAGGTGCTTAACAGGCCAGGCAGCTTCTTACTTTTGCTGGGGGGGAGTGTTTGCCATGCTTGGCACCTCCGATCTCGATGAAAATATTCTCCACCCGATGAGCATTTTCCGCATCGGTTTAAACGCGCATTGCCTTCTGAACAGAAACAGCCGAGGATTGCAGAAGCATGCCAAGAACTCAATCAAAGCAAAGTTCAAACAAATATCCTTTTAAGAAGCATTCGATGAAGCAACCATCACGATCTGCTTTAGAAATTTTGCTTACGCAGGTCTAACTCCAACGTACTTCAGAAAAGCCGAAGCCAAAATCCAACTCAAGTGCGATCCACGCTTGTCATGACTGGCCTACTTGCGGTTCAGGTACTTCCAGCCTGCCCAGATGATCACAGCGAGAACAATCCACCCCAAAAATGCACGCAGGAGCACGACACCAATCAAGAGCACCACTGCAGTGCCAGCGGTATTTTTAACGATGGCCTTGCTGCGATCAGACATGTACTGCCAGCGAGGAATCAGAGCCATGAAGTCACCTAACGACAAAGCCACAGTGCCAGTGGTAGGCGTTTCTGTCACGTTTGGGTAAGGGAAGCGGGGAAGCGATGACCGGCATCCTCACGAGTGTCTTAAGCAGCTTCGATGCACCAGTGCTCAAGGGTGGCATCAGGCTGGATGGGCATGACGAAGCGATCCGTCTCACAAAAGGAGATCAAGCTCCGAGTCAAGAAAGATCGCCATGGCTACGTTCAAGATGATCATCCCCACAGCGATGACCTCTTCATCCAAGCTTAGAGACGTGCACGTTTTTCGGATGTCAATGCCGGAACACGAATGCCCCTGGGGACTGAAAGCCATTGCATTAATGCAGAAGCATGGGATCAGCTTTGAAGACCATCGATTAACAAGCCAAGAGGAAGTCAACACCTTCAAAGCTCAACATGGCGTTGCCACAACGCCACAAATTTTCAACGGCGATGAACGAATAGGGGGTTATACAGAGTTGGCCGCCATGCTCGGAGAAGAAGCTCAGGGAGCTGAGTATTCCTACATGCCAGTGGTAGCAGTCTTCGGAACTGCGCTTCTGATCTCACTGGTTCTGGAAGGCAATGTGATCCAACACTTCATGGGGATTTCCATCTGCACACTGGCGATGCTCAAGCTCATTGACGTGGAGTCCTTCGCGGCCAGTTTCGTGAAATACGACCTGGCCACGAAACGATGGCGCCTATGGGGCAAGCTCTATCCGGGGGTGGAACTACTGATCGGCCTTGGTTTTTTAATGAAACCGCCGCTTCCAATGGCAGGGTGGATCGCACTGATTGTTGGTATCCAGGGAATGATTTCAGTCCTCAAAGCGGTTTACATCGACAAGCTCGCTTTGAACTGCGCCTGCGTTGGAGGGAACAGCAAAACACCCCTAGGAATGATCAGCTTCACTGAATATGCAATGCAGAGCCTGATGGGCATCGTTGTCGCCTTCCAATTAGCATTTTAAACGTCTCGAAAAACACATCAACACACAAATAGATCGATAAAAAGAAAGCAATATGACCTTGCCATTGCAGAGAACATAGCCAACCTCAAAGCCAGGCTTCAGAGGCAAATGAACAACACCAAGCCACTGAAACTAATCATTTCGAGAAATCACTCTTTCTGCCCAATAAAGGCTATTAGCAATGCCAACCTGTTTCACAGGCGTCTTCTCCAAAGAACGAAAGGAATTATAGCAACCAACATTAAAACACTATAGACAGCAGACGGGAGACTAAAGCGACTCAAACCACCTTGAACAAGCTCCTCACTGATCAGCGAACCAACAACAATACCTATCGTGCCATTTTGAAACCCAGCCTCTACAGAAAGAGAAGTAATCTGGGACTTATTTAAACGCAGCAAATGACCAACAAACAAGCCAACCGCTAGCATGATCACATTAAGCAGCAGCAGAATTGGGCCCAAAACAGGGAGATTTGCGATAAAAACATTCCACTGGCCAATCAATACTCCAATCAATACTGCCACAAACAAACCATTGGATATTTGACTGCTTGGCTGCTCCCAACGAGACGCTTTTATCGGGGTGCATTGGCGAATGCAAAACACCGATCAATACAGGCAATGTTGCCAAAGAAAAAAACTTTTAAAATCAAAGGGAGTATTGATAACTCAATGCCTTGTTGTGGAACAAGAACGGGTGCCGTAACACTCAAAACAAGAGGAAGAGTTACAGCCGTAACAAGACTAGCCAGTGCGGTGTAAGAAATGGAGAGTGCTACATCTCCACAAGAAAACTTCGTCATAATATTCGACGTTATTCCACCCGGACAGCAACTCAAAATCATGACACCAAGGGCAAAGTCACCTTGCAGTCCAAACGCCCATATCAATACAAAAGCAATCGCTGGAAGCAGCAAGAGCTGAGCAAGTGCTCCAGCAATCAAGGCCTTTGGCTGCTGAAATGCGAATCCAAAATCTTGCGGCGTTAGAGAAAGCCCCAAAGAAAACATAATGAAAGCAAGACTTCCAGTAAGAAGAAGTTCAATCACAATTGGGCCAATTCCAAGCTAGCCGAGAATAATCCATAGACATGCTCCCGTAGCACAAGCCTGCTCAGCATCAATGCTGCGAAAATCAAGAAACTCTAAAAAGCATATTCAACCTGATCCTTGATTTGAATCGTGCCAAAATTTGTTACTGTTCAGAAAGATATTGAAGACAAAAATCTAGAGAATAATGGATGCGGTGGGTCGCTCAAGGCATAGGGTGATCCCAGACATGTTTTTTCGGAATACCAGGACCGTATCCAGGCTCTGCTCCGTTGATTCCCCTCTGCTGCGGTTTAAAGCTCGACTAATCTTTAGAGATGCACAATGATGAGCTTTCGGTGGAAGCCACAGACTCAGTACTGATGATGCGCCACGTTCATGAGCATGGCTTCCAGGCTGATGGCTGCACATGGCAATTAGCCAAACAACAAGGGAATAGAGCAATCCGAGGAATGGGCTCTAAAACGTTCGCTATGGCTGTTCAGGAGCTTGTCTCTCTCGGCTATGGGGTGGTGAAGATCGAAAAACCTCTTACTTACCGCTCTCTGAAGGAGATGGCATAAAAAAAGGCCTGCTTCCACGCAGACCTTTTTAGTGATTGAAGACCGCTCCCTCAAGCGACGTTCGTTTGCAGATCCCGTCCGAGAAACGCTTCACATACGGTAACAGGCTGGTAAAGCTTTGTAAAGCTCACTGCTCTGGGGCTTGATTCAATTTGTAGATGTTAAGAGCGAAGCAGGCTGTCCCGAAGCTCACAAGAAGCACGAGAAGATCTTGGGTGTTCATGGGTTGAACCGGTAAGGAGTGTTCAGAAGGGGACTCAGTTTTGAGCTGATTTTGCTTTCTTCACGACTGGCAGATCGGAAGGCTGGGCAAGGATGTACACCACGGCAGCGGAGACAATTCCGGTGAAGGCGATCAGGCCAAAGATGGCGGTTGAATAGTCGGTCATCAAAAGCACTCGTAAACTTATGCAACAGAACCTAGAGGTTTTTGTAACGGATCGCAAAGGTCGCATGCCTCAAGCTGATCGTGCAGCCTGCATCACAGCAGCGGTTGATGCAGGTCATCAGCTCACTGCCATGGCAGGTGGCATCGCCATGGGACCGTCAATCCCATTAGAGGCAAAGCCTCGATGAGCGAATCAAACAATATTGAACGACCAAGAGAGGACTTCAGCAACGATGACCACAAAAAACAAGCTATTTGCTTCTTCTATCCCCCACCATGGATGAGATCTTGATTGCCTAGGATTTTGAAAAATGTCAGACAATTCCAGCACAAACGAGAAGCGGAAACACTTCTCTCTGCCATTACGAACGAAGTATCAATAGAAAAATGAGTTATTCCATCCAAAGTTTTTTGAAAGCATGGGGAGCAGATTCACGCTGCTCCATCGATGATTCACGAATGAAGGTGATGCAAGCATTTGAACCATCAAACTGCTTGTTATTGATGACCATTTCCATCGCATCATTTAAGCTTTTCCCTTTTTTTAATCCTGTATCAAGAGTTTTTACAGCACCGTCAGGATCGCACTTACCAAGCCTCAGTGGTTCTGTGTCTTTGGCATGGCTTGTTGGAATGACACCGACAGACAGGATGAAGCTCAAGAACAACAGATTGATCAACGTCATCGTTCTATCGCTCATAACAATCATTAAAGCATCCACCTCTCAAAATTTCCGCCCTAGGATATGACAAAAGGTGCATAAGGGAAGTAAAACCGTTAAGCCCTTGATCAACATCTTTCAAGACGATCAGGGTTCTGATGGAAGCGGGAGCGCGCAGCTTTCCCCCAGCACATCTATCGCATAACAACATCACCGCTATACCTGGTCAGCCACAGGCCTTCGGACTGATCACCCGTTTGGGGGTAGAGCGGGAACAGCGCAGCTGTTTTGCTGAAAGCCCGAACAGCCCAGACCTCTGGTCTGATCCGATGAACAGAACCAACGAATTCCTCAGCCCCAAACAAGACAACAAGCTTGGGAAATCAGCTCTGCTGATGCCCCCCCCTACGCGATGTCCAGTTCTCCTTCGACATCGAGGACCACACCCCTCACCAGGACGAATACTGGAAATGGTGGGTCCATAGGATGCAGCTGGCGATCAGTCGCAGCTACGAAAACGATGCTGTGCCAGTCCTGATCACTGACATCGCTGAGGAGTTCAGCTATGCCTGTAAGTGGGAGCTGGAGATCATCAGGACCATCTCAGACATGGCCCTAGAGCTGGGGCGAATGCGTCTCTCAATCAACGAAGAGGAAACAGACGGAACAACTCTTCAAAGCGACTAAGCGGCAAGCTTCTACCCAAGTCCCAGCGGGAATCCCTCGGCAAAAAGCACGAAGCGTTCATTCATCTGGGCTGATTGTCATTTAACAGGTCACTGATCAGTTCCGTAAAACAAGTGACACTTACTCATTAGAGCCACTGGTAGAGAAGCTAATTGGTTGAAAGTTAATGCAGCACTCTTTGATCGTCTGGAATTTCCCAACAGTGGAAGGGGCTTGGGATGCCTGCACTCCATTTGCTGAATACATCAATGCTGGCAGCCCTAAAGATTGCTTCGATGGCTTTGAGCTCAAATATCGCGTCTGCGAGCCTATCGATGGAACAGCAATGGCCATTGCTGTTGCGAGCAACATAGGCAAGGTGTGAGCCCATCTCGCCCCTTGGATCAAGGGCTCTGGCATCGAATTCGAAGTGACACCTGTTGTTTCCGATGCTGAGTTCGCGGCCATGTGGCCAGGAGTTCAAGCTGCTGCCTCCACTGACTGACCAGCTGGTTGCATCACCTCCACCCTCAGTCCGTTGAATGCTGTGACTGAACGTATTGAGGGTGACTTTGTGATAATCAATGAAATTCAAGGCTCAAAATGGCGACATTCGATCAATCCACTCCCTTCATACTTCTGGCCCGGATCCACGTGAAGCAGGGCTGCGTGGACCAGTATCTAGAGCTGGCCCGTGTGACTGATGCAGCTGTTCAGTCTTCCGAGCCTGGAATGCTTCATCACACCATTGATCAGGATCCGGAAGACCCACAGATGTTTGTTTGGTCAGAGGTGTACGCCAATGAGAAAGCCTTTGCCCTTCACGTCTCAAATCCTCCAGTCCAGGAATATTTGCAAAAGCATGCTGAACTAGGAGATGGATTCAGCATCGAGGATTACGGCACTATTGGCGAGGAGTGCAGAAAGCTGATGGAATCTTTCGGTCTTGCTCTCAAGATTTACCCATCCAAATTAGGATACAGCAGAGTCTAAGCAAAACCAGATCAATGCCAACTTGGTGACTCAAATCGTTCGCACTGATTGAGAACCGTTCCCCGCCACAGGCAGATTTTTTGTTGAAGCAGAGAAAGCCTTATAAACAAAAGCCTCCTACTTGGCTTCAGATCATCTTCCTCAAGACGCCGCTCTAAACATCAATTCCATTCAGCTTTGCGGCCAATACAGCATCGGCTTGCGTTAGGCCGTCAACCTTATGGGTGTAAATCACAGCTTCCGCATGTGCCCAGCCAAGGGAAAACTCAGCATGGTGTCCCTCGACTTCACAGATCGCACCAGCTGCATTCACCCAATCGAGAGCAGTCTGAAAATCGATGAATCGCAACGAACGCGTGAGGTGATGGTTATCAACCACTTCCCAGCCAGGCAGTTGAGGCAGCAGATCAGCAAGTTCTGCTTCTGTGAGTTTGGGAGCACCTACTTGGCAGGGGATACAGGTCTGTTTGGCTAAATCCATTGAGATCACAGGCAACATTTTCAGTATGGCCACAGCATTGATAGACCTGCATTGAATCCATACAGGGGAAGCTGCTGATGGGCATAAGGTCGAAACCTTCCTCAAACGACAGCCTGAGGGGGGAGAAGCAAAACAGACCTACAAGCTTGAAGGCCATGCCAGGGCATGGGCCTCTACAGCCGAAACGGAGGGTCAACAACCATGAATGCAATAAAGACTCTGAAATACATCGAGCCGCTTGGCGAGAAGGATGAACGAGAAGACGCCAAATGCAGAAACTGCAACCAATTCAATGCCGTTAAAGAACATCAAAACCGTTCGTGCTCCATGGAGACGTACAGAGGTGATGCACTAGCAAGGAAAGCTTGGCGCAGAAGCATTCCCTAAATGCAACGAAAAAATTTCGGCATGGCCGATGGCCACCCTTTCTGTATTAAAGACTACGCATATACTTCTAATCAGCAGTAAATTGGAAGGAGCACGCAAAAGGAGAGCAGCGATGGGAATAGAGGCATTCCGCAAACACTTAATTGACGCCAACCCCAAAATGACTTCAGCTGCAAAACAGGAACTGATATCCGAAGATTTAGTCATCCCTTACGAGGCGCTAGACCGCATAACAGACAATCTCGGGAGGTTAATTAATGAGACAAAGGACACCGAAAAGATCGTTTACTACGCACAAATGAGTGGAGAACGATGCTCTCATTTTAATGGCATAGCCATGCTGTTAGAAGACTACAGCCAGGATGTTTAGCAATCACCGTTCCAGGCGACTCCTAATTTTGTATTAAAAATTACCAAAAGCAAATCCAAATCACAGATATACTTTGGGCAATAAAGGCAAAATCCAATGACAACGATACCAAGAATTCACAGGCCCATCCCTCGATCAGGAGCAGGAAAGCATGACAAATCCCACCCTCCAAATCCAACTGCTACACCCCCGGCTACGTATCAGGAGGCCATCTCGCGTGATTTAATTATTGCACTTGAAGCAACGGAAAGACTCAACAAAAGCCTTGACGAACTGATTGAAGGGAATGGATGCAGCGAGTTTCTCGCCTCCCATAGACTGCTTGGAGAGAAGATAACGTCTAATCGCAATATTTTGCACATGCTGATTCGAAATACTATGGATATCAGCATCAAGATTGACAAGCCAGAGCTTAAAGCAAAATACCCCGACTATTTTACAAAATAAATCGAGTCCATCAACACATCATTCACCGAAGACAACCAAGTATTCTGACTGTTTGGTCCTAAGATCAGCTTAGCAGTCAGCTCATCAAATTAATCTTGTAATCGCAAGGATAAAATTTAGTCCCGCCACTAAGGAGGTTTTAATTGCCTACAGAACCCGTGAGTAACATTACAGCACCGCTTGATGTGGCTCGTGAACACAGCAATTAATTCAGGAGATGATGTTTTTAGCAAAGGAAATTCATTTGCTCATGATGAATCAAAACTCTATTTCCAATGATTAACTCTAAAGACAATGCACGTCTGCATGGGCCAATCACCAGCGACGGTTGCCACTATCAACAGTAGGTTCCCGAATCGTGAAAAGGAGTGATCGGAATTGGCTCGTCGATGGCATTGGAGATATAGACCACATGTTGGGCACAAATTTCGCGCTTGGACTGGCAACTCGCCATCAGGAACGAGGCAACAGCAACGGCGGCGATGGGTGCGAGGGGTTTCATCAGTTGTAGCCGCTTGGTCAACGACAAACTTGCTCAAGCATGGCTAAGCAGGCTGATCAGGATGGGAGTGAAAACCAGTCAGCTGTTGTTCCATCACTGAAATGTTCCCTCGTTCGACCTGCATCACAGTCGACCACGACTTTCCAGACATTTCAATCAGACGATCGGATCTGAAAAAAAGACTGGTGAGATGACCCTCACAGAATCACAACGGTTCTCGTAAAAACTCACATCCACCCAGCGTTTCATAGTCCACGCTTCAGCAGGAAGGAGAGTGCACATTGGCAGAGCTAAAACACTGAAAAGCAACGGATCGATTGGCTAATTGACTGCGAAGAGTGCAGCGACTGAAGCGAGGGCATTGAATGTGGTTCGAATCATGTCAAAGGAGCCTATAAAGCTCAATTGTGTAATCGCCTGCATTTTTCCTGAGAGGCTTGATTTTCTGCCGATAAACAGGAGAATTCCAGAAGTCAATTGCTGCACACTCTGAAGGGAAATTGATCAACAACGTCACATGGTTTTGGTCGCGATTTCCTTCAAGAATGCGAAGTGGTCTAGGGTCATTTAAGTAGTAAGAGCCGGCGTTTTGGTGGAGTCCAGACTCCTTTAGTGCTTGCCCATAAATTGCCATCTGCTGGGGATCATTGGTCACCCCATCAACAACCATGACCACTGGCTTTTGACTGCAGCTCGTAGTGTTATCTGACGCTATTACTGGTGTTGTTAAAGGGCTGGTAGCGAGTGCTACTGCGGTGAGTGTGGTTCGGATCATTAGTTCGCCCCCGTCAGGTGCTTAGTGCTGGAGTCTCCAGCCGTTTCGTCAACGTAGAGCGCCATCCTTCCTATCCCCCGCAAGGACTAGAGGCTGACTCCAAGTTGCCACGCCATAAACCTGTCTCTCTCTACTTCAACCAGCAAAGGCACCATCCACTCAGACTCAACTTCACTCGCTACATCCCTTCCAAGCTCTTCAATGCCAAGCGCAAGCCAAGACTTGTTCCATCAGCGTTGTTAGCTCTCAGCGCCAATAAAAAACCCCGCTCATGGCGGAACTGCAATGTCTGTAGCTGTCAACCTTATTTTAGCTAGCTTGTTTTTGGCTAAATCTTGTTCACTTTTGACGATGATACAATGTTGAAAGCTCACACTTCTTCCCGTTCAGACTTACTTTCATGGCTGGCAAAGCCCTAGTAAAACTTAAGGCTTGAGCTTGGACATGAGATCTAGACTTTGAAAGAATTTGCCCCGTCAAGGACACTTAAAAAAGTGAGGATAAGAAGACAGAGCAGACTACTAGATGGCATGATTAGCACATGAGCATTCGAAGTGTCCTGCGAATTGGTGACCCGTCTTTACGAGGGCGCTCGGCGGAAATTCCTGATGATTGGTTCGGCAGTCAACGCTTGCAGACGCTGATAGACGACTTATTCGATACCAAATCAGCATGCTCTGGTGCAGGGATAGCCGCACCTCAGATCAGTGAGCCGTGGAGGGTTTTTGTACTCGGAATGGAGCACAACCCTCGTTATCCCGAGGCTCCACCATTACCTGAACGTATAGTGATCAATCCTGTATTTAAGGCAATTGGCGAAGAATCGACGACTTTCTGGGAGGGGTGTCTAAGTGTCCCTGGAATGCGTGGTGAGGTGAAAAGATCCAAATACATTCATTTGCAGTATCAAGACCAAGAAGGGTTTTCCCATCAGGAAGAATTGGAGGGGTTTCATGCACGAGCTGTTCAGCATGAAGTTGATCACTTAGATGGAGTATTTTTCACTGACCGCTTAACCAGCACAGTTGCCTTTGGCTTTATTGATGAGCTTCAGGCTCATGGGCTTATTCCTTGATAAAGCACAATTGGCATGAGGACAACGAGTTCGCTGGTGGCGGGACTGGATATTAACTAGTGCCAGGCATTGCAGGCTGACTCATGGGTTTTAGGGGTTATTTAAGCAATAAAAAACCCCTGCGATTGCAGAGTCTTTTTGTGAGCAAGCCAAATCAAAGTTTTGTCTACCATAAACATTGACTTTCAAGTTCTGGCGCGTGCAACACCATAACAACGAAGCGTTAACAACGCATTTATCAGGTCATTAGTAAAAATATGTTGCCCACCAGCCACTCCTTCCAGTTCTTCATCTAAAAGTTCTGATTGAGCTTTAGTTAGGTCGTCGGCAGAAATCATAAATCCCGCCTCTTTGGCAACGGCAATAACAGAATTGGCAGCAGCAGCTCTTGCAGCAGAGCCAGTGTCATCTGAGTGTCGAGGGTCGTTGGGAAAAAGCAGCTGCTTGAAGCATTCCCCGCTGGAATAAAAAACCCCGCTTGTGGCGAGGCTGGTGAATATTCTGTCGGGAGATCGTTAGCGACAATTCACCAATCTGGTTGTTGATTCAATGGGTCGATCATCTCGTCGGCTTCCTCCAGGACATTCATTTCATATCACGCTTAGATGCAATAGCCGTCGGTTTTTAATTGCCAAAGGATTGAGAAGGGATGTGCTGCTAGCTGTGCTCGCGAAAGCCAAACAAAAGGTGCCACACAAGTTGTATGCGGTGTGTCTGATGGCTAATCACCTTCATCTGCTTCTGCGTCCTGATGATGCATCACAGCTGCCAAAGCTGATGCACTGGATTGGCTGGTACTCAGCCATGGCACTGAATCGTCTTTCTGGTCGTTGCGGGCATTTTTGGGAGGCAAGGTATTACGCCACTGCGATTGCTCCAAAAGATCACAGACAAGTACTGAATACATTGCGGTATATCCACGCCAACCCAAAGGCAGCAGGAGTGCGAAAGGGTTTCTACGACCCCTATTCCAACTATGGGCACTACGGAAGGTTGGAATGTGATGGCATCAGCGAGTGGCACCCCAGCTTTCTGCAACTGGCATCAAGCCTGAAAGGTTGCTCCAGGCGATATGCGCGGTTCTGCCAGAAGTATCGCCATCACGCCAAAGGAGCACCTAAGTGCCATTGGGGCTCAAGCATGCTGAAACGAC
>Ga0208543_1000084_pt1 | contig 32552 bp, 44 predicted proteins | sample DEB08_DNA_14_FD_185497 | JGI IMG/M metagenome (GOLD analysis project Ga0208543, IMG submission 185497) | Aqueous microbial communities from the Delaware River and Bay under freshwater to marine salinity gradient to study organic matter... | ecosystem: Environmental > Aquatic > Marine > Coastal ...
ATGAATGCAGAAGCTACTCGTATGTTTGAACCTCAGATTGAACAAATGAACAACGCTGGTCGTGCTGTACAAGCACAACAAGGTGGTACAATCCCAGAGTATGCTGCAAATGGTGGACCTGTGTATCTTGCAGAAGGCAGTGGTGGGTTCTTTGATAAACTGTTAAATATGTTTTCTGATGATGATACTCCAAAAGTACCGGATGCAATTCAAGCTGTAGTACCTCCACCAGATTCTAGTCGTGCTGATCGTATTGCTGCTTTAATTGAAGCTTCAAAAACAGATGGTCCAACTAGACCAGACCCAACTATATCTAATAAGATGTATATGGATTTCCTTAAAAACAAAGAAGGGTTTCGTAATGAAGCTTACCTTGATTCTGCAGGTGTCCCAACAATTGGTTATGGATTTACTGAAGGCGTACAAATAGGAGACACTATTGATGAGAAGACTGCTAATGAAAGACTTCTTAAAGAGATGGCAAAAACTGATCAAGACTATAACAAATTAGTAACTGCTGATCTTAACCCTAATCAACAAGCTGCTGTTAAGTCACTTCTGTATAATATTGGTGGACCACAGTTTGCTAATAGTAAGGCACGTGCTGCACTTAACGCAGGTGACTTTGAGTCCTTTAAGAAAGAAGCTGCAGAGTTTCGTATGGCTGATGGTAAAGTGATTCCAGGATTGGAAAACCGTAGGCGAGAAGAGTTAGAGTTATTCTTTAAACCTTATAAAGCAGACAGACCTGAAACTTCTAATGCACCTATGTCAATGGTTTCTCCAGAAGAACAAGCTGCTTTTCAAAGAGATGTTGAAGCAGCACAGAAGGCTACACGTGAGGAGGGCATGTATGATCCTGATGGTGCGGGTGCAGCTAACAAAGCTGTGGCTGAACAGTCACGCATTTTAGAAGACCAACGGCGTATGCAACAAGGACAAGTACCTCCAATGATCGGTGCTGCAGTTCCACCAAAGCCTACTGATGATCCATTAGTATCTACAGTTCCTCCTAGCAATACATCGCGGGATGATCGTGTTGATGTGTTAAACAATGCTGCTAAAGGTGGTAATACTGTAATAGGAACACTTCAAGGTAATGATGTTTATCAAGATGATTTAGGTGAGTACATCAACACACCTGAGGGTCCTGTGTATTTAGATGGTAATCAACTACAAGCTATGACAAAGACACCAGCTTCAGTTCCCCCTAGTAGTAGTACTGTACCTGTGATCCCTCCTAGTAATACTTCACGTGATGATCGTGTATCTAAATTAACTGATGCTGAAACCGTTCCTGGTGCGTCATCTAATACTGAAGTTCCATTACCTGATGATGATATATTCTCAACACCAGCTATGAGTACTGATCCAACAGCCTCTATGCTTGCACGACAACAAGCCTTAAAGATAGGTCCTCAAGATGTTAAACAACCTGATGTAAATGTAACCCTTAATCAAGGAGAGTATGGTGTAAACGATACTATCATTAGAGAAGATGCTAATGGTAATCCTATTACTTACAAATGGGATTCATCTAAAGATGCTTATGTTGACAATGAAGGTCTTGAGTATAACCGTACAATTGGTGAACGTGCATCTGGTTTATTTAAATCAGAAACTGTGGAAAACGCTGAACCAGAAACAGGTGATACACAAATTGGAACACTCAATGGTAATCCAGTGTATATGGGACAAGATGGTAAGCCATATGTTATGGAAGACTTAGAGGTTCTTGGGACATCTGCAGGTGTTCAAAAGATGAATATCCAACCTTGGCAAACCGATGACATTAAAATGTTACCTAAAGAAAACCGTCCAGTGGCTGGTCCTAAAACCCCTTCTCCTAAAGACAAAGATGGTTTAGTTCCACTACCTATGGATACTTCTATCCCTGATGAACTTAGTGGTACACCAATGGACTCAAGTGCTAGTGTGCCTAAACCAGCAGCAGCACCACCTAAACCAAAAGAAAAATCTTCTACAACATCTACTGTAACAGGGATGGATGATGAGTATGATGAAGACTTAGACTCCACAACTAAAGAAATACTTAAACGTATTACTTCTGATGATGGCACTACTAGTGGTCAAACACCAGCAGCAGCAACAGAAGCAGGTAATGGAGCACCGAAAGAAGATGTAAACAAAGCAGAGTCTTTCTTATCAGGTATCTTTGGTGATCTCTTTGATGCAGATGAACTTAAACGTATGGCTATTATGTATGTTGGTTCTCGTGTAATGGGTGGGTCTCATGCTGGATCTATGAACTTTGCTGCTAAACAATATGTTAAACGTGTTGATGCAAAGGCAGCTGAAAAGAAAGCTTTAGAAAAAGAGAAACGTCTTGATCTAAAAGCTGCTAGAAAAGAGTTTAATAAAAATGTATTTAAACTTGAAACAGAACGTAACTTCTCTCCTAAATCTATTAAAGCATGGAAAGATTCATACGATCCTGAAACAGGAACAGCAGACAGTTCTTTATTAACCCCTATAGTTAAACCATCACCAATGAACATTGAAGGTCCACCACAACTATGGTACCCTGAAGGTGGTGGTAAACCAAGACTAGGTATTGAGGTTAAGGTTGGGACTAAAGAAACTGGATATACTAAAATGATTGTTGATCCTAAAACACGTGAGCAGATACCAACTTATATGTATCATCAGGATCGGTCTAGGGTAAAGGAGACTGACGAGTATAAAGCAGCTGTTTTTGCAGACTCTGATAGGTACGCACGTATGCTTGCAGACCTTCAAGCTAAACAGTTTAAGCCAGGGAATAAGGCAGCTAACACTGAAGATTATAGACCAACTGATATTACAGCATCAGTAGCAGGTGGTAACATTGCTAAATGGCAACGTGATCGTGGTGTTGATCCTACCCTTATGCCTCAGATTCTAGAAAGCGCATATGCAAATATGGTCGCTCTTGGTAACGAGGCACGTGCTGAGGGTAAGTCTGTAAAACATAAGAACATTGAAAAATTCTTAGACGGTGCTTATATGCCAGCGTTGGTTGGTGATGGATCAATTTTTAATGTTCCTGATAAAGATAAACCAGGGGACTTTAAAAGGATTTCAGAGTTAACTAACAGTCTTGTTCGTCAGGCTAGGGCTAATCCTAAACAGGGTATTAAACCCACAGCCAAGGACCATGAAGTTGCTAAGCATATTTATACGCAACTTAAAAATGAGTTCTTAAATGGTTCATATTCAGTACCTGACCCTGATAGTAATAACCCTAATGAAACTAAAATGCAAAACATATGGACTGACGAAGAGTCAAAAGCAGACTTCTTTAAAGAAGCTAAAGAAAGAAACATATCTGCATTTGAGTTATTCATTGAGCAAAAACAAAGAGCTTATAATAAAAAACCTGTATAGATAAGGAGATTCAGTATGTCGATGTTTGATACTATGGCCCCCATGCCTAATAGACAACTAGAAGGTACAAGCTTTAGTGTTATAGATGCTGATACTGCTGTGAACACTGACACTGGGGAGTCTTATAGATTCCCTGGTGTTGATGCACCTGAAGTACAAAAGTTTCTAGGTACTGAAAGATACACTACTGGTGAAGCTGGTGGTGAAGCAACAACAGAAGCTGTTTATAATCTAATGAATAACCTTGGGTATACAAACCCTAAGCCAAGACTTGATGAGAATGGTGAAGTCCAAATGGATCGTGGAGGTACTCGTATTATTGCCGATTGGTATAATGATGCGGGTGAAAACTTTGTTGATAGAGGTTTGTCAGAAGGTATCTATAAACCTACTGAGTTTACTAATGATGCTCAAGATTTAATCTATTCTCTTGGTCAAGCTAAAAGAGACCGTGAGGATAGACTATATGATCCTGCAGCTGAACCATCTGTTGTTACTGATGATTGGGCTACAGCCCGAAGCATGATTGCTGACGCTTTAGAAAAAGAAGGGTATCAACAGTACGGTCTTAAACGTATAGCATCTGATGAGGCTGAGTTAGCTGCTGCTAAAGAAGCTGGAATGCTACAATTCTATGATCAAAATCAAGTTGAAACACGTTCAAGTGATCGTACACTTATGAATGAGGCACTGAATCCTTGGTCAGATAACTTTGAAAAGTCTCTTATAGGTATCCAGGAAAGCTGGAGTGGCCTTAAGAATATGTGGGGTGAAGCCACAGATAATGAGAACCTTGCAGAGGTAGGTCGTCTAGGTGTTGAAAGACAACGTGAACGTCTTGCAAAGTACGGGACTAGTATTGTAGACTGGAAAGATATCGATAGCTTTAGTGACGGTATCGATTATGTTATGAACAACGCTGCTATGTCTTTACCTTACATGGCTGTGATTGGTGCATCTGCACTTGCTGCTCCTGTTGTGGGAACTGCAGCAGGTGCTTTAGGCGCTGGATCATTACTAACAGGTGGTGTAACACTAGCCACAAGTATGCTTGCTCCTGCTTCTATTTATGCTGCTCAAACTTGGAATGAGATGGAAGGCAAAAAGAATATGGGTGTAGCTGTTGGTTCAGGTATTCTACAATCTGCTTTTGAACGTCTTGGTCTTGAGATCATTGTTGGTAAAACATTAGGTTCTTTTGCACCAAAAAAGCTTATGCAAGAAGCAGTAGAAAACTTAGTGACTAAAGGCGTTAAGGGTGTTAAGTATACTAGAGCAGAAGCTACTAAGATGGTTGGTAATGCAACCCGTCAGGCAATTGCAGAGTATACAGGTGATGCTGCTAAAGCTGCTGCTTCACAGGTTGCTGCTAAACAAATTGTTAAAAGCCTTTCTGCTCGTGCCTTAAGGGGTGGTAGTGGTGAGATGTTAACAGAGGGATTACAAGAAGCTGTAGCATATACCTCAGCTACTCTTGGGTCCGATAAGGTTTTTGATTATAATGAACTAGCTGATCGTATGATTGCTGGTGCTGTTGCTGGTGCTACTCTTGGTACAGCTTTTTCTGCCCCTGGTGCTATCTATGATGTTGGTGCTTGGAAGGATTTACAAGTTCGTAAGTTACCCGCAGAAGCTAAGCGGCTATCAGAAGAAGGTGCACGTGCTGAACGTGAACGTGTTGAGAATGGGCAAATTGCTTATGATCTAGCTAAAGCTAAAGAAACACAACGACAATTAGATGCAGGTCAAACTGTAAACATGGTTGAGGTTGAAAGGGTTGCTGAAGAAGCAAGAGAAAAAGGAACTCGTGTTCAAACTATTGATGAGTTGTTAGAAGAAGAACAAGAGTATCTTGCTGCAATGAAAGGCAATACTCTTCTTACTATGGATCAGTTTAAAGAAGAACAAAAAGCAGCTAAAGATAGTGGTGCAAAAGGGTTTCCTAGTTTTGAAAAGTGGAGAGCACAAAAGAAAAAAACTTATAAGGTAAAAGGACAAGATGTAGAAGTTAAAAGATCTATGGTTTCAGATATGAATGATCGTAAAGCTGAACATGAAAGAGTTGAAAAAGATAACACCCTTGCTGGTGTTGTTGGTCGTGCTCTTGAAGGGTCTGTTAAACTTGTAAGAAAACTAACAAGAACTGCCGTACCAGATAGGTATAGAGAAACAAAGTCAGGTAATACTCTTGGAGCTATGACTGATTCAAGTCATTCAAAATCTAACTCTGGTAGAGACTTAGAGTCCTATAAGTTTAACCTTGTGTCTATGTTTAAAAATATGGTGAGTGTACCAGAAAACTTTTATGCTGCCTTAAATAATAACAAGATTACTAGCAGAACAAAAAGAGCAGAGATTAGTAAACAAGTATATGCAATCTTAAAGCACATAATCAAAAACAAAAGTGGTCTACCTGATATAAGTAAGATACCACAAGATGGTGAGGTTGTTACTTTAGATGGTATAACTTTCACTATGACTGGTCGAGATCAAATTGTACAATTAGCTCAAGACTTAAACAAGTTATCAGACTTAATGCACAGTCGTCAGGCTAAGTATACTATAGATCCAAAGACTGGAAAACCTACTCTTGGTTATATACAAAACTATTTGTTTAAGTTTAAGACACTAAACAAGGCAGCAATAGCTGCTGATCGTGCCAAGTTTGAAGCCACATTAGTAGATCAATATAGACAAATAACACCTGCTATAGCAAAAGAATTAACTGATAAGATACTTGAGAATGATCAAGTTAGTTCTATTAATGATGTAGTAGATGAAAACTTTAACGTAACCAAAGGTGGTATTGTTCCTGGGTCACATCGTAAAAGATCTCTTGCTATGTCAGAGAACCCAGAGTTCGATCAGTTTATGGAACAAGATATCTTTGCAAACGTATCTCAGGCAGCTAAGTCTGCTGCTAGATTTGAAACACATCGTAAATACATTGGTCAAAATGGAGAGGTCATGGCATCTCTCCTAGATAAAATGGAGTACGATGAAGGTGTACCAAGAGAAGAAGTAAACGCTATTGCTTCTAGGCTTGTTGATTATCTTAACGCTGAATCTGGTAACTATAAAAGGCCTACTTCAGAGGCGGGTAAAAAAGCTGTAGCTGCACAAAAGAACCTTATGTTCTTAGCTACATTTACAATGCTTGGTTTGGCTACAGTTGCTTCTCTTGTAGAGATAGCTTTGTCAGGTCGTGCTCTTACCTTTAATCAAATCTATGGTCGTGAAGGTAAAACTTCTGGAAGAACTAGTCTTAATTCTTTTGGTAGAGAGCTTGCTAAAATGTTAGCAGACCTTATGGGATTTGCTGGTGACACTGTTCGTTGGCAGGACAAAGGTGTTGGTACACAATCAAGAGGTCAAGAGATCATACGTGATTTAGGTTACTATGAATGGGATGTTGGTGCCGCTACTGTGACAGGTGTGTCTGAAGTTAACCCTCTACATCAGAAATGGTATGAGCTATTCTTTAAGATGACAGGTCTTACAGGGTGGACTAACTTTACTCGTTCTATGAGAGCTTCTATTGCTAATGATTTTATGTATGATCATATTAATAAAATTGTAGAATTTAGGCAAATGAAAAGAGCCAACCCTGAACTTGTTAAAGATAATGATATTCAAGAGTCCGAAGAAATGCTTCGTAATCTTGGTGTCAATGTCGATGACGTAGCCCGTATCTATGAACAAATGGCTGGTGATATGTCAGCGGTTTTAAGTGAAGCAGATGATGCAATCTTAACAGAAAATATGAGGACAGGCACGTTTAACTTTATCAATGATGCAGTCGCTCTACCTACTGTTGGTAACAGACCACTGATCTATCAGGATCCTAGGTTTGCTTTACTTACACAGTTCCAGGGATTTATGGCTACATTCTCATCGAATCATATACCTAAAATGTATGAGCAGTATATCAAGCGTGGTAATCCATCAATGAAGTACAATGCTTTTGCTTTAATGACTACTATGATTATGCTTGGGTTTGCTTCTCAGTATCTTAAAGATCTTATCAAGTATGGTGGAAGCGGTAAGAAAATGATGACTGCTGGTAACCCTTACCTTGATACCTCTGAGTATATCCAACGTGGTATTAGATCTTCAGGATTACTTGGTGTTGCAGATCGTTTAATTGACACTGCAGGTTATGGTCTTTATGATGATGGAAGAACTAAAGGCGGTCTTGATTGGGCATGGAAGACAGTTTCTGGTGAAGCTCCAGCAGCTGGTATTATTAATAGAACTGGAAGAGTTGCAGAAAAAGTAGCTGAAGGAGACTTTGGTGGTGCAGGTCAACAGTTAAGTAAGATGACACCAATTTTAAGTATCTTCGGTGCTGAAAGAACTGGTCAAGTAATAAGTGATACGGCTACTGCTATCTCTGATGCAGTACCTTCATGGAACTTTAAGGAGAAAAGTAATGAGTAAACAACTTGGTCAATCACGTGCTGCTACAATAGCAGAGACAGCAACTCAAAAACTAGCAAGAGAGTCAGCATTAGCACCTGTTGTCCGAGAAGAACAAAAAGCAGTGGGGGTAGAAGAAACCCCTGCTGTTAAGCCTGTTCAGTTAACACTATTTGACACTATGGAACCGATGCCGGATACCTCTGAGGTTACTTCTAATGATAACCTTGAGGATACCCCTGAGGTAAATGTACGTACTGTAGAAGAAAGTGCAGACTTATTTGGTGAGGAAGAGTATAGGGAAAGCACAGCTACTGGGCCACTTGTAGTAACCCCAGAACAACGAGAAGGAGGGGTTGTGCCTCGTGGTCAAGAAGAAGGTCGTGTAGACCTTTGGGATTATCGAAATAACTATTTTAATAGATCTGAACAACAGCGTAATAAATCTATGGTAGCGGCAAGACAAGCTAATCAAGCAGTTGCTGATGATGGTGGCCTCAGTGCACGTGTTTTAAATCTAGCAGATCAAGTTGAAATAGGTAACGTTGGATTAGGGGGGTTAGGTGTTAACGCTCAAGATAACGTAGCCCTTAATGTTTTAAACACTGTTAACGCTATTAACCCAGAGACTCGTAAACCAGACAGAGATTTCTTACAAGTAGCTGGACTAGTTGTAGAAGATGCTATGGCTACTATGTCTATGCAAGATGGTGTTGAAGCATATGAGTTAATGGAAGATGAAGGTGATACTTTTCAAGGTGTAAATAAAAAAGGTAAGCCTGTAACAAAAGTTGTACCTAAAGCACAAGGCCGAGTTCAAATTGGAAGACGCATCCATAGTGAATATCAAAAAATGAAAGGTGTTGAGAATCCAGTAAGTCTTTCTAAAGATGATGCTGAAACCTTAGGTGATCTAGCTAAAGAATTATATTTTGCTGCTAATGAATCTGATGTTAATCCTATCATTGAGCTAATACATATTGATAAGAACGATGGTAAGAGACCACAAAGGGCATTTAGAATCACACCTTATGGGGAAACCATGTTATCTGCTGGTACTTGGAAGAGGGCAAAGATGTTCCCTAAAGCCAAAATCAGACCTTCAAAGAGTGCTTTGAAAAAAGGTAAACTAGTTGGTGAACCAGAGCAGGTAGTAAGAAATATTTCTGGTGCTCAAGGATCCGTAGTTGGTACTAAACAAATCAATGAAGCAAAAGAAAATATGTCTACGATACCTAACTACATACTACCATCTAGGCTTAAAATATTATTAGCAACAGTAATACCTGTGTTAACAGGCCAGGTTACTGCAGAAAATGATGTTTTTGGATTAGCTACTATAAACCATGTAGGTCTTGATAAAAAGAATGAGTTACGTGCTCAAGCTAAACGTAAAAAACTTCCTCAGCTAGAAGAAAATCAAGAGGTTGAACGTAACTACAGTCAGTTAGTTAATAATTTAGCACAGGATGTTTATGGTATTGCATTAGAAAGACATGGTGCAAACTTCCTTACTTATTATACACAAGCATTTTCTGGTCGTATATCAGATGCTCAACAGAACACACTTAACCCTACTCGTTCTAAGACTGCTAGGTTTGTTACAGCTAATGCTGTTCCAGCCAGGGTAGGTAATCGTTCAGCAGCTAGTAGACGATATGAGAAAGCGTTACGTCAGATGTACGCTATGACCCTTATCGATAAAAACCTTACGGGGCTAGACTATGGGGCAGATGTTCTTACACCAACTGAACGAGAGTTTATGTTGGAAACAAAATCAGCACAGCTATATGAGTGGGGAGATGTGTTAAGAACTGCTATGGATGCCATTTCTGATGCCGATGTCCAGGCGGTTGCTAATGCAATTGAACAAGGTGTTCCGTTGATACTGGCAAATGGTCAACCTAATCCCGACTTTCCACAACTACCTAAGTGGGAATCTAAGATTGATCCTGAGGCTAATGCAGAGTTACTCAAAGCTATTAAAGATAAGGGTGAAGACGGTCAAGTATTTATAGACGGTCTTATTGACTTTGCTAATTACCAAGACAAGAGAAATAACAGAAGCTCTGATGGAACTTATGAACATCAATCATTCTTTAACGCTATGATGGATGGTAAGACTAATGGACTTGCATCTAATGGTATGCAGATGGGTGTCTATGAGATGGCTTTTAAAACTGGTATTCTTAGACAGGTTGGATCAAAGACTTTCTTAGATGGGAATAAAGATATACGTGATCAACTTGCAGAAAATCTTATAGAAGAACTTAATAAGTCATTCAGAGGCCCAGAACTAGATAGATCTGAGAGTCTTAGAGATATCCTTAGTGTTGCACGTACTGTGTATCAAGATCGTGCGCTTAACAAACAAACCACTATGACGTTTCCATATGGTCGAGAGTTAGAAAGCTTTAAGTCTGATATCGAAGAACGTTTTAACGTTCTCTTACAAGAGTCTCAACAACAAAAACAATTAGATATTAATAATGGTTTTTCAGATCCTGATTCATATCTTGTTGATTGGGTTGAGTCCCTTAACAGAAACAAAATACCTAACTCATTAATTATTGAGACACTTCATGGTAAATATATCGATGGTCTTATGGCTACATTATCTCCTGAGGTTATTGCATCAAGAGCAATGATGCGTAGCGTTGCACAGATGGCTGGTATATCTAATGAATTGTTTACTATTGTTTCACCTACAGGTTTTGAAATTAATCTTGGAGGATCTGTTAGTACAGGGCTAGATCAAGATGCTTCTAAACAAGTAAAGGTGTGGTCCCCTAAAGATAAATCTGTTAGGCCAAACCCAAAAGAGAAACTCCCTATTGGTGAAATGAAAAAGACTGAACCAGTTGTATCAAAGTATGGTGAAGTGTTTACAGCTGCTGCGGAAAAGAGATACACAAATGTTGACTCAGAAGGTAATGAAGTTATTACCTATGTTCCTGGTGATGTAGCTTATGGTGGGTCTGTTCCGGCTCCTATGCATTCAATTGATGCAGCAACCGTTGTCAAAACCATGACAGGTAAATCATGGAATAAACTTAAGGCTAACTCTGGTGGTCACCCATATGTCCATACAGTGTATGATGCATTTAAAGTAGATGCTATGTCTTATGACACTATCCTTGAAGAAGCTAACAACAACTGGGTTGATGTTAATCTACAGTGGTCTTATCTTGAAGCAGCTAGAGATTCACTATCACAAATTGATAGACAGTTTAATGAACGCTTTAAGGGTATACCGGATAGTCAAGTATTAACAAACCCTACTGATACTTCTGTTATGGAGTATTTGTTAGAGTTTGATCCCAATAGTAAAGCACTAAAAGATGGGTCACCTACACTTGGTTACCCTAACTTAGCTGGTAAATTATCTAAGACTCTTCCTCCAGGGACAGACATTGAATTTACTCTTCGTATCATCTTAGGGTCAATTAATATTAAAGAAAACATAACTCTTGGTGATCTAAAACAGTTCCGAAAGACAATGATGGAATCTCTTGATATTAATAAAAGATTAAACTCTATGATAAAAGAAACCAATAAGCGTAAGGTTAAATTAAAAAGAGAAATTGCTAAAGCAATACGAGAAGGTAGACCTGTGTATCAGTACTACTCTCACTAAAATAAAAAAAATACCCCTACTAGAATCCAATTAAGGAAACTAGTAGGGGCTTTTTTATTTAAGCATACCGTTCTTAGCCAGTAGCTCTCTGATGTCACGCTCAGCATTCTTCTTAATCTCTGCAGCTTTGTCAGGTTCTAAACCTCCCTCAACTGCTTTATCATAGTTATACTGTAGCATGTCTTCGTTAATCTTATTTGAGTATGCAGAGTCTGGTGATAGACCAAAGGTTTCTACATACTCCATGTCATCTACTGGTGCTCCACGCAGAGCCAAGTAGTTATACGATTTCTTATCGCTCATTGTTATCTCCTTAGGCAAAGAAGTAATCAGACTCATAGATCTGTGTTACATCTAGATCACCTAGTTGTGGTTGCTCAACGTCAAGGTTAGTAGCATCAGTGATGATGTTGTCTTGAATTAAGTCATAGTAATTTCTTTTATCGTACATATCGATAAATGTTTTCTTTGTCTTTGTTAGTAACTCTTCGACATCACATGCATGAGTACTAAAGGAATCATGCACTGCTCCGAAGTCACCATTCCAGTCTTCAATAACCAATGCCATATGGCTTGCATCTTGACTGTGAATGTAGTTAGGACTGACCCCGCACATAAATCCGCGAATGTCTGGGGTCTTCGTAGGTACTCTTGCCACATGGTTTACTCCTTTGTGTCCCTTAGAGTCAGTCTTGTATCCACTTATGGTACCTCTACATTTACGTGTAGCTGTTGTGAAGTTTTCATAGGTTACTTTAAACCCTGAAGGTGTTACCCATGTAAGTTTATCTCTACCGTTACCATAGATGAGCTTACTCTTGAAAGATTTTAACTTGACAGTTAGATTGTTTAACTCTTCAATCTCTTCATCTGTTTTATCTTTTTTAGTATATAGTTCTTTCTGATCCTTGACTAGTTGTTTGTATTCAGGTCCAGCAACATCTCCATTGGGACAGAACTTTTTGTACTCACCGATCTCATACTGTGCAATCTTTTGTAAGAATGCCATAGTGTGTAAAGGACCTGGGCATACCATGTTGATTGCTTTGATTAGTAACTTAGATAACTTATCACAGTCATCTTGTGTTATACCATAAGTAAGATGGAAGTCTTCTGTCTTACAATCAAAGAACATGTTCTCAGCAATCTTCCTAGCACCTGCAGAGTATGCTCTTGTCATACTCCCACGTTTAGATATACCTTTTCTGATGTGCTTCATTGGCATCTTATCTAAGATACATTTAAGACGATCATCAGTGACAAGGTTATATAATTGTTTCGCAGTCTGAACATAGAAGTCATATTGTATATCTACTGGTACAAGGCCTACAAGCCTCCCTGTGTGGCTGTCCTTAGAAATAGCACCTAGATGCTGCCAACCATTGTTAGACCCGTCTACGGGCACTGGAAGGTGGCTTATGTAGATTCTATTATCTTTGACTGCCTTTTGATAGTCGTACCATTCAAGGCAGCAAGCAAGAAACGATACTGGTTTCTCTGCGATATCAGCAATGATAGACTCTCTACCCATTTCAATTAGGATATTCATATTGTCATTAGTCCAGCGTACCCTATCCTCTAGTGTAAACTTATCTACACTGATAGACTCTAAGCCTTCTTCTTGTAGGTACTTTTGGTATTCACCTTCACACCACTCAGGTAGCTCATCAATGTTGTAGCTTTGATTGAAACTACTTGCTGTGTATACAGCTAACCAGAAGAGTCCATCTTCTGTCATAGGTTTACCCCTGGCAAAAGACATCATACCCCTGGCAAGATCAGATCCCTGGTAGTTTAAGAAAGACTCTGAGTAATAAAGCCTACCACGATAGTCGGCTTGCATGTATTGATAGAACACATCATGTTCATACAGAAGTTTGGCTTTCGTAGTGATGAAACCCCACTCAACGTTCTTACTTCTACGTTTCATCTCCTTAGCATCGTTATCTTCGATGGGTACAGATGAAACAAAAGAATCTTTGTTGTCCATTAAAGCATCGTAGACACGTTGGTTAATACGCCAACCTGTCCTTTGTAGATTATCCACTGCTTTAATCCAAGGTTGCCCTATCATTGTACGGAACTCATCGTTGTCCTCTTCTGTCCAGTTCTTGATTAGGGGTTCACCATCTGGTTGTGTAACCTTTGTTATTCTTTCTGGTCTTTCTAGTACTGTGTGATTCAAAGAGATCCTTGATAGTGCCTCAGGGATATCTGCTAGGTCAATCCATTTAGCTGTAGCTGATACAATATAACTAGTATCCCTTGTCTTGGGGTAGTACAAGTTAATATATCCACAGTTAAAGAAAGCTTCAATGAAGAGATCACCTAGTCTTACATGCATATTCCAGGGTAACCCAGGGGGTTCTCTTTTTATTACACGTGCTACACGTTGTCCTATTGCTGTGGATACAGCAGTTAACTGTGCAGTCCCTGCAGGACTATCGGAGGTATCGTAGGTGAATCTCATTTGTATTGTTTGAAATGCTACAGCAACTAGCCGTGGCATATCTTCTTTGTATTCTTTGTATAATCTTAAAAGTACACCACCTGAGTTAGACTTAGGGTTATTTGGATTAACCCTTGAGACTTTATCTATCAGGTACTCTGAGATCTGATCGAATGGATTCATACAATCCTCTTTCTGTTTTAAGTTAGGCACCCCCAACTGATGGGAGCGATATCTTCTAGACAGTCACCAAACATCTTGGCTAACTCTTGGATCTCTACTTGTGCATGTGCATCTGTACGTTGAGCATAGATACGTGCAGCAGCAGCTAGGGATCCCGTTTCTACCCATTCAGTCATCATTGATTGAGGTAGAATCATACGTGCTTGTTCAGGGCATACACCCTGGGCTAACATCTTTTCATAACACACAATAGCGTTTTCATGGATATTCTTTAGATATTTATTAGGGAAGTACTGAGACTCAGCAGCACCACTGGATCCTTGCTTAGCCCCATCTGTTGGTTTAGCTCTCCATGTAGTAGGTTCATAGAACTCCGGTGTACTGTCAACATATCTTCGGGACACCTCATTACGTGTAATACCAACTATATGTTTGAACCACTGTCGGGCTACAAAAATAGGTGCTTTGATACGTACTTGGTATTGTACTTGACTGAAGGGTGTCCAGTGCCCATGTTGTGCTAAGTATTTAATTAGTTTTTTATCTTTATTATTTAAACGTTTAATAGTATGAGGTTCTCCAGGATTACAATCTTCATCATAACCAACCTCGATTGTTTCATATTCAGATTGTTTATTAAAGGAGACTCTAGCAGCATTAACTACTGCTAGGTCACTCCCCATACTATCAATCAGTGTTACTTCAAACTGTGAAGTATTCATCAAACCCTCCTGACGATACTAGTCTTGTTGTCTTATTGTTGTACGTAGAACTTCCGGCAGGTCCTGTAAGTCCGGTGAATCTAGACTTGAGTACTTTGAACTTGATTGTGTTTCGTTCTGACTCTGACTCTGCGACAAGGTTTCTTGAGAAAGCAATGATGTCGAACGAGATCTGCTTGATCGAACCACTGCCTTTGATATCATCGATAGATGCGATGTTCCCTTCTTCAAAACTCTTACCCCCTTGGGCTTTGCGTAGGTGTGAGATGAGACCCAACCATACATTGTGTTTCTTTACAACTTTCAATAGGTCAGACATTACTTTATCTACCGCTTCGTTACCAGATAGTCCTTCAGAACCTTCTGATACCGCGATAGTGATGTGGTCAAGAACGAGGTACTTGCAGCCCATAAGGGCCATGTATTCGATCTTATCGATAAGAGATGAGTCCCCAACGGAGCCTTGGTGATCCAAGAGAACCAGTCGCTCGTCACCGAACACAGCTTCGTATCCGCGTCTAAGTTCCTCTTCACTAGTTGGTGGAGGATCCATGATGTTACGTTTAAGTTGCATTGAGATAAACTTTTCGGCTGTATCTCCAACACTTTCTTCCAGACTAATGAGTCCAACCTTATCATTTGTCTTAGTAAGAAGGTCAAGAACAATCTCTTTAATGACAGTAGACTTACCACTACCAGTGCCAGAGGTAAACAGAGTAATCTCACCATAGCGTATCCCCTTTAGTTTTTCATTGAGTCCACTCATACAGTCAGGATAAGGTACAGACTCTACGTTTTGTCTTGATTTAAATTGTTCCCATACTGCTTCTCCTGTTACAATACCTGCAGGTGACCACACTTGGGCAGTGAAGATAGCATCATTAAGAGACTTTGGACCATGTTTTATTAGTACTTCGCATGGATCTTTCTCTTGAAGCTTAGCAACTTTTACTTTACCAGCACTAAACATTTTAGCTGCAGCATCTTGTGCTTTCTGACCTGCATCATCTTGATCAAAACACAGTACAATTTCTTTGAATGAGTTAATCCAGTCACGTTGTTCTAGAAGACCCTTTAGATTAGATGCTGATGGGATTGACACAACATTCCAGATTTTGTCACTGGTACTCAGCATACTTTGGGCTACCGCACAGGCATCTAGTTCACCTTCAGTGATAACCAATCTGTGTTTACCAGCAACACAAGAAGACTGACCAAACAGTTCACAGTCTTTGAAGTCACCATGAGTCTTGAACTCCTTTGGTAGCTTGCGTTCTTTGTATGCGACAGTGATACCATGTTTTGTGTACGGATAAAAGTGTGCTTCAGGCATACCTGTATCTGTTACACTCATTTTAATACCGAAGTGATCTATTACTTCTTGAGAGATACCACGAGAAGTAACAGGGTAGCTACGATAAGAACTGATATCGGAGAATTTAGTAAGCTCAGTAAAGGTGGTAGGTTCATAACTATCCATGTTTGTATTTACTTTCTTTGATTTTCCACAGCTGAAGCAGTGACCCACTCCATCAGTGTATGTTGTGAATGCATCGGAGCTACCACATTCGGGGAATGGGCAGGGTCCTTTAGTATATCTTCGTTCATTCATTTAGTTTCATCTTTCTTTTAAGTACAATAAAGGTAATATTTCAATAGTTCATTAATTGTTTTTTTGTTTCCTACAGGGTCCTTATCATTATAAACACTCATATAAAATGTTCTTAGTACATGGTTAGCTATGTTTATTAATTCTTCACTACTCATAAGATTTACTTTATTATAAACTGCTCTACGAATATGAGCAGGTGAACAATTATCATAATTAATAGGATACCCTATTTCAATAAACTCACCTTCAACATATTTGGCATCTACAATTTCATAAGGTTTTGGCATTATTTCTATATCATCACCAGTGTCTCTTACATAGATACCATTAAACGTTGGATCTTTTTCTATTATCATATTTAGTTCCATCTTTCTTCTTTAGCTTGACGATTTAGTTTCCTCTTGTAACTCGCTTCTCGTTTCTTGTTGAGTCTCTGTTGCTTGATCACCTTCATACTCTCGTATTCTGATGTCAAGGAACTCTCCTCCTCGTTTAACGATTCGCTTTTCAAGTTCGATGTTGTAAACTTTATTGTCATTGAATTCCTCATACACTCCTTGATATGTATCTAGTATTGGTTTGATTACATTATCTAGGTCTGCTCCACGATTAGATAGACCTGCTATAATGTTAAAGGATACCTGACCAGACCCGAAGGGCCAGTCAGTTCCGATCAGTTGATCACGGATATCATTCTGATACTGTAGATAATCCGCTGACTTGAACGTTGTCTTCCCCCTCCGGTTCCACATCTTGTTTGCACTCAGTGGCTTCAGGGAGAAGTAGTGACTCATCTTGTACATACTTACTCATTTCCTCTAGTTCTTCCCATGTTGTCAACATAGTAAGTAGTTTACGACTAAGCCAAGGGTCACCTGCATTGTGTTCCTTCCAAGCCTTCTCAACAGCTGCCCATCGTTGACCTGCTGGGATTCCCTCAAGTATCTTAGCAGCTTTCTTTGGTCCAATACCATTGATCCCAGGGATGTTATCACTCGTGTCACCTGTTAGACATTGTAACATTAAGTTCATTTCTGCTTTGTCATCATCAACAAACTCATGTGTTTTCTTAGAGTAATTGTAATGATGACCTGGTATTTGTTTAAGATCTTTATCGATACCACAAACAACAAAGTCTAGTTCCATTTCTCTAGCTTCATATGCCCAGATACAAACAAGGTCATCAGCTTCCATACCGTCAGCTTCAATACCACCCCATTTCTCTTTCATGTAATCATGACCATAGTTAAGGGCTTCTTTTAGATCGTTCGGTATTGGGGGTCTGGTGCCCTTGTAGTCGGGGTAAAGACCTTTCCGGTAGTTCCCCCTACCCTTAAGGGCTACACGGTACTCCTGAGGCCCTGAGAAGGCGTAGGAGATACATTCCCTCATTGTTCTATCAATAATCTTACGGATCTCTATATTACTAGGGTTACTGTAAGCAGCCCTAAAGTATATAGAATCAGCATCAACTAATGCTATTGCCATTTTGTTTCCTTTATCTATAAATTATTTCTATACCCCAGTGTTTTACCTTGTTTTCTAATGGGTAGGGGTCCCATTCATCTCTTTCGTACTCAACTGCTGCGAGTTTATGGAGGACGATGTGGCCTTGTGAAGTATACCAGCGAGATAGTATATTGAACCACTCTCTGGGCATAAGTTCTTTAGGCTTGGGGTGGTAAGATACAAGGTATCCTGGGTACTCAATTGAGTTTTCATAAGGTCTCTCTTTTATATTATTAATGTACGTCTGCATAACTGTTTCCGATAACATAATCACCACCTTCCATACAAGTAACACCAAACATCTCTGGTCCTTTCTTGAATGACTCTTGTAAGATTTCACCTACACGATCAGCATCATCTGGATGTGCAACGTAAGCAATCTCATCGTGATAGAACAAGCGTGGTTCTGCACGTAGTCCTTCTTCATCAATCTTATTCATAGAGTATGACAAAGCAGACTTACAAGTGATACCCTCTGCAGTTTGCAGTAAGTAGTTAAGAGCTTGATATTCTCCAGAGACAAACACAGGTCTACCATCAAGACCAGGGAACCAACCCTCACCTGAAGCATACTGTGTGCTGCGCCAGACTTCACCTAGTTTATCACGTAGTTCTTGCAAACCTTTGATGCCTTTGGCAAAGTCTTCACGTGACTTCTTACCAGCGTTAGCATTAGGTTTACCTGTAAGGATAGAACCCAGCTTAGCATCACCAGCACCAAAGAGATAAGCATAGAGATAGTTCTTTGCTGTAGGTCTATCACAACCTAGGGCATCTGCATTACGTTGGTGTTGGTCACCATAGATAACCTCATTGGTGAAGTCTTCGTTACCTACGTAATGACATAGGCCACGTAATTGGTTACCGGAGCTATCTGCACCAACAACTTTCCAGTCATCATCAGGAATGAATAGTTCACGTAACTCTTTACCCCAGGGTGCATTAACACCTGGAAGATTCACAATGACCTCGTGACGACAACGGAATGTTTGAGTACCGATAGTCCACATGTTACCGTGGATACGTCCATCTTGTAATGACTCAAGCCACCCTTTAATTACAGAGCTACGGTTACGCAAAGTGTAGTACTCACTAATCATCTTACCGATATCACCTAGTTTACTCAAGGATGTGTCAGTAATCTTAGGACCTACTGTTATCCATTCACGACCAACCTTCTTACGATTGTACTCGTCAGGCTTCCAACCAATGGTCAACAACCATTCTTTAACAAGTTCCATAGAGCCAAGTGTTATTTGTTCTACAGTAAAACGTTGGAATGGTTCTCCTGCTGGGTGTACATGAATGTCTGTTTGTTTAATCTCTTTACCGTAGTAGTCAGATAACAAACGTGCACTTACTGTGGTGTAGTCACCATTCTTTTTGTACTTAGGAAACTTTTTGATCTTATCAATGAATACTTTATGTGTACCCAATTGTGGATGTATTATCTTTTCAATCTCAGACATACGTGTTTCCATAAGCTTAAGGTTCTTTTTAGCTTTTGTCTTGTCAAAGTTCCAACCACGGGTCTTTACACGGGCATTGAACTTAGCTGTATCATGCTCAATAAGTAAACCCTCTTTTATTGTAGGACGTTTAGCAGCAATACGTTTGTATTCTGCCATTAGGGTGTTGAATACATTTACGTTTAACATTACGTCCTGTACACAGTACCGTAGCATTTCTTTAGAGTACTTATCCCAGTCATCAAAAGAGATCTTTGAGTTGTTAAGATGTTCTCCCCAACCTGCTAGTCCATGCTTGTGTTGCCTCTTGTACTGTAATACTTGAGACATGACCCAAGTGTCGTACACTTTCTTGTTATTTAGTTTCAAACCGTATAGCTTTTCCATAATTAAATTATCAAAGCCAATAATGTTATGACCAATGAGGACTTCTGCATTGTTCAATACGGCACAACCATCGTCCATTCCTGGAAGAGAGTCATCGTAATCACTGAATTTGTATGTAGTACCTGTGTCCAGATTGTAAGCTACAAGACACCATACTTTTGTTGCATCAATACCGTCTGTTTCAATATCATATACTAGTTTCATAAACTTTTCTTTCTAGGTAGTGTTTTTCTTTTACTGACCTGATTGTGTGACAGTTAGCGCAACGGATGTCGCACTTACGGGCCTCAAGGATGATGTTCTTAATACTGTAAGAAGCCATTCGATGAGGTGTGAATATTTTATCTGATGGATCTCTGTGATCCCATTGAAGAGCATAGGGGTTATTGTTGTAACCACAGTCAATGCAACCTTTACTTATTTTGTAACGGTCTAGTATTTCTCTACGTCTTCTGATTTTTAGTACTGTTTTACTTATGTCTTCATTCACTGTTTTCTACTTTCTCTATGTCGCATTTGGGACAGATTTTAGATCGGTTATCAATAGCCATAGTGGAAAAGGTTTTGTTACACATTATACATGTTACTTTTTTAAATGGTTTATCTGTTATGTGATCTAATTTGTTTCTGTCTTGTTTCATTTTATAACACCAAGTACCCAGTTTTCTGCACAGTCTTCTGCGTATTGCTCTGAGTGTCCTTTGATGTTACGTTCTTCAATGATTGCTGCGTCTTGTACCATTGTGATAGTATATGAACCATCGGGTTCTTTGAATACTGATGCTTTACGATAACTTGAATCACCACGTGAACAATCATCGTCACTGTAAAACTCATGTAGTAACATCATAATCCTCCAGTATCATTTGTAAATAATGCATAGCTTTCTCAATATCTTTCTTACCGTTTTTATTCTGATGCCTAACGATATACTTGATAACGTTTGCTTCTCTAAATGGTATATTATTTTTAACAATAAAGTCTATTGGTTGTATTGGTAGTTGATAGTGGTCACCGTCTACTTGTCTTGATTTAGCATCCATTTCTTTACTCATCCTTTTCATAAATGCTTCATGTGGTTCATGGTTAACGTTCATCTCCTGATCCTTTCAGTGTTCCTTCTTGTTTACGTGAAGCTAGTTTATCCAGATTAGCAGCAGCAATAGTAGAAAGGTCAGTGTCAAGCTCTGAGGCAAGAACAGCGAGATACCAAAGAGTATCACCAAGTTCTTTACTAATAGAGACCAGGGCTTCTTCTGCTTTTGTTGGGTCATTGTCGTAATCTCCACGAAGAATTTTCTTCACTTTGTTTGCGACTTCTGCAGCCTCTCCTGACAAACCTAATGCCAAGTACGGAAGTGCTTGATGTTTTGGATAGACAGCTGTAGTAATAGCTTTTGTTTGGTAATCATTGAAATTCATAGTAATTATATATACCCCTTATAGAATTATACCTTATTGATGACGAGGCTTGTCCTCGGCATAAAAGATATACCTATAAGGGGTATATAGAATTTATGGAGAAGACAATGCCTTTTAATAAAAAGAGTTTGAAAAACCTTGCTGATGGGTGGACTACTGAGTCTGCTAGAGAAGCCCAAAAGAAAGGTGTAGCAACACGTAAGGCTAACAAAGAGGCTCGTGAAGCTGCTAAGATGTCTATGGCTGAATGGAAGCTGTATAAAACAGATGTTCTTGATTCAACAGATATGACATCTATAGATGTTCTTAAAGTTATGATGATTAAAGCAGTAGCAAAAGATGATCTTGATACAGCATTAGAGATTGCAAAGACTCTTGCAGAGTTTGAAGCACCTAAGCTTGCACGTATTGATCAGACCAATGTAGAAATACAGGCTGAAGATTTGTCTGATGAGGAACTGCAAGAGCTATTAGATCAAGCTGCATCGGATCAGGCGCAACCACGGCACTGATGCATTTTGTCGGTTACCCAAAAAAGATGCATATGCGTTTTGTCGGTTACCTAAAATAAAATAAAAGAGTCCCTAAGTACACACAAAGTGTACCTAGGGATTTTTGGTTATACTTTAGGGCGGCTACAGAAGTTACCACCAGTACCGTTAGGGCTACCTGCAGCTAACCGTGATACAGACAAGTATCCTTGGTTGCTTGAGAAAGAACCTTTAGGGCCATATTGGTTAGTTGTACGGCGAAACTGCAGGTTCTGCCGACCAATAGGGTTTACGATAATTTTAGCTGCGATTGATTTTTGCATGATACAAACTTTCTATTGAATGTTAAACTGTCCATCTAGTTCCTGTAGAACATAGCCTAGATCTATATATAAATGTGTAGCCTCTTCTTGTGTAAGAAGGACTTCTTCACCGCCAAAGTCGATAGCAATTTTACCATCGGCTTCAGCGTATACGTTTTCTATATCAACGATTGTCATTAAACATCGTCACTATCGTCTACAAAACCTTCTTTGAAAGCATCGTGTAAAGTCGAGACATCTGCTGTGTCTACAGATCCATACACGTTGTAGTATGTTATTTCTGAACCATAGCGTGTACCTTTACCCATTCTGATTTCTTTACATACAGAATTTAGTTGTTTGTATGCTTCTGTAGCATTGTCTAGGTTTCTTGTATATACGTCAAATGATAGTTTCATATTATACTCCATAAATTGAATTGATTGCGTCTTCTACCATATCTTGGATTTCATCTTGAGACATTGTAAGACCAATGTTTTGTAGCTGAAAGTTTACAAGGTCTTTTACGTGTACTTTTATATATTCTTTTGATTCCATAATGTAGTCTTCGACCATGACCCATTCATTGTACACTTCTTGATCTATCATTTCTTGAATGCTCATATGGATTTCTTTTAGTTTACCCATTTTGTTTCTCCAAGTAATGGAAACGTTTCCACCACATTTTTTGTGAGAATCTATCATTACGAGCAATGAATAATTCTAGTAGTTGATCTATAGCTGTATCTGATAGGTTGTGATCTACAGCAAACTTAGCAAAGAACTCAAAGTCTTGTTTAGTCATATTTATCTCCTTCTTTACGTTCCTGTAGTTCATCCACATCCACACTATCACAGACGTATGAGTAGTCATAGTTAGGTATGTTGAACAGCTTGACTGTGCCATCTTCATTACGAATGTAGTCATCCAGTTCGTTGTCAAATACACTGACAGGCATATCCCATACGAGTACGCTGTATGATTTACCTATGTCAAACATCTTCAATCCCCTTTACAGTAGTTGGTCAGTACCATCAACGCCCATCAGGTTCATCACATCTCTAGTCAGGCTATCAATCAATTCATAAACATCATTGACAGGCCAATACTCTAGCGGTTCCCATGCGTTGTCCTCAAAAAACTTATCTAGTTTTTCTTCAGGCCAGTCTGCCCAATCATCAGGTAAATGTTGACATAGGAAATGTCCAGACATTCTAGCAAATATTTGTTGTTCAGTCATTACACAATAAGCCAAACAGCAATTATTACATGTACCCATCCGATAGTGGCAATCATTTTATCAATATCAATGTTCATTAGCAAGTCTCCAATTGTTCAATGTTTGGATCATAGTTTTCCTCAAGATATTTACACACTTGATTCCAGTTTGTTGGTAGGAACTCTAGATCACCACACCAGATACCATCTTGGTTTTCGTCATTGCATACAACAGAGAAATTACTATCTTCTTCTACGACACCATAGCATAGTGTAGTACCACCATTTAGTCTTGGATAAACATAATCAGCTGTCATAGTTGAACCTCGCTGCTATTTCTTGAGTGGTTGACATGACACATTTCTCGTTACGTTTGAATAGTTCAGCTTCAATTAGATTGAGGCCAGAGAATGTGGGGTCATCAGATACAACGCGAACAACCCAGACTTCTTCACGCATTTGCACAGAGTTAGTAGTACCATCAGTGTTAGTACCTTCATTGTTCCAGTGTCCGACACTGTGATAAGCTGTGCAGCCACCGTGAATGTTAGTGAGAAGTGTTTTAGCATCTTCAAATGTTTGTCTACCCATTGCACATGGGATATATACTTCATGCTGTGTTTTAGCATCTTCAAATGTTTGTCTACCCATTGCACATGGGATATATACTTCATGCTGATACATTTTCGATCCCTTCATACCAATGTGGTTCTGTACCAATAACAATTTGTGATATAGCGGCACAGTATACATCATCGTTTTTATTTAGGACTAGATCGTACATTGCAGATGCATGAGACCAATCTTGAGATACCTGCCAGTGATCTACAAGTGCAGGTTTGTTGTCAATTGTTTGTTTGACTTGCCATGACACAATGTACATACTCATAGTTCTTCTTCCCATTGACTGACTTCGTGATCAACTTCATAGCATTCCATATCATTATGTAGTGCTCTTAACTTTACAATTACTTTACCATCTTGCCATTCTTCTACAGATGCTTGGTAGAAATCCCAATCATTTGGCAGATTAATTATTAAGTACATACATCCAGATCCACGAATGTTTTCTTTCCAGTCGTTGGAAGAGAATAAATTATCTCGTCTAGCAAGTTTCATAAATTCCTTACTAGAGTCTTTTGTTAGTTCTATGGCTACTTCACCGTATCCATTAGAGTATACGTCATCAATGTCATCTATTGTAAATCCATATGGTAGATCACAATATAAATCGACATCATAGTATTCAACACATCGTATATCAATTCTTAATTTCGACATCTTTAAGATACTCCTGTTTCCATTCAGAGAAGCCATAACCACTCATTTTACTGAACTCATGTAGTGTATAGTTTTCAACCATGAGTGCAAGGACTGTTGCGTAAGCTTTGTATTCAAAAGTATCTTTTATATAGTTGTTTATATCATCCCATGATTCTGGGATAACTACAATTTTGTTGTTTGATAGATCCATCAGTGACCAGCCTTTCCTGTGTAACCATTACTGTTAAGGCGGTTACGATTATCAATAGCATCTTGTCTATCGATACGTTCTACGTCTTGCATTTGGTCACGTAGGAAATAATACAGCTGAGTCATTTGCTCTACAGGTGTTTTGTCTGATTCTTTGCACCAGCATGTAAAACAAGTCTGCATGAATTGATAGTTATCTATCATTCTTTGTATTTTCTTTTCTGTGAGTGTCATTAGATTTCTTTCTGTTGTAAATCTTTTTTGACTGCACAACCTGTTTGCCTTGCCTGTTCATAAGCATAGTACGGGCAATACGGTTGACTGGTTTGATAGGATCCATTTTTATCTCTGTGTTGCTATGTATTTTAGAATGTTTAACATAATAAAGAATAGCAGTATGATGATATAGATAGATCCAAATAACATATTTAGTTTACCGACACATCATCATGTTGGATTTCATATTCAGTAATATGTTTGATTAGAGCGACATCCTCAATGATACCACAGTCTGCAAGGATACTTGTAGCTTCATCTACATAGTCAGCTTTGATCACAATCACTCTTCCTGTTTGACTAATAAAGATTTCTTTGTCGTGTGCTTTTCCGACTTCTATAAGTAATGGACGTTCAGCACCTACAATTGGATCTGTTAGTGTGAACTCTACGGTGTTATACACGATAGCACGTATACCTGTAGTGTCACTGTCACGCCATTCGTTACCATTGTCATTAGACATGTTTCCAAATCCTCTTCTCATGGACTGCTGCCCATTGACTTGCGTTTTGTTCGGCATGTTCAAAGATTGTCCAATCAACATCATCACCACTGTCGTCTGCATTAGCTTTTTCTGCATCTGCAATAGCAAGTAGTCTGGTGTATACTTTTGATTCAAACGTATCTTTACGTGCGTGTGGGTCTGTGAATATACTCATTTTACTCCTATGCGTGTTGTCGGTTCGTCTAAAAATTCTTTGAGTGTCCCTCGTTATTGTAAGAGACACACAGATGTTTGTACGAGATTCCCCGAAGGATGCACAAAGTGCCCCTCGAAGGGGGACTTTTTGCGATGAAATTAACAAGCGCCTCTGGTGCTACAAGGTTAACTAAGACCGAGCACACAGAGTCGCTATTCGAAACTGGCGAGATGTGGGTGTAACAGTGTGACTGGGATGCATCACCTATACGCAGTTTAATTTGTTACAGAGTCCCACTCGACACAGTTGTAGCTGTGCCACTACCCTCGCAAGGCAGCATTGCAATTTGAAGATGCGTGATCTGTAATATAGACCACGACTAGTTGTATTCCTGCTGTACAGGCAAACCTATGCTTCCATAGGATACTTTGAGTATGTAGCACTGAACACCCGAATCTGATTCTGCGATGTGCCCCACCGTGGTTATTAATCCATCGTGCTTAGGGTTCTTTTGAAGACGCAGTACGTGTACCGCTTGTTGCATTTGTATTAGGACTACAACCAGATCCTGAAGAGAGCAGTCAGGTTAACCACAGAGGTCTGCCTGACTGCAATATTAGAACTGCCCTTTCTTCAAGGTACAATGTGTTCTAATAGAAGGGCATCTGAGTCATCCCATAGCTTACCACATTACTTTACATAATGTACATACAGGTTTATCATCCCTGTAATGAAGAGAGCAGATTAGTGTCATGCTCAGGACATAGAACTAGAACAGATCGCTAGCTGAACCTTGAACTTCTGTTGGCTCAATAGAACCTACAGCTTCAAAGTCTACACCGTTGCTAGGTGCATATACGATATGGTCTGTGATCTGTACAGCAGTAAGTGAACTACCCACGCCTTTACGACCAGCTACATCATATGGAAGTCTACACCGTTGTTAGGTGCATATACGATATGGTCTGTGATCTGTACAGCAGTAAGTGAACTACCCACGCCTTTACGACCAGCTACATCATATGGATATTGGAACACAATGACATTAGCTTTAGAGCCATTACCGATTGTAGTAAGCTTATCCATAGGTGTTAGGTCAGAGTTTACTACACGTACCTTACCGTTGTCTTCACCGTTAGCTTTATGTGCTTTACGTTTAAGACTAGCAGTGAACATACCTGTAGCGTCTTTGACTAATTCACCATCTTTCCTGCGGAAGTTGATATAGTTATCCTCAAGTTCCTTGACCTTTGATTCGTCAGTAGTAGCAATCTGTAGCTCATACTGTTCAGTACCAAAGGGATTGACAGGTTTATCCAGTTTAGGATAGTTGATAGTTACATCAGTGATCTTGAAATTACGTACTTCTGTTAGCATGGGATATTACCTTCCTTGCTGTTGATTGTGACACAGGATGTGCCTGAAGAGAGCAGTTATATCACACATACTCAGGTGTGGGGCAGGTGTCAGTTCCTACCACTAGGCCGTTTAGATCTTCTGACGTTTACCTAGGTCAGTCCAATTTGAGGACGCAGCTTGTCTGCGGCCTTCTATAGTTATTTGAATGCTTCTATGATTACTACAATCCAGAACACAGTAGCAATTGTGAACACCTCTTTGTACCTTAAGTACCAAGGTTTGTCACCGAATGTCATCCAATGCATTAGAGATAGTAACCCATATATGAACAAAGTTAACAGAACAATAGATGTAATCATGTTAGCTCCAATCTACAAGAGTTGCTGAGTATAGAACAACACCTGTAATAGTTAGTATTACAAATGTTATAATAAAGAATGGATGTGAGTGACTCATGAGTGCTGCAAGAGAAAAGAAGAAGCCTATGAGTGTCAACAAGAGACCGAGGGTTGTGTTAGATACAGACATGATTATCCCAACTTTCTGTTTATGTAATCAATGATAGGTGCTAGACACATTACCCCAAGTGCCGCAAGGGAAGCTACTGTACATACAGCAACGATAACTACTGCTACATCAATCATATTATTGTCCTTTCCAGAATACTGTAATAACGACAGAGACATCAAGGTTAGTAACTACATACAAACCTGATCTGTTATCAATGAATGTGAACTTGTTGTTAGGATCAGTTCTGTTAGGCATCTTGTTGCCTGTTTGTAAAGCAATGAAGATATCCTGAACAGATGCTCCTCTTTGAGCTAAGCGAACCTTAGCATGTTTAGTGATATGCATGACAGATCCTTTCTTAGATCTTTGAGAATGAAGAGAGCAGTTAGAAGCTTGCTCAGGCTGTCCCCTTAGAGTAACTCTTCAGGGTAAGAACACATTCTTATCTCACGACAAGACTGGTTATGTTCAGACTCTAGAAACTGATCGTAGTCTAGGTTGTCTGATACAACTTCAGCACATGTGATGTTGACACCAAAGTGTTCGGTTTTGTTGAACTGGACGTTACTGACAGTTCCATCAGTGTTAACAGAATATGTGAAAGACATATCTGGTCTCCTTTCAGGAGTTTGAGGATAACATGATTGTTACCATCTAGAGGACTCAGCTTGTCTGAGGCCTAGTATAAGACACTATAAGAGTCTATAAGTACTCAGAGTATCTATAGGATACTTATAGTAGTATAGTAACATTCTTAGGCCTTTTCTATAAGGGGTATATACATTGAAGCATTGTCCTTCGGTACTCTCATAGTACACTCCCAGTACCCACCATCTGGTAAAGATCTCAGTAAAGGACTACATATACCCCTTATAGAGTATAAAAGGTTGTTTAATCCCTCTACAAGGCTCTGTGAGTGCCCTTAGGGGTACTGAGAGTAGGTGTAGTACTCAGAGAGCCTAGCGGCGACTGAGCGAAGAGAGAAAGATACTATAAGTATCCCGAAGGGATTCAAAGATATGATTGAATGATTAAGAGTACCCTGATTGATTGAGGGGGCTACGAAAGTAATCAGGGTACTTATATATATTGTTACTTTAATCAGGCTTACTCAAAGAAACACTTATAAACAACCAGGGGTACTTAAACATATTCAGGGGACAACCATAGATATGAACAAAAAAGATATAGCTAAACTAATTAAAGAAAAGCAAAGAAGGTCTAGACTCAAAGACTATGAAGATAACTTCAGTAGATTTGCACAAGAACAAATACAAATTGTAACAAAAGATGTATCACAAGGCTTTGTACCATTTATATTTAACGAAGCTCAGAAGATAATTACAGAAAAACTGGAGAAACAAAAGAATGATACAGGAAAGGTTAGAGCAATTATTCTCAAAGCTCGTCAACAAGGTATCTCGACATACTGCGCTGGACGAGTCTTCTGGAAGAGTTACTATACTCCCTATGCGAGATCAGTTGTCATGGCTCATGATTCGGCTACGTCAGATGCTCTATTTAATATGTCAAAGAATCTTATCCGTAACATGGAGGGTGATCTTGCTCCTAAAGAAATACGTAGTAATGCTAAAGAAATTATTATTAATAGTCCCGCTATGTCTGATAAAGATGCTACTGCTTCTTATCGATTATATACAGCGGGGTCTCCAGAAGCTGGACGAGGTACTACGCCAACTATAGCACACTGTTCAGAAGTAGCTTTCTGGCAACATGACGAGAAGATCCTAGCAGGACTCTTCCAGGGTATCTCAAGTGCTGATGGAACAGAAGTTATCCTGGAGTCTACAGCTAATGGTGCTCAAGGGGAGTTCTACAGGCTCTGGAAGGGTGCTGTAGATGGTGATAATGAATACCTTCCAATCTTCTTACCGTGGTATATTACACCGGAATACACTAGAAAACCCCCAGAGAACATGGAGTTAACAGTTGAAGAAGAAAAACTACGAGATAAACATAGCCTTGACAACGGACAGATCTACTGGAGAAGGCTTAAGATTGCAGAAGGTGGAGAACTCAAGTTCAAACAAGAGTACCCATCAACAGCTGACGAAGCGTTTATTATGTCAGGATCTAACGTCTTCAACCTGGAGCGTCTGGACGCACTAGTACCACAGTCCTACGAGAGAAGGTCTGAATGGGATCCTTCATCTAAAATGTTTGATGAAAACAAAGAAGGTTCTCTGTACATATACCAGTTCCCTGATTGGGATTCACCTTATGTTATTGCTGCTGATGTTGCCCTGGGGGTAGGTCAAGATTATTCTGCTGCAGTTGTACTAAATAAGAATTATGAAGTAGTTGCTCATTATAGGAACAATAAGATTGATCCATCTATGTGGGGAGATCTACTGTTTTACTTAGGGAGATACTACAACAATGCTTTGTTAGCTGTAGAATCTAACTCTATGGGTATTGCTACGTTACAGAAACTTGACAGTATGGGCTACATAAACTTATACAGACAAACTAAAGTAGCTAATGTATCTAAAGAAGAAGGTGTACGACTAGGGTTTAGAACTACATCTGCTACTAAACCTGTCATCATAGCAAACCTAAAGAACCTTATAGAAAACGAAGAGTTGTTAATACCTTCTGTTCAAATCATTAAGGAACTTAAGGATTATATATCTACTGATACAGGTAAAACAGAAGCTGCTCCTAACTGTTACGATGATTCAGTTATTGCATTAGCTATAGGATGTGAAGTACTACGGACCCATTGGGATAAACTAGGTACCTCAAATGTATCCTGGAAACAGAAACTATCTACTATTGAACAAGTGGACACAAACTGGCTGTAAACATATAGATACTCTTACTACCACTACACACACGGATAAATCGTACTCAAACCTATAGTGGAAGCCAAACAGTAATTTAATCTAAACACTATTCTGTGTCTTAATCCATATACCCCTTATAGAACATAAAGGATAAAAGGGTCACTAAGGACCCTAGAGTTCCGCGTTGTCCTCATACGTCCGGTGGTACGTAGCGGAAATACCACCACTTATTTTATATACAGAAAAAATAAAAAGCAAGAAAAGCTAAACAAAATAGGAGAAAACTATGTTGTTATTTAAAAAAACCTGGTTATTAGAAGAAGACTATAAATCAGGAGATTCAATTGATATTTATCACGATGGTTTTGGTCGTATGCATGTTGAACGTCACGTGTCTCCAGAAGAACGTGAGTTTATCCAAAAGAAAAAACGATTAAGACTTCTTAAAGAAGAAGTAGAAACTTTAGAAAAAGAAGTATCATAACGGAGGTTTGTATGCCAGTAACAGTAGAACAATTTCTTAAATGGAAAATATTACCACGTTTAATGATGCTGGCAAGTACAGTAATGTCTTGGCGTTGTGCTGAATGGTTTATGGAACTAGATAATCCAACAGGAGCACAGTCTGCTTTTGTGTCTGTTGTCATGGGTGTTATGACTGGTGTATTCGGAATCTGGATGGGCCATGAACACAAATGATATGGTCTCTTATTTTAACTGCTTGTATGCAAACTAGCTGTGTGAATCAAGAAATACAGTGGTTTGAAGATAGACAAGACTGTGTAGAATTTAAACTACTACACGAAGAATTACCAAAAGATGGTAATTGGAGCACTGTTGAATATAAATGTAAACTGCTCAATGGAGTAGAAACATGAAAAGTCCCTGTGTAAACATTTGTACTTTAGACCCTATGGGAAAATATTGTGTTGGTTGTGGTCGTACTATAAGCCAGATAGTGGAGGCAGGTAATGCTACATATTCCATACGACCATCGAAGGAAACAAAAAAGAGTTAAGCCTTATAAAAGCCCTGTAGTAAAAAGCGGAGAAGAAGAATGTCAATTGAAAAATCAGGAGAAACCTTCTCCGGTTACAACAAACCAAAAAGAACTCCCAACCATCCCAAAAAATCCCACGCTGTCCTTGCAAGGTCGGCTGGTAAGGAAAAACTAATCCGGTTCGGTGAGAAAGGCGCAAGCACTGCAGGTAAACCAAAGGCTGGTGAATCTAGACGTATGAAGATGAAACGTAAATCATTTAAAGCTAGACACGCAAAGAACATTGCACGTGGTCCTTTAAGTGCTGCTTACTGGGCAGACAAAGTAAAATGGTAGGAGAAGGAGATGGCTGTTAATGAGGCAGGAAACTACACAAAACCGACCATGCGTAAAAACCTGTTTAACAAAATTAAAGCGGGTGGTAAAGGAGGTCGTCCAGGCCAATGGTCGGCTAGAAAGGCGCAGATGCTTGCTAAGCAATATAAAGCAAATGGTGGAGGCTATCGAGATTAAAAATGAGAAAGCCATCGCAAAAAAGTCTGAACAAATGGACTTCTCAGAAGTGGCGAACCAAAAGTGGTAAAAACTCTACTCAGGGTCCATTGGCTACTGGAGAGCGTTATATGCCAGCTTCAGCTGTGGGAAGTCTCACGGCAGCAGAACACGCTGCTACCACTAGGGCTAAGAGAAAAGCTACAAAAGCAGGAAAACAATTTAGCAGACAACCTAAAAAGGTTGCAAGCAAAGTAAAACGACATAGAGCGTAAACCCAGGAGTGGTAACATGTCTAGATTTATAGAAGAAACACACAAACAAAAAGAGCCTAAGAAAGCACAGGCTCCGTTGCCAAAAGCTGGCGCTTACTCTGTAAAGGAATTAGAAAAGGCTAAGCCTATTTATTCCGGTACCGGAGGGAAGAATTAATGGATAAACCCCACGGTTATAAAGAAGTTGTTAGTGATGAGCAACTTGTCAATCTTGTTGAGTCGGGTATACAAAACTCAACTGGTGATTGGTTAAACTCATCAGAACTAGCAAGAGAGCGACTAAAAGCAACGTATGAATATGCAGGTGTTGCCGACTTTCACCTAGCACCACAAGGTGTTAGTTCTATTGTCGATACATCAACTACTGAAGTTGTTGAAGCATATACTGCAGTATTGTCTGATTTGTTTCTTAGTAATCAGAAGTTAGCACGAATGATACCCTATGATGCAACCCCTGGGGCTATCCAGGCAGCAAAGGATGCATCAGATCTAGTCAACTACTGTCTATTT
>Ga0208543_1000089_pt1 | contig 31177 bp, 34 predicted proteins | sample DEB08_DNA_14_FD_185497 | JGI IMG/M metagenome (GOLD analysis project Ga0208543, IMG submission 185497) | Aqueous microbial communities from the Delaware River and Bay under freshwater to marine salinity gradient to study organic matter... | ecosystem: Environmental > Aquatic > Marine > Coastal ...
TATTGATTGTGGAATAGAATCTTGTATATATGGTAAACCATCTGACTCTACTCTAAAAGCAAAAGCATCAAATGGATAACCCCTAGACCTTCTACATCTAACTACAGCTAAATCTTTATCATCAGCTGATAAATCTAAACTTATTTGTGTTTCAGTTTTCTTCTCCATAAAAGACCCTAAATGTCCAGTTGCTTTATCACTATTAAAATTAGAATGTATTACAGTTATTATATGTATATTTAAATCTTGTGTCCATCTCATTAAATGCTGTATTAATTTATTAGATTGAACTAAATCATTGCTATCTAATATTAAATCAGCAATACCATCTATAATTACAAGACCAGGATTTTCTACATTATATAAATGCCAATCTATAAATTCTAGTCTTTCAAATGCAGAATATTCTCTTAAGGCATAAGTATAATAATCACTAGAATCATCACACATTCTATATACTCTATTAAAAGTTCTTTGAGCATGAAATCTTCCTTGCTCTGTATCGTAGTGAATTAATTTTTTTTTCTTTCTACTTCCTACCATATCCTTTGTATATTTCTTATCACATGATAAATATGCAGCAGCAAGTAGCGAAACAAGGAATGTCTTTTTACTTTTAGGAGCAGCAGATATGAAGCTAAAATTACCATAAGTTCCTAGGGGAAGAGGGATAGGATTTTTTCCACCTGTTGTACCTTTCGAGATAGCGATTGGAGGATAGTCAATCTTTTCTTGTGGGTCAACGTAGCTTTGTTGTAATATTTTTTTGAATTTTTCATTATAATCTAATCGAGTTTGACTCATTTTCATCTTTAAGTTTGTATTTTAATAATTTCCTAATAAGTGCTTTCATACTCTTTGCTATCTCACCTGGTTTTTTCATCTTGTTTTTATGAGCCACGTCATGAGCAAAAACACTAACATCTAATCTATCGTAATAAAAATCGGCATCTGTTTCAAGAATGTCATTAATTTTATTAAGCATTTGAAACTCTACAAATAAAGAACTTAATTCTTTTAAATTGTCTTGATTGTTTTCAAATACAGTATAAACAAACCAAGCACACATTCTTTCTAAATATTCTTGTTCCCTATTCATATCAAAAAAGGGAGCCGAAGCTCCCTATCACATTTAAAATGGTAAGTCAGTTTCTGCTGCAGAGCTAGTAGAAACAGTTTCTTTTTCTACTTTTTCAGCTACAGATATGTTACCATCAGTCCAATATATTTTACCGTTACCTATGTAATTTTTAGGTTCTCCAGCTTGTCTTTGTTCATCAGTTTGTTTTTCATATAAACTAACGTTTTGACCATATTGACTAGTTTTATCGCTAATAGATAATGTATAGTTCTTCCATACACCATCTTTAGTCTTAATACTAATTTCGCCTAATGCACTCATATAAATTAATTTGTGGCAAGTAATGCCTGTTCAACTTCTTTTGACATTGCGTATTTTTTCATAATGTCATCTATACTTCCACCATCTTTAATATACTTTGCAGCTTTAATAAAGTTCTGCGTATTAGCAATTAATTTTGGTTTTGATTTAATCCCTGATGTATCATGTGTATTTGTAGCATCAGAGTCTTTGGTGTCATCTAATAAAAATAGATTACCAATTGCGTATTTCTTTGCATAAGAAGATGCACTTCCTGTTCTTTGAGGATGTTGCATTCCTTTTGCAGTAAAATCTATTACAGCTTGTGCAGATGATTCTATCTGCATATTTGGCTCCTCACAATCTATCAACTTTGCAGTTGCTTCAATATAAGGCATATCTCCTACGATTTTTAATTCATCGTGCATCTTTAAAACACAATTGTATTTTACTAGATGTGGTTTAAGTGCTTCAAGACAATCTTCAGCACTTCTATACTTATAGCCACCAAATTTATTCATTTGATTCTTTGGTGCTTTAAGTTCCGTTGTTATTTTAAGTAATTTTTCTGATAAATTCATATTGTAAATATATATAAAAATTATGAATATAACCAAATAGCTGGTTTTTTTTGGTCATCATTATCTACATGAATAAATGTTTTAGCAATGCCAAACCTCTGAAAACCTACCATTGATAGTGCTTCAATAATCTTTAATCTTTTTCCTGTATTTGTACAATGAATGTCCGCAGCTCTGCCAATTAAATGACTGCTGGTAGAAACACCACCTACTTTAGCATTATGAGTTGGTGTTCTATAACCTGAATTGATTTTAAATTGAACTCCTGCGATATCTCTTGCTTCGTCTAAACATTCAAGAAATTCACGGTCCATATATTTCTCTCCACTACCTGGAGCATCAGGTGAATCAAATTCTTCGAAAGTAAAATATTTTAATTCCATATATTAAAATTATAAATAATTTATATATTTGCAAAACGTAGCTGTAAATCTACGCTAAAAATTACTAAACTTCAATAGAGATATTGTTGGAACAGATAAAATAATTATTTTCTTTTTTCAGGGGGGCTTTTTTCTTTTCTTTCTTTTTGTCCTTTTTCTTTCTTTTCTTTTTAAAATATATTATCTATTATTCTTGATAATATAAAAAGCATGATTACAATAAGCCAAAGAGGAATAGCTATTAGTAGAAGCAAATGTTTATATTTCATTTTCTTTTACCTTGTCCACGATATTTCTTTTTATAGCCACTTTGACCTTTAGAAGCGTTTTTAGAATGTACACCAGGTCTTTTTCTTTTAGGTGTAGGTATATATGTTGAAATAGCTTTTTTAGCCATTATTTAAGTGTGAGCCATCACAGTAACCATTTGGGTCATTAGTATTACCACATCCACACTTTGGTCTGTCTGTTATCATTTTGTTCTATCTTTTAATTTCTCAAATGTTCTCATACCGCCTAACCCTAACATACCAACTAATACTGTCATTAGATGTTCCATCTGTAGAGCTGGAGGTGCTGATACTTCTCCGAAATACCATATAAGCATATCACGAAGTACAAAGTTATATGCAAGAGCAAAACCACAAACCCATCCAATAAATGGTCTCCAACCAGCAACGAATATCGTTCTATGTTGAGCTTCTACTTTATTAATTTCTGCTTGTAGTTCTATTAACTTTTGTGGGTCTATTTCTTTTCCTTTAAGCAGTTCTCTAATTTCTAATCCTAAACCACTTATGTTGTCTTTTTTATTTACACCCAATAAGTTTAATAATGCTTTTAACATTATAGTCCTTGTTTAAATAATAACTTTTTAATTAAGTTATTCCAACTTGTCTTAAACCAGTTGTTAAATGTTCTGAATTGATGAGCTAACCACTCGAATAATTTTACCATAATTATTTATTTTTTTAGTAATTGTGATATTTTAATAATTGTATAGATTAGAGTCGCAATAATTAGAAGTCCTTGTAGAGCTTCATTAATTTCTGCTATTGTTATTATATAAACTGCTACTCCTAATATTGTTGGTTCAAATCCATTCATTTTAATTTATTTTATATGCCATATATATATAAGTTTGTCCAGAACCATTTATAGAACCCCATTGTGGTAAAGTAAATCCTGTTGAATTAAATACAAATGTAGGGTATGATGTATCTGCATCTGATAAATTAGGATAAAGGACGATTGAATTTCCTCTAACACTATCAAACATTAACCAATTTTCAGCTGAAGTAGCTGATTTTATCATAACAAAATCTGGCTGAAATCCTACATTAATATTAGTTGATGCAGTACCATTTCCAGTATAACTTCCAATCTTGCTATATCCAGCTACTGAATGGAAACAGTAGGCGATATGATTGTCACCATTATTATTTAATAAACTTCCACTACCAAGTGTAAATGTAGTAGAAGTAGGATTTGTACTTGCCCAAGCTGCCGCATTTGTAAACTCTGAATTTGATAAATTTAATTTTAAGAATTTATTAGCTGAAAATCCAAGAGATGTGTGACCTACAACCCAATCACCTACAGTATCTAAATTTCTAATTATTATCATTTCTGGTGTTGATGATAGTCCGTGAGGAACTTGTTTACCTGAAACACCATTTCCTTCATATTTCACAATACTAAATCCTGCATTAGCATTTGCACTAATTATAGCTTCATCTGGTTCAACATAACTTAAATTATCATTATCAGATGATGTTTCTGCATAAAGCTTTTCTATATCTAATTGAGATAAAGGACCTGAAAATAATCTCATTTGGTCAACTTCTCCTTCTGAATAAGCAGTAGCTGAATTTCTATTTATACCTATATTATGAATTACCGATGAATCATAAGATATATTACCAATCCAAGATGTTCTACTTATATTACCAACTTCTTCACTATAAGTCATATTTGCAGTTTGATTTACACCATTTATCCAAAATTCTTGTTTATAGTGACTTAATTGAGCTACAACGTGAGTCCAAGTATTAGGTGTTATATAGCCAGTACCTAAATATGCTATAACACTATTAGCACTTCCTCCATTTCTCATACCTATTAATATACCATAATCTCTTGAAGCATCTACTTGAAAATAATCTTGTGAATTACTTGAAGATGACGCTGAATAAAAAACCATTCTTGCTGTAGAATCTGGAACTTTTACCCAACAACTAATTGCTCTAATAGCATTTGAAGCATCAAAAGGAGCACCACTTGGAAATACAACCTTTGCATTCGTACCGTTAAATACAGCTGATTTATTAAATTTACCTGTAGAATATGTAACGTTTGATGCGGTAGCATTGTAATTTCCACCCACATCATTTAAATTATCCTCAAACTTATATACTGCTGTTGCTGGTCCTCCTGTAATCGTAGGCTCATTATCATCGGCTTTCCACGCCCAAGCAACGTAAGTTGAGCCATTTACGTTTATATTATTCCAGTTACCAATGCTAAATCCATCATCATTAAAAGAAGATACACCATCAAGACGAATAGTTGGATTTTCAGCATTTGTTGAATTACTATAAACTGTCCAACCTGCACCTCTTACTATATCCCATAATTGATGATTATCAGCATAACTTCTGGGTTTAGTCCATATTAAACCTGGTTTAAACCCTGTATCTAAATCTAAAGAAGTACCATTACCAGTATAAGTAATTGCACTAAAACTTTTTGCTACTGCTGGTGCTTCTGTATCAGGGTCTGCTGCAAATGCCATATAGATATATGTACCTCCACTTGAATTAGCTATTGCAGTATTTTTTATTTGAAAACCATTGCTTAAAAAATCTAAAGCATATGTTGTTTGATTTACAAATTCAGAATTACTTGTATCAGGTAATAATAAATGGTATCTTGGATTAGTTAAATCTCTTTTATTATCATATATATACCAAGAATCAGCAGTATCAGTTCTTTTAAGTATCACCATTGCTGGTTCAAATCCTGTTTCTACAATCGGTCCATTTGTTGAACCATTACCTGTATATGAGCCAAAGGATGAAAAGCCTTCGACTGAACGGAAAGCATAAGCAATATAATTCCCAGAAGTAACAAAATAAAAAACACTTGATGTGAATAATGGTCTTGAACTATTAAAATTTGTACCAGTTGAATTAAGATAGATTAAATCCATACTGCCATCTAATAAATCGTGATACACAGGCCAGTCACTTGTGCTATCTAATCTTTTTATTATAACAATATCTGGCTTTTGACCTAATCCGTGACCAAAGGTAGTTTCACTACCAGTTCCACTAAACTCAACTATTGAAAATCCAGCTTGTTCATTTACTTGAACAGTAGTTGTAACTGCTCCATCAGTATTGCTGCTTGTAGTTCCTCCGTTTGCTTTAAATCCAAATGCCACATAATCTGCTCCATTTGTATTTATTCCTGTATTATTACCAACTGTAAAGCCTCCATCATCAAATGATAGTAAATAATTAGTGCCTGTACCTTCGGCACTTGTTAAATTTAAAAAGTTATATTTAGAAGCTCCTCTTGTTGAATCAAAATTTAACCAACTTCCTGCAGAATCCCTTCTTTTAGTAAATAACCAATCAGGAGTAAAATTCAGACCATACTCATAAGTTACATTAGTTGCAGTACCATCGTAATTTCTTGTGTCATCATTTGCATTTCCTTCAAATCTATAAGAAGCTACAAGTGAGTTTTCATTATATAATGTAGTTACTTCACTTGCTGATATTGCTTTGTTGAATATTCTAACTTGGTCTATTCTTCCATCTGTTGGGTATTGAAAAGTTCCTGGGTCAGCTGATTGATAAGCACCAATAAAAGACTTACCAGACATAGTTCTTAAATTTCCTGTAGCAGCTGCTTGCGTTCCTTGTAATTCATTGTTCATATAAAATTTAAACCCATCAGTGCTTGATACAGTTATTACTGCGTGATACCAAGTATTAGTAGATATTGTGCCACTATCTATAGTATAAGCAGTACTTGGAGCAACTTCTATTGCTGTTCTCACTTTACTAATGTCATTACGAGCCATTATATAAACATAGTAATCATCTTGTGCAGAAAATAAATTACTAAGTGCAGATAAAGAATTTAAATTAAACCATAAAGAAACAGTAAAATTTTGTTGAAATACTGAACCAAACGAGCCTATATCTACATTACTTGTGCTGCCATTAAAACTTGCTGCTTGCCCATATCTTCCTGCTGCATATTGAATAGCTGTACCAGTTCCATTATAGTTCCCACTTAAATCATCTTCATTGTTTTCAAATCTATAAGTAGCAATACAAGAACTATCTCCAAGTACTTGAAGTGTATCTGTTGTATCTTCTGATAATGGGTCTAATGATTCTACTGTAGAAGCTGTTTCTGCATATAAAGTAGAAACTTCTGATGATGATAGAGCTTTAGTAAATATTCTTACTTGGTCTATTTTACCATCTAAATAACTTGAAGCTGCTGTACCTAATTTACCAAAATAAAGGTCTGGATTACCAGTATAAGATATAGTTGTAGAAGATAAACTTGCATTTTGTGTTCCGTTAATATAAAGAACTACATTACCAGAACCAACTGTTACAACAACGTGATACCATTGACCTGTATTTGGAGTAAATGAATTACTAACGGATTGTTGAGTGCCATCAATATAACCAAACTCTAATTTAGAAACTGTACTATATCTTAAATACCAACCTAAATTTCCTCCACCTGACACATAAGTTGCAGCTACTGTACCACTGGCAGAAATGCTATTAAACATAACCCAAGTACTAATTGAAAATGTATTAGATGCAGCTTCAGGTATATATCCAGCATTTATATATCCACTCGAACCATTAAAATATCCTGCTGCACCAAACTTACCTCCATTAATAGAATGAGATGTAGAACCATCACCCTCGTATAATACTACTCCAAAATGTTCACTGGGTGTTATTCCTCCTGGTGCTGCCGCAGCTCCTTGTAATAGCCTTTTGTTTACAGCCATATTAGTCTATATTTGGGAAATCATAGCTCATTACTTTCTTTTTAGTAGTAAGTGCATTGATTTCTGATTCAACATTATCTGATTGGTCTCTTAATGCTTGTCTTGCTGCTGCTATATCAGCTGGTATTTCAGTTCCATTATCTGCATTTCTAATTATATACCAATCTGTAGCTGCAAGTTTGCTTCCTATTTGACCTTTAAAGTTGTTTATTTGTCTTGCTTTTAATTCTGCAAGTGTTTCACTCCAAGTAATATCTTCTGCATCTTTTCTAAATACTGATGAAGCTGAATCAAAATATATTTCTCCAAGTGTGTGTATTCTTGAATCATAAGTCTCATCTATAATTACATCAAATAATCCTGCAGCTCTTAATTCATCCGCAGTCATTCCTCTTGCGTTTAAGTGATAACCAGTTGATGACCTAAATTTAGCTGGTACATCTGGATAGGTTGTGATAATTCCGTTGTTATTTACTGCTTTCATATTATGCTTCTTTTGATATTACTGCCCACTGTTCTGTAGCTCCGTTAGTTGATACTATTTGAATTAAATTTGTTACAGTACCATCATAAGTACCGCTAATTTCTTTTACACTTGCAGGAAGTGTTAATGTATAATTTCCATCAATTACTAAATCAATAACCATTCCTGTTGAAACATTAGAGAATGTTAATGTAGTATTTGCTGTTAATGTCTTTGTATGTACAGCAGCTGCTGACCAATCTACATCACTTGCTGATATTGTAGCTGAAGTTGTAAACTCTGCTCCAAGTTTAGCATAAGTAATCTGGTCGTCTGCGATATGTGCTGTATCAATAGAACCATCTACATATTGGTCTGAATCTATTGAATTAGCAGCCATCATAGCATTTTCAACAGCACCATTCGCTATTGTAACTGCTCCTGCTGACATAGTAACGTCTCCACTAATTGATAGTGTACTACCGTCTCCTAAAAGACCATATAGTTCATTAAAGTTTGAATTTGTAGATTGCATTGCAGTTCTTAATGGGTCTCCTGTACCATCGTTTGCCGAACTACCTACGTTTATTGCTGTTTTTGCCATTTTATTTTATTTTAATATTGTGTTGCATCTGCTGTTACTAATGTGCTATCTGCACTAAATAATGTCGTATCTACTGTCAAGTATGAGCCGTCTGCATCAAAAGGATAAATTATACCCCATCCATTTGCTTCATTAACGCTTCCAAACCAGCTTACACTATATATTGACCCGAATGACATCTTTTATCTTTTTTAAATAACTACTTAATTTAATTTCGTTTTCTTTTTTAGGCTTATATGTATAAACCTTCTTTTTTATAATACCCATCCTGTAAAATTAACATCTCTCTCTGGATACATTCCTCCATCTTGACTACCAATATAATCAGGATAAAGGTCTAAATTATCATCCATGTAATCCATAAATCTTTTAGCATAAAAATCTGCTGTTTCTGTAGCATGTCTTGTTAATTTAGTAATTTCACTTTCTGATACAGATGTTGCATTTTCACTATTATGCTTATAAATCCCCCCATTACTAATTTGATATGCAGCATAAGGTAAATATGTTGCCTGTGTGTACCAAATAAGCATAGGTTTTATATATGTATTTAATAATGTTTCATTTGCACTTGTTAATGTGCTATTTATTACTTGAGTTTGCAATGCATTGTAAAATCTTGTACCTAAATAATTCTGTATATGTGTATCTTGAGCAACTTCTACAAATTGTATTAGTTTATCAGTATCTACATTCCCATCTATGATGGATTTTCTTTTTAACTCTTGTAATGTAATAAATAATGCTTTCATTTTTTATAATTTGGATGATGTCCTCTGTTTGCCATATCTTTTGGTGCAATTTCTACTTCTGCAGGGTTTTTAGGCTCTTTTAAGCCATCTTTTATTGCTTCTGCTTCACTAACAAGGTTTTTATCAGTAACTTTCTTTCTATATACCTTTAATTCCCAGTAATGATGACAATTTACACCACCTTTAAACTTAAATAATGAATAATTTTGTCCTTTGTGACCTAATTCTTTATTTATACCTCTAAAAGACATCATATTTATATCTTCTTTTCTAAATACAAGATTTTGACTTGTTAATAGCTCCATTTTTTGACAAAAACGTCTGCTATCTGCTGAATTTCTTACAGGAGCATAAGAATATCTAACCTTATATGTTGAATTGTCTTGTGATGACTCCTTATTAGGTTTAGCATCATCTTTTGATACTTCTGCAAGTTTAGTAAAGTCAAATTCTGCTTCTGTGTCTTCTACTTTTTCTGTGTGTACAAGTTCCCAGTTATCTTCATCTATTTTTTCACCTAATTCTTCTAATTGAGATAATAAATCATCTCCTTCTTCATCATTAAAGTCATTTTTCTCTTGTGATGATAGTTTTTCACCTGTTTCTTCTTCTCTTTTAATCTTTGTTTCAATATTATCAAGTTCTGTAAACTCAATTGGTTGTAGAGTAACAAAGTAAAGGTTAAGATTTATACCATTAAATGCTAATAATTCATTAAATGAGTTGATTAGTAGGGTTTGAAATGGTCTAATAACAATATTATCCATTAAAACAGATGCAGTTCTTAATTCTTCTGCATTATTTCCAAATCCAGTGTTATCTTTTATACCAAGTAGTATAGGAGAAACAACACCGTGACCAATCATTATCTTTTCTCTTGATTCTTTTGCTAAAAACTCATATTGAGCATGAGCATCTGGTAAATGAATAGGTTCTACTGTAGATTGAGCTTCACTATCTTCATTAAAACATAGAATAAATTTACCTGCATTAGAAGACCCACTAAACTTCTCATATATTTTAGATTCAATAAGCTGTTGAGCTTCATCTGATGGAATACCATTGTTAAAGTTTAACAGTAATGATGGTTGTAATCCATTTTGTATGTTGTTTATATGGTAATTTGATACTTCTTCTTCAAGAGAACAATATTGTAAACATCCTTGATAATCTACTGGAGAATAATAATAAAAACCAGCTCTATATGGTTTAATATAATATATTTCTACAGTTTCACTTTTTCTACCAAATTTAAATGCTGGTATTCTTTTAGGTTTATCTTGTGGTTTTAATTCTTTCCATTTAGGATGATAGTAAAATGCTTCTATCTTTCCATTTACTGCTTTTTCTGCTCTTAATGTTTCAGTAGGAAAATGTTGTAGCTGCATAATTTTAGTTTTCTGCTTGTTATATACAACTTGTATTGCAGCTTGTCCAAGTAATTTTAAATCACTTACAATTCTTCTTATATCTTTATCTTGAAGAATTTGTTGCATTTGTCCAAACTGAACAGCATTATCTTCTGAATCTGTTGCATTTAATCCTCTACCGTAAATTAAATCAGTAATACCATTAACACATCTTGAGTTAGTTGGACTACCTAAATATCTTTCTATTAATTCACCAAAATAGTTATTATCATCACCATATTCTATCCAATCATGTCTTGGTGATTCTTTTATAGTTGGTACTTCGTACCCTGATAGATTTATTACTTTTACTTTGTTCATATTATTATATATTTTTGGTCATCCGTATCAGTACCAACATACTGGTTATATTTATTACTGTTTAATGTGTGGTCTGTTGTATTATCTGTTTGTGATGTACAGTATGCTTTACCTCTGTATAATAAAGTACTTCCTTGTTTAAGTTCAAACGAATAACTGTTTTCTGCAGTTAAAATACTAAATGCAATAGACATCTCCAAGAAATTACCATTAGATGATAAAGCAGATGTAATGCTATTTATTGTTTGTGTTTTCCTTGTTCCATCTTCTACGATAACCATAGATAAGTCACTGGCAACTGTATATACTCTTGGTATTATACTTACAGTTTGAGATGAAGTTGTTGGTGATAATCTTATCATATTTATATAACCTATTAAGTTAAATATTGTTCAAAAAAAAAGAGGCAAATTGCCTCCTTTTCTTTTAAGAACACTCTATGTTTAAGAGTTAGTACCTGCTGTAATAGTAGCTGCAGGAGTTCCTGTTAATCCAGCAAATTCACTGAATGGGAATAATGCAGCAGTAGAATCTACAGTCATAAAGTTAGCTGGAGTTTTTTCCATTGCAGTAAGAGTTAAAGTATAACCACTTAAATCTCCCATAGCAGCACCAGTTACAATTGTACCTCCTGATACATCTGCACCGTGTTCAAGACCAACCATCATACAATTACCGTTATAATCTTCAACAATAACGTGAGGTCTTCCATAAGCCATTAATTTTAATTCTTTATTATCTTCTTTTGTAAGTTTATGAAGAGTTAAATTTAATGTTTGCTCATAAAAAGTAGTTCCGTTTTCTCTTGAAGAATTTACTGTTTGTTCTAATGATGAGTTTCCTTTTACTTCGTATTTGTAGGCAACCACAGTAGATGTATTAGTGATATTAGTAATTTCGTCTTCATTTGCTGTTCCTGAACCAGCTAATGTAACAGAGCCTAAATCTCCATAATTAACAAAATAAATATTTTTAATACCACCAACGACATCTTTACAAGGTTCCTTTCTTCCTAATGATAAATCACAAGCCATAATTTTTATATTTTATAAAAAAAGGCAGGTAGTTTATACCACCTACCTTTTTTTGAGTTGAACAATTATTTATTATGCAGTAGCGTATAATACTACTTCACTTCCAATTCCGTGCTGAATACCAGCAGTAAATCTCATTACGACTCTTACGTTTTGAGAACCGTCAAGGTCAGCCATATCAATTACTTTTACTTCGTTTTGGTCAGATAAAAGACCTGTACCGAAGAATAAGTTTGATTTTTGAGCTGCTACAGCGTCACTTGAAGATAAACCAGGAGCGTAAACTACTTGAATACCATCAAATGATAAACCAGAACCCATATTGTACCATTGAGTACCTTGGTCGTTAGTACCTGCTGCTCCTAATCCTGAAGCACCAAATCCACCTAAAGCTCTTACATAGTTTCTGTACATATCAGCTGGTAAGAAAATAGTCATATCTTCTGCACCATATACAGTTGAAGGAATTGCATCAGCAATTTTACCAAGCTCTGTAATAATGTTAGCTGCAGTAGATGTAGTACCTACTACGTCAACTACGTCTGCATCAGCACCTAAAGTAGTGATGAATCCATCAAATTGACCTGCAGTTGCGTTAGTACCAGTCCAAATGTTAGTCTCAATTCTTTGAGCTACTTTATCTGCTACGTGAGCAATTAAGAAGTCTGCAAAGTTAGAAGGTAGGTTGTCAAATGCAGAATATCCCATTTGAGCAGCTTCCCAGTCGCTTCTAAAGTCTTTTTTACATAACTCAAGGTTTACTTGAAACTCTTCAGGTTGTAAAATTCTTTCAGTAAGAGTAAGTGTTGATGTATCAGAAAAATCACAAGTTGCGTCTTTTACGATGTCATCAGTAGCCACTTTTTTCATTACTTGTTTATATTTAACATTAGGTACTACTGTAATATTACCTTCTGCTAAAGTTTTACCTGATAAAAGAGCAGCTGAGATATACTTCCCTGCAAATTCACCAGCGTAAGTAGTAGTTATTGAAGTTGTTGTTGCCATTTTTAAAAATTAATTAATTATTAGTTATTGCGTTTAATACTCTATTGTAAGTAGTGTTTCTATTTGCATTAGGAGCAAACCTAACACCAATATTATTACTTACTTCGTTTTCTGGTGAATGAGAGATTGCTTCAGCTGGTTCATCAGCAGATAGTTCTTGTGGAACTTCTTCTTTAGCCTCTTCTTTAGCTTCAATCATACCTTTTAGTTTTTCTACTGCAGATTTAAGTTCAGCGACCTCATCTTTAGTAGCATATTCTACAGCAGGAGCATCTTCTACGATGTCTTCTTCGTAGTTATCCTCTTGTAGTTCTTCAGCACCTTCTTCTGCAGAATATCTGATTTCTTTTACTTCAGCAGCAGGAGCTTCCTGTTTAATCTCCTCTTTAGCTTCTTCTTTTTTAATTTTAGCTTTAGGAGCTTCTTCTTTTAACTCAACTTCAGGAGTAGTTTCCTCTTCTTTAGTTGAAGACAAAAGAACATCTTTGATTTTAGTTACAATTTCACTTGCTTTCATAAGATTCTTATTTATAGTTATTACCGATTAAATTTATTCTGTTGTATTTTTATGCTTTCTTCTGAATTATGAACCATTCATTTCCGTCACACCAAATAGATAAACCTTCGTATGCAACATTTAATTCATAGTAGTTTGAGCTACCGTCTAAAGTTTGACCTGCTTTTGGAGTTAAACGTACTCTTGTATTTGTGTTAAAACCTCCATTAGTAACAAATCTTATAACCCTACTTAAACTTTCAGTTGTTGTTGCGTCTGGCAAATTTAAAACCATATTACCAGAACCTCCTGACCAAGATAATTTTAGAAGTCTTGTATTGTCATAACTTGAATCATTTAAGTCAACTGTTTGACCGTCTGAAACTGTTAAGTTTGTAGCGTGGTAATAATCTATAATATTACTATAAGTAGTATATTTAGTTTCACCACTTTGAACTATTGGAAATTTCTCTGTTCCTTGTAAAGCTGTTGCTGCGTTTAATTCTGATATTTTTTTATCTGCCATTATATAATAATTTTACCGTTATTTTCTTGTAATAGTCTATCTCTATCTTCTTGTAATAAATAAAATCTTCCTCCTATAAATCCTATTCCTTGTGCTTCTAATGTTCCATCACAACATTTTCTTGAATAAGTTCTACCATCAGGACACAAACAAGCTCTTGATGAACTTCTTGGTGATGAATAACTTAATGTTGCGTTCTTTCTTCTTTTCATTTTATTGGAACACAATTAGGTACTTTTCTACCATCTTTATCTTTCATACCTATCTGCTCATATCCATCTTGGCAAGGAGCTTTTAAATTGTGTTCCTCACAAGGCATATACCATACATCTCCTTCGTACTCGTGTGTATGATAACCTTGACAGCCAATATCTTCAGCAGCTCTTTCTGCTTCTTCTTGAGTTGTATAAGCAGCTCTACCATCAATAATAGTTGATGCTGCTTCTATTGCATCAAGTCCTTTAAGTTTAGATGTAACCCAAGTTAACATTGATTTACCTCCCCATAATAAATATGAGATAGTTCCACAAGCCTCATTATTTCCTTCTTGATAATAAGCAGAAGCTCTTGATAAATATGAGTATATACGTTTAAGAGTAGATAAAGTAAATTTTTCTCCTCTTTCAAGTTGTCTTGCTCTAACCTTACCAACTTGAGTTGCACATTTATTATTTACAGCTTCGTTATATTTAATTCCTCTTTTTGCATTGTTTTTTGCAGATTGTGGATATCCTCCATAAGATTCAAGTTCTACTTCTTCAGATAAACTTGCTAACACTTCTGCTAATTCAAACTCTGCATTAAGTTCACTTAAACATTCACTACAAGCATTTTCTTCTATACTTTCTTTAGGTCTTTCCATATTATCAGCAAAATAACCTTCTATAGAAAATCCTTTTACTTCTCCTTCTTTTACTGCTCTCCATACATCATCATTTAATACTTTCATTGATACCATCCAAGTTCCTTTTGGCAGGTCAAATCCATAAGCAGCAGCTTTATCTTTTTTAGGGTCTTCAATAAGCCAAGATTCTACTACAGACATATCTGATAATTCAAATGAATGTTCAAACGTAGAGTTTCTATGTTTACTTTTGATAAAGAATAATTCTGATGCTTTTCTTACTGTATCTTCAGAGAAGTATATGTAGTAATCTTCATCATCTTCTCCTTTTCTAAATATCTTCTTATTAGGAATAAGAGCGGGGCCCATAAGAATCCTTTTCTCTGCATCTACTTCAGCAAGTTTGATATCTTTATGTTCTTTCAGTGCTATAAAGTCTTCTTCTATAGCTGGATTTTCAACGACAGAAATAGCTTCAATACCACTAATTTCATTTTCCTCGTCTATAATAAGTTCTATTATTTTTTCCATATCTAAATAACTATATTTATTTTATTCTGTTTTAATTATCCAATAGAAGCTCCTTCAATTGTACTACGTTCAAGTTCTTGTGCAGTAGATATATCAGATGCTACAACATAAGCTCTTAATGGTTTATCCTCTGCTCCAGCAATAGTTTGAGCAAGTTGACTTGTCTGTGTTGCACCTACTACGTTGAAGGCGGGAGCTGAAATAGCTGTAGCTGCACCTCCTCCACCTGAAACAGCTAGAGATTCATTAGATAGTGATTGAATTTGTTGTTGTGCTTTTTTACGAGCTGATATAATAGTTGCAATAACTCCCCCTATAGAAGCTGCATAAGCTGCTATACCAAATGGACCTAATTGTTTCATGAATTCACCTAAAGACATAGTAGCAGCAGCAACACTTCCTGTTCCATCACTTACTGTTTTAGTCATAGCTGCCTTTAATTGAAGACCTATTTTAGCAAGTTCCATAGACATTTCTATCATATGCATATCTCTTTCAAACTTGATTTGTTTAGTTCTTATTTTTCTAGTATCTGCATCATTTTTCTTTAATAATCTATCTTTCTCTTCTGCAGTTAAATTATCATTATTTAATATAATGTCTCTTTCAGTATCTAATCTTTTAATTTGTGATTGAAAAGCTTGGTCTTGTATTTGAGATAATTTACTAGCTGCAGACTGTATGTTATTTGCTAAATCTTCTCTTTTCTTAAACTCATCTTCTATACTCTTCATTTTATCATCATGAAGCTGTTGCTCAAAATCAGCAACTCTTTTTGCAGAATCAATTCTAACTTGGTCTCCATTTACAAATTCAGTTATTGCATCAGCTGCATTATTCTGCATTTCATTTATTTCTTCACCAAATGTTTTAAGTCCAAGAGCATTTCTTACTCTATCAAAAAGTTTAGTTATTCTTTCAGATATTTCATCAGATGTTTTTCCAAGATTTTGTTTTACATTAGCACCGAATACAAAAGGAGTTACTCTATCTCTTTTGTCTGGGTCTCCTGGTCCTGGAGATAATTTATTTTGTAATTCAAATACTTTCTCTTCTACTCCATCAAGTGTTTCACCTAAACCATCAAATATAATTCTCCTTGCGTCATTAAAATCAAATTTTTCAAATTTTAATATACTCATGAAGTTATCTCCAAGAGTTTCAGTAAATACTTCTAATCTTAATTTATTATCTTTTACAAATTGTTTTATAGCTTTGTTTTGTTCATCTACATTCTCAATAGCTTGAATATTTCTTATATCACTTCTCATTGCCAAAACTTCAGCATTTTTCTCAAGAAGTGTATCTATTTCCGCTTGAATTAATTTTTGTTCTATAAGAGCTGCTACTGCTTTTGTAGTCTCATCAATAGAATCTTTATTTGCTATTTGTGCTTCAGTAAGACCAGGAAGAGAATTTGCTAATTCTTGAACAGCTCTTTGTTGAGCTTCTCTTGAACTATTTGAATCTTTTAATATTTTTAAATAACCCTCTAACTCTAAAGCTTCAGCTTGAATAGCTCCTTGTGATTCTTTTATTGCTTTATTAAATTCTTTTTGTGCTTCTTTTTGTTTATTAGTAATACCTAAAAGAATAAGTATTTCTTTTTGAAATCCTTGTACTAAAGCAATTATTACTTGAAATGCTATAATTAATCCTAAAGGACCTTTTAATTGCTGTAATAATAAACTAAATGCTTTCCTTCCTCCATTTACTTTAGCAGATAATATTACAAATAAGTTTGCTAACTGTGATAAGTTATTTGTTACCGCTGTAATACCAAAAGGTAAATCAGAAATAAATCTACCAAATTCGTTTAATGTTGCACCTGCAAGACCAGAACTACTTATTTGGTCAGCATTAGTTTGTATTGCTTCTTTTTGTACTGACTGTAATTTTTGTAGCTTTGCTTCTAATTTAGATATTTCTACACCAATTTTAGCATAACTTTTAGCATTATTTACATTGCTAGCTCGAAGCTTTTTTAATGCAGCAATTTGTTCTAAATAATACCTCTCACTTCCTTTAGCAGCTCTAATTACATTTTGTTGAGCTTTAGTTTGCCTTTTAGTTGCTTCAGTAGCTTTATTTATAGCAGTGGTTAACTGGTCTAGTTTTACTTTACCATCTCCAGTTAAGGTTACCTTAATTATAATTTCATTCTCGTTCATTACCTACTACGTTTTAATATATTTTTAAATTCTTTCCAATTCTCTGGTGATTTATATCTACCTTTAGCAATATCTATATAAGGATTAACTCCATAAAAATTATCTGTCTTTAATAGTTCTATTATTAATTTAATCATTATTCGTCTGTTTGGTCTGCTGTTATAAACTCTGTATCTGCAGTATAATCTGTTGTATCTACTGTTAAACTTCCTTCAACTGGTATTGGAGATGTTTCTAAAGCACAATCTGCATTATATTGGAAATTATCCTCACCACCCATATATCCATGATTGTAACACTCATAACTAATAATTCCAAAGTCACCTGTAATTGTCATTTCTACGTCTCCATAATAATAAGTATAAGTATTTCCATCAAGACCTACTTTAGTTCCTCCAATATCAGTTCCAGTATATGTTATTGTACTTTCTTTTCCATAATTATGAAAAGCTATTGGATGAGATGAAGGTATATTTTCAAATGTAAATGTTCCTTCTGATACTTGATAAACTCCATATTTATTATCAAAAACAAATAAATAACCAGATGGAGTTGATTCTACTTTTACACTAAATAAAGAAGCTAAACAGTAATAAGATTTTACTGCATAGTATGGTATTAGTTCTAAATCAGAACTACCATCTATTAGATTAATATTTATTTTATTTATACTATAATCTCTTCCTGAAACTACTATTTTATCAGCAAGAGAATATTTTGCTATAAAAGCATTTGTTAATTTAGCTTTTAGTTTTACAAATCTATTCTTTTTACTAAAAATAGATGATATATAGTTTTTCCAATATGTATTAAACAAGTTATCTGTATAATCTCCACCAGCAGTATTAGCTAAATATTCACTTAATTCTAAACCAAAATGATTTGTTTGTGATATGTTTAATGCGGTAGAATTACTTGGTATAAAATAATCATCTGGTGCTTGATATGTATAAGTAGTTAAATCAGCAGGATTTCTATATATATATGGTATTTGCTCATCATTTGCTTGAAGTATAGGATAAAACAATACAGGTTTACCATAATGGGGATTATATTTTTGTTCAGTAAAATCTTCTGAATCTCTATTACTTCTTGTTATACTATGACCTACTTGTACATTTGTTGCATTTCCAGTTTCACCATCAATCAATCTTTCAAACTTCATATGACCAAAAGGAGGTATAACCTCATAAGTTTCTCCACTTTTTGCTTCTGATATTTGCCAAGATTCAGAACCCCATTCTTCAGCAGTTAATTCTTCTTTATGTTGTTTTGCAAGTATAGCATCTGTATCTTCATATTTAAATACTATTTTAGTGTAATTTAAAGGTCTATCTACTTTACTTGAAGATATATCTATTTTATTTGTTATATCTAAAGTAGTATTAGAAGAGTTATAAAAACCATCTAATGTTTTTACAGATATAGTTTTAGTTGTGTTTGAAGTATTTTCAACTTCAGCAACTAAATTAAACATTTTAAATATTCCAGATAAAAACTCAAGAATTGTCATGTCTGGCATTCTCTGTGTAGGTAAAAATTGTTTTACAGAATACACTGAAAATCCTGATGCAGTTTTTGTTACTGTTTGTATATTATAATCTTGTTCAACCCTTGGTATAATTTCTATTTCAAAACCAGTAAAAGTTATAGGTGTAGATTCGTCTGTTATTATTTCAAAATCATAAACTCCATCTGTTTCAGTTTCAAATTCTAAAGCAGCTCCAGTTGGACCTGTTTGAGTTTGATTCCCAAAACTTGTAAATTTTTCTCCATCTAAATTAACTTGTACTCCAAATTGAGTTGATGTGTCTGCACTTAATATTCTTAATCTTACTATAACACTATCTGCATAATCACTTTCAATATTTGTTATTGCTATTTTACTTGCAAAGTTCCCTGATGTTTGTCCATCTGGACTAAAAAAAGATACATTTAGAAGTGGAGTTTGCGATGTTGTTTGATATAAATAAGAAGCAGTACTTGTTATAGGAAAAGTATTTATAGGTGTGGTTATTGTTTTTAATGAATCATCAGAAACATCTTTATTTAGCCACATATATAAATTATAATAATCTATATTAGCTGAATTTAAAAAATCATTAGAAAATTGTATCGTATATGGATTTACTTCCTCTGGTAAACTGTTTACGTATTTTTCTATTGCTTTTATTATTAAATCAATTCTAATTGCTGGAGCCAATCCTGTCCAATCAAGTCCATTATATTTACCTCCTTTAGGATAAGTATTTGGAGATGTAGATGTATAATATAAATTACCATCTTCTAAAACTCCATAATAATTATTACTTGAATTATAATATAATCTTTGTTTATTAGATATTAAAGGAACAACTATGGGTTGCGTATGTGTTGTGCCGTCTGCATCAGTTATATTTTTAGATGATGTTAAATAATCATAGACACTATCCGTGCCTGTTGTATCAAAAGCCTGATATGTAAATTTAAAATTATCTAACCAGCTTAATTTAGATAGTTTTACTTTATTAAAAGTCTCTTTAAGAAATCTTAAATTACCATAAAAAGTAATTCTATAAACAGATGGTTTATTATTTTTTAAATCTACACCTTCTAAATTTATATATCCATATTTATAAGGTCTATTATTTACTTCTATTATGGCTTCAACTGATTTTCTTGCATCAAATCCATCTATAATATCATAATTATAATAATGTTTAAATACTTTATTATTTCTACTTGTAGCAGGTAAATTAAAATTCCTACTATAATCAGCAAACAATTTAGATGGGTCTCTTAAATCTTTAATAGAAGATACTATGTTTATTGAACCATCTTCAAAAACATCTACTTCTTGATTATCTATAAAAAGTTGTACTTTTTGTTTCATTATCTAACTGTGTTAATACCTTCAAAAGCATATTCAAATTGAACGGTATAGTTCACAAGTTTATCATTTAAATGTGTTTTATAATTGAAACTTGAATCTTTTATTGTTACAGGTAATGTATAATTACCATCTCTAATCCAAACATCTTCAGACTGCATTAATTGTCTAATTGTTTCATTATATTCTTCTTTTAAAAATCCTGTGTTTAATGTAAGAGATTTTTTACTTGATACATCTTGAACAATCATTGTTGGACTATATGTATTATAATTTACTGTTGACGTTGTTGAATATATTGTACTTGTATTAAAGCTTTCTCTTTTAACATCTAAACTATCTGTTCTTTTCTGATTAAACCATAAATCTTGTATAGCACCAAATTTATTTATAAATGATATTTTATAGTTATTGAATTTACTACAATCTAAATAAATAGGATAAACAGTTTCTATTGCTTCTCCTGTTACTGATGAATATGAAGATAATGATGTATTTCCAGATACAATTTCTATTTTACTTACATTAACATTAGTTGAAGCATATTTTATAAATCTGTTACAATCTTCTGTAGAAGGTACTGCAGAGAAAGTTGCTTCTGTATCTCTATCTGCTATATATTCATTTCCTGATGAATCTTTACTATAAAATCTAACCCTACTAACTCCATTAGGTCCTTTGTAAACTGGTATTCTTACAGTTTGGCCTTGTGGTAAGTAAATATATTGATTGCTAATTAATTTAGATGATACATTATTTGCATTAATTCCATCTTCAAAATAACTATATCCTTTTGTTGCTATTCCATATCCTGTATCAATTGTTGAAGGTGTAGCATCACTATATGTATTTGTTTTATCATAACTCCACCAACAAGCAGATTTAATATTAGAAAGTCCACTTGAAGCTACACTATAATCATTTTGAAATACAATATCTATGTAATCTTGTACAAGTTCAGCTATTTCAAATCTAACTGTATTATTTGAATCAGGATTTGATTTTGTAATTGTATATTGTGGTGAAGCAGGTTTAGCACTAAATCTTCCTGTCCAGCAATATAATTCTAATGTAGAGCTTGATAGTACTGCCATGTCTTTTCTTTTAGTAAATAACTAAAAAAATAAATATAGTATTATATCTATTTTAACATACAACTAAATTAGATACTTCTCCTGGATTATTTACACCTATTCTAAATGAATAACCAGAATCTGATTTAACAAAATTAGTACTTGTTGGTGTATATAAAGTTGTTAAAGTATCATTTGTATATAAACGAGTTCCGTCTTGCAATGTTCCTGAATAAGCAAGTTTAACATCAAATAAAGTTATATTCGAACAAGCTGCAGAAGATGTTGTTTCTGTTGAGCTTGAAACTTTAAACTTACTTACTGTAGGAGTTGGAGTTGGGTCTGGTTCAGGAGTAGGATTAACTGACTCATTACAAGTTGCACAATCTTCAAAACTTATTAAGTTTAACACATTAACTGTTGATGTAGTTCCTGTACTTCCTAAATCTTGCATACATATTCCATTGTCATTTACAACTGCTGGCCAATTACTGCCTAAATCAGATGTACTTCCATAATCTTTTTGAATATCTGAACCTCCAGTTGCACAATCTCCATAAGTTCTAAAATAAGATATAGTTGGTGTTGGGTCTTGAGTAGGAATTGTTGCTTTACAAGGGTCACAACCAAAGAATGTAGTAAAGTTAGATAAATTAAAAGCTCCATCTACTTGTACATTATCTAAATATTCTTTACAAATATTATTTGTTTTTATAACAAGACTTGTAGGTATTTGGTCTGTAGAATATACAGCAGTAATACTTCCACCATCTTGACCACAATCAATAAATCTTGCATAGTAATATGTAATTACTGGTTCTGGTTCTTCTACTACAGGAGGTGTAGTTCCAGTACATTCATCACAATCTGGATAAGGTTGTTGTCTTTCAAGGTCTGATAATTGTATTCTTATATATCCATCAGGAAGTAAATATGTATCATCAAATTCTTGTATTAATTCATAACATCCTCTTCCTCCTACTTGACCTACATCAGAAATATCTAAAATATGTTGACCTGGAATATATCCTTCAAATCCATCAAATAAGAAATATTCATATCTACCTGGAGAATCTTGGTTTTGACATCTTCTTGCATATACTTTTTGAATAGTACCAGTAGTTGGTTGAGTTGCTGGTGGTCCTGCACATCCCCAATCAACACATCCTAAAGGAACTCCACTTACTTCTATATATCTAAAATTAGTTCCATCAGAATAAGTTCTTCCACCTGGAGCTACTGTAGTTCCTGCTGCATCTGTATAAAATTTAGTTGCATTACAAAAAGCAGTTGAACCATCTCTATCTCCATATAAAGTTAAAGAATCAGATGAAGTACAAGCACTTATATTTGCTGCTCCTGTAACTGAATATGTAACAGAATAACTTGCTCTTGCATCCCATAATATATCATAATTTGCATCTGCTTCATAAGTATCATTAACTAAACAGTTATAATATACTACTCCTGTTGTTGTTTGTGTTTCACCGCTACCCCCATTAATAACTAATTGACTTGATGTTTCTCCTGATATTGCAGTTAAAACTGCAGTCCCTCCATCAGGAAAACTACCTTTATACCACTGATAACTTGGTGAATTAATATTTGAAGTGGTTGCTGTTAAAGTTGTTCTTTGATAAGTAAATGAAGCATGAGCATTACTTCCTGTATCTTCATTACTTGCAGATATAGTCACTGTTGGTGTTGCAGTACCTCCTGTACCTGTTCCAGTACCAGTTCCCAGTCCACATTGACTTAAATTATTAATTTGTCCTGGAGGATAAGAATATATTCTTGCATATCTATCAATTAACTCTCCGTCTGAATTTGGAACTACTAATTTATGCCATAAATCTGCACCTCCAAAAGGAGATGTTCTTTCAGGATTTGTATATAATGATGTTCCGTTTTGAATTGTACCTGAATAATAAACAATTGTATCAGCTTCTAAATCACAAGGAAGTTCTCCATTTGCTCCTGTTGTTGAAGTATTAGTACTTGATATAGTTATTGAATTAGAATCCGAAGGTTTTATAACTCCTTCTGCTGTAATTGTACAAGCAGGTGATATTGAAGTTCCAGCATTTTGATAACCTGATGGTATTGTAATATCAGCTGTATATGTATATACTCCTCTTTGATAAACACTTGGACTTACTGAATTTAACGTTCCAGCAGAAACAGTTGCTTGAACTGCTGTGTTAATAAATCCTGGAGATGTTATTTGGAAGTTTGCAATATCACAAGTAAATACAGGCAGTGTAGTTCCTGTAGCTGTATCTGTACATTGTAGAGTTTGACCAGTATTTGAATATCCAGCTGGTACTGTAATAGTTAAAGTATAAGTATCAGAACCAGAAGCATAAACATTTCCTCCGCTACTATTTTTTACACTAACAATAGCACTTGCAGGAATCACACTGTAGTTATATGAAATTGATTCACCAGTTGCACCATCTGGCACATTAAATTGAATATCACTACAAGTTAGAGCAACCTTTGCAGTTGCATTAGCTGTATCTTCACAGGTAATTAAAGTTGGATTTTCTAAAGTCCCACTATTTGAATATCCTGATGTAGGAACTTGTATTGTTGCTGTATATTTTACATTTGTTCCAAGAGTATATGTTGATGGTGAGACAGTCGCTGCTCCAAAATTAATATTAAAATTTACTGGTTCACCTGCAACTCCATCAAGCATTTGAAACCCAGAAGTAACACAAGTGAATAGTGGAGATTCGTTTTTAACATCTTCCTCTTCTGTTGTAGTTGGACATTCTACATATCCTGTTATCTCACCTGGATTAAAACGACCAATTCTTCCTCTATGATTAGCTCCAATTTTATAATTATCTCCTGTAGATGTGTATGGTTGTGTAAGGTTCATATCCTTATATAAAATCACACCATTACCAAATACTTGCCCTGAAGCAAGCCCATAATGAGCATCTTCTGTAGCAGTTGCTGAACAAGCATTATTTTCAGAATAATATCCATTTAAACTTACTTGAGTTGTTTGTGCTTGATTTGTGTTAGAATCACTAATAATAACACTTATTGATACTGTAGGGGTTATGTCATTTAATGTTAAAGTAAAAGTTTCATCACCTTCAGAAACAAAATCTGTTAGTGTTTGAAATGTTCTAACACTTTGATTAGGAACTGCAGTATCTCCGATTACAAAAGCACCTGTCAGAGATTGTCTTTGTAAATCTGCTTCTTGAACACCTGTTATAGTAAATGGAACTGAAGTACCACTTGGAACATTTTGTGTATCTAAAAAGATATCAAATGTATTTCCTTCTATTACATTAGAAGTACTTCTTCTTAATACGTATGTTGCGTTTAATGCTACTGTTCCCGATAAAGTAACTGGTATTGTAACATCCCCTGTTGCTGTAGCAAAAGTCCCTGCTTGTGGAGATGTAGGAGAGAATGTTAATGTAGAAGTTTCATTATATCCAGAATTTAAAGTAGCTGAATATGTAAATGAATAAGCACCCCCATCCTTACCTGTTATTCTTGCTTCATATCTATTAGTAGTACTATTATAAGTTAATGCAGGAGTTCCTGATAATGTATATCCTGCAGATGGACCTGTAATTGTATTTTCTATTTGTAGTAATGCTGTAAATTGAGCATCTGCTGACCAGCTTACAGTAAAAGTTGCTGGATATGAATTTCCTGCTGAATCTTTAGCTATAACACCATAATCAATACTTTGGTCTGCTCCTGATGGTTCAGTAAAATCATCTATCTGTTTATTTGTATTTCCAGCAATTGCACCTCCACTCCATAAATAAGATACAGGTGTAAAGTTATTAGCGACAACCTTTAAAGTAATATTATTTCCATATACTTCAGATATAGGACCTTCTTTATCTCCTGTGCCTGTTACCTGAACTATTTTTACTGATGCGTTTTCTATTGTACCTCCGTCAGCTCCTGATGCTACTACGTAATAAGGACTTCTACTGTTTACTTTGACTGTTGCCATTAAATGAATTATTTATCTTTAGTATATAACTATCTCCTATCTCTTTTGTTAAAGAAGATTTTATATTTTCACTTACTTCATCAACAAATTTAATTCCTTGTATTCCCTCTCTACCTATTTTCTGTGCTATTCTAAATGCTTTTACTTTATTTGCTCTTTCACTTTTTTCATTATCCAATCCTCTTACCTTCATCCATTCTAATATTGGTGCGTATGGAGGTGGTGTCTCACCAGCTTCTCTTCCATAATTCACCCAATACCAATATTTACTACCTCTTATTATAATTTCATTTTCAGTAACCTCTCCTGTAAGACTATTTATTAATCTTCCTGAAGCTACCTTATCATAGTTTTTTAAACGGTCTTGTAACTGGGATATTATTTTTTCTTTGTATGATTCTAATATTTCAGAAGTGCTTCTAGCCATTAACAAAGAGATAATTCATTATTAGGAACTTCTATATTTACTGTTATTCCCCATCCAGCTAATTCATTCTCAAAGTTATCAATAAATGGTTCAGCTGTTACATTTGTAGTAATTTGAAAGTTATCAGAGAAAGCAGTTCCCCTTCTCATTTCTTGTTGTATGTCGTTTATTGCTTGTAATTGTGTGTTTAATACATCTTGCAAATTATCATTTCCAAAGAAGTTGTCTTCAGTTTCTTTATTCTTATTTACATCTACTATATCTAAACATAATATTCTAATAGATGCAGACATGATTCTATCTTGAAATACTACATTTCTAAACATTACATGAGCTAAAGGAAACATACTAGTTTTATTAAGGTCCACCTGTGTAATGTCACCGAAGGTGACGGTTTTTGTAATTCCGTTTGCTCTTAATATTTCTTTTATTTTATCTAGTACTGTATAAACTTGTCTCATTTTAAATTTTGTTTTATCATTTTATTTTCTAATTCGTTTTTCTCTTTTTCAAACTCAAGCCAGGTTAAACATTGAAATAATGAGAGTTTTGTAACTTCTTTAAATTTGCTGACATCTCCTCCAGCGAGTGCATAAATTGATTGATACCAACCCCACTTTGCTCCAAAGTTTGCTGAAATTCCGAATCCTCCTTCAGTTGATTCACCAAAGAGTCCGTCAAATGTTTCGACAACTCGTTCCCTAAATGGTAAAAAAAAAGCATGGCACCCATAGCAATATTAACAGGAATGTCTAGCATTATATCAGCGAACTTGTCTGTACCTTCGTAATCTTCTATTAAATATAAATCTCCTTTTTTATGTTTAAGGGGTCTGTATAATACAGCCATAGCTTTATGCATTTGCTGCCAATCGGAAATATATTTATCTAAATCTATAAACTCTCCCATTGATATATCATCTAATTTAGGAATAAAACCAAATTCAATAGTTTCTCCGTTTTTATCGGTCATAGTAAACGTTCTTTGCAGCGGAGTCTTCTCTGCGAATAAATCCGATATATGTTTAATGATGCCAGAGAACTCTGTCATAGGTAATTTATAAGCCTGCTTCATTGTTATACCACAAAAACATTCTAATACTTTTAAATTAGCAAATTCTAATTCTTCAGACGTTGGCTGTTTATTGGGGTCTGATTTTACAGTTTTGATATACTTCTGATAGTTCTTAACCGGAATCGCAGATAATTCTTTAGGAACTCTTATTTCAAATGATTGACTCATACTATAATAACTTTATATTTATATTATGTACTAAAATACGAAAATAAAACAAAATGAAAAAAGTTAGTTATATATACGAAGTCGTAGATGTAGAATAATCCCCTACAAGAGGTAGAATAAGCAATATGACTTCTTAAAAATATATCTAGTTAGGCTTAGGATAAGTCTATCTTTTTTTGTAATTTAGATATATATCTGATATTTTTCATATTTAAGTTTGAAGCTCTGAATCTCTTTCGGAGCTTTTTTTTGATATCCCTTTGATTTTTCTTAAATGCACGCACAGAACCCTAGGAAATTCATTTTACGTGAATATCTCATTTTATAGCTTAATATCTGTGTTTAGTTATTGACTTTAGCCAAATACATATTTAACTATGTAAAGTTTACTTTACTTTCGTATGCTGTTGAATTTATAAGTATTTTTTACCAACTAAAAAAAACTATCTCTATTTATCAATAGATTACAATATTTTTTAATTTTATTTTTAAGGGTGTTTTTGGGCTGTTTAATGCCATCTAAATAATAAGTAATAATAATACTAGCGGGCATAAAAAAAGAGGCCTAAAAGGCCCCTTCAAACAACTAATTAACACGAAAAGAAAATTTAAAAAGTGTCTGTTTGCATTATGTAAGTTTAGTTAATTAGCTATTAAATATAAATTAAATTACCTCATATTATAATTATATAAAACTTTATCTAGTGTAAAGCTTTTTAAGTTATCTGTGCAATTTGGGAAAAGCTCTAAATATTCAGCTCGAGTGACTAACTTTAAATTATATTCTCTCGCTACATAGTTAATGTGCTTTTGTGTAGTGACTGACCACCACCCCAATTGAATTAAATATTCATCTTTTATTATTGCTACCATAGTAGAGTAAGACCATATTTCATCATTATGTTGTCTTAAGTTCTCTTTATATCTGTCAAATTTTTTCATTGTTTTAGTTATTTAAGTTATTAATTAATTTATTTACTTCTGTTTTTATTTGTTTTATTGATAAGTCACTTTTTGCAACCATCAAATAAATTTTGTTTAAATCATCATCAGTAATATTTTTAAAATCATTGTAATAATTTTGATAAATATTAAGGATGTTTTTTAATTCTTTTTTTGTCATAATTCTATTACTTTATTTTTTAAGCTGTCAAATATTGCTAATTCTTTGTTATCCTTTGCAACTCTTAAAGCTGTTTCGAGGCTGTCAAAATGTTTATTTAAATCTAAATAATAATTTTCTTGCTCATCATTCCAACCCCCTATAGAGTCAAAGCCCTTTGTGTTAACATTAACCAATTGATTAGCTTTTGGAAATTTACCTGTATAAACATTTTTAACACTCACTATATACCTTGATAAGTTTCTTTTTAAAGGAAATGTGAAAGGCATTTTGTTATTAATATAATATTTTAAATGTTTTCTTTTCATGATTATAATATTATAAAATGTAATGTAAAGTAAAACACCGCAAACAATATTAAAAAAGGCGTGAGCCAATTTTCCATAATATCAAAAAATTTAGTCATGTAAATACCTGACCTTTTTATTTTTGTTTCGCCTGTTAATAGGCCAATAGCTGCGGCCCATTTACCTTGATAAGCAAATGACCTATTTAAAGGCCTTGAGTTGCTTTTTAATATAATATCATCACCGTGATAAATATTTATGACACCGTTTTTTTTCTCAATATAAACGGCTGCTTTTCCTTTATCTAGTTGTAATTTATTTTTTTTCATATTTGTTTTTTTAGTTGTTGTAATTTATTTGTCATATTATTTAAAGACTTTAATATATTTAAGCCTTTATTTTTATATGTTTTTTTAGGTTTCTTTAAATTTTTCATATAGCTAAATTACATTAACAATATTAAGCCAATGTTAAGCCAATGTTAAGAAATCATTAAGTTTTTGATTAACAAATTATCTATTAAATATTTTGTAATTTTGCAAATTGGTGAAAATGTATCTAAATATAAAAATATTTCAAAGCGTGTACCCTCATACGTTTAAGGGGTGTATTGCGTTTAAGAGTAACCCTACTGCGTTTAATGACCCTAATATGTTTAATAACCTACTGCGTTTAATTGTATATCTTCAAGAGAATCAACTATCATATAATATAATTCGCTTCTAACAACATCGAGTATTGATTCATAAAAACCTATTGTCTCTTCTTCACTTAAGTATCTATCTTTTAATTCATCTCTAAATAAATTAAATTGTATTATTAAAGATATACCATCATTCATTGTTACAATAGTCTCATCAAGAAACTTCATTATCAGCATTGACATTTTTCCTTTTGCTGAAGGTTTATCTATTTCAATTAATGTCTTATACTCTTCATTCAAAAAAGAGACAGCCTTATCAAAGTTAAAGGACCTAAAGCTGCCTCTGTTATATTTCCAGAATTCTTTTTTCATTATCTAGAAAATCTTTTATATCTCTTTTTAAGCATTTCAAATTGCTCTCTTTCACTATTGAATATAAATATTTGAGTTCTTTTGGCCATTGCCTCAATAACTTTAGTATTTAAACCTCCATAGTAATAAGCTAATCTTTTCATAGCTCTTGCCATTCTAGCACTAAAAGGAGACTCAACACTATCTGGAAAATTGTTAAAGACTTTTAGTGAAAGGTAAATATTTACTCCTCTATCGTAATTTATTGAATATGTCTTATCATATAAATGTTTTTTAATTGATGAAGAATTAGCTCCATCCATTAAAAGTTCCATACCATTAACAATACTTAATTTATTATTAGTTGATTTATTCCATTTAACTGCAGTATTATAAGCTGTTTTAATATCAGTATGTCCTATTTTAGCTCTATTCTCTGCAAACTGTAAAGCAGTCCAGTCTTTCACAACATTATTAGCTTGGACTGTATCTTCATTATCTTTCCAATTTGGAGATATTAAATAAGGTATTTTATAATTAAGTTTTTTTAAAGCAAGGAATCTGTGTTGTCCATCAACAATTTCATTTTCCTTATTAACAATAATAGGAACTTGAACACCATTTGTTTTAATGCTTTCAATTAATCTATTTACATGATTTTGATTTACTGACCTATTAAATTTATTCATCTTTAACAGTTCATAATCATTTGTAGTTTTAAGTTTGAATGTTTTTACTGTATCCATATTTTATTTTTTTATACAGCAAATCTATACATATATATTATATCCAATGTTAAGTTAACGTTAAGAAATCGTTATCATTTCGTAAAATAATAAAACAATTAACTAAAATTCAGTAATTTAGATGAGAAATAAAAATATATGTATAATTTAAAACCCTTCTATGTTTAATGTCTAACGTATCACATAAACGCCTTTATTTGCGTTGGCGAGGAAATACTGTGCAGAGTATCGAAGTGCGTCTAGCTGATGGTTCCATTTGTCAACAGGTCTTTCGTTCCTCTCATGCCAAACATAATTATTTAGCTCTTTTATCAGCTCTAAACTATCAGCATCAATTATTAAATCAAAGTCCTGAACAAGTGCAATACCTGACAGAATAGACCCACTGCGTTTAACGGTTGGTTTTATATTACAGTATTCTTGTAATTCAGATATAAGTCTGGGTTCTGCAGAATCACAGATAATTAAATCTTCTCCTGCGTATCTTCTATTGAGTTCTCCTATTTCTTTTGTAGATAATCCTGGTTTTGCATACATTGTTTTAATCCACATGGTTTTTCTATCTCTATCTATTGCTACTTTAATTAAGGTTGTTGGGTCCACAGAGAAACCAAAGTCTTGACCATATATAAAATCTGCACTATCATTAAACATACCAGTTCTCCAATTAGAGAATACAACTCCTTCTGCTTTGTCAAGCCACCCTCCAAGTATTTGATGGTTGTATCTATCTGGCCTTCTGCGTCTTATGTCTTCTAGCTGTAATAGAAATGATTCTGATAGATTCTCTATATTATCTTTAAATGTAGTATGAATATATGTTACATTATCTTTATATCCATTATGTCCTGCATTTACTCCT
>Ga0208543_1000092_pt1 | contig 30248 bp, 18 predicted proteins | sample DEB08_DNA_14_FD_185497 | JGI IMG/M metagenome (GOLD analysis project Ga0208543, IMG submission 185497) | Aqueous microbial communities from the Delaware River and Bay under freshwater to marine salinity gradient to study organic matter... | ecosystem: Environmental > Aquatic > Marine > Coastal ...
GTCTCGTAGCGACTTTTGATACTCAGCAGTAGCCTCTGAGTCGAGAGGTTCGTTAGTAAGATCAATCTCTGGAAATGCTTCTGAGCCGTCTTCTCTTTTCTCTCCACTTTCGGCTCCTTCTCTTGATTTTTGCAAGAAGTGGTCGTACAGAGCGGTGTACGGACCCTCTCCTCCAATCATGTCCCAAACATACTTCCCTGGGTTGTTCTTCGCCTCCTTGCTATTTTTACCCGCCATATACACAACTCCACTTGGGATTCTTTGTGGTTTGCCTAAATGACCTTGCGGGTCGAGGCTATGAATAGCGTCTGGGTTAGGCTGTTTCTTGACCTGTTCGTATGAAACCATGTTATACCAAGCCCCAGTCTCAACATCCTTGAAGAATTTGGCTTTGCTATTGAAGGATCGCGCACCCCCTTCTGTCAGGGAGGCATACGCCTCTAGAATTATCTGAGTTAAGTCCATAATAGATAAAAGCCCAATCTAAAGGTATTTAGACTGGACTTTTGATAATATTTTATATTTAGTTAAGCTAGAATATTTAGGCTACTAGAGTCGGATCTAGCTCTGCTGGGACGAGATCCTCTTCGTCAGAGTAGTGTACGAGGAAGTCGTAGCGCAAAGTCATTTCGATAGTGTGGAAAGTGTTTGCCTCATAGTTGAATTCACCTAGCTTGTAACCCTTGGGGTATGCACCATAGAGAATGATGTGTGAACGAGGGTTACGGTGTGCGTCTAGTTGGTAGATAGTTACAGGACGCTTAAAGGTTACTGTATCATTTAGCTGCGCTCCATCAGGAGAGATCGAGCCACCAAGACCACCATAATGAACACCATAAACTGGATCATATACGGTTCTCATCCAAGTAAAGAGAGCTTTAGCGACATCTCCTTTGATTAGATTATCAAAGGTCAAGGTAATCTCTTCTGGGTTTGGTTTGCCGGGGTAGAAGAACTTTTCGTTGACACGATGAACTTCAATATCCTCAACAGTAAATCCGGGTTGAGTGACTTGCTTGCAAGCTAGAGTGAGCCTTTCTTGATTATCCAGACCAGGAACATTTGAAAATAGACCAGGGAACTTGGGAATGTGAATTTCCCAGCTATACGAACGGAACGAATCCAGTTCGTGACTTAGCGTGTGACCCCCCGTGGTAAGGTCTACTGCGCGTTCAACATAGTAACTGCCATCTGCCATCTTACTTTATATAGTGTTTATACTGTTGCTTGTTGGTTTGTCACATTCAGCTCAAAAACCAAAACTTCAGCAGCCTTTGTTGGTTTGATTTGAACGGTACACCAAAGTTCATTGCGGTCAATGCGGAGGGGGGTGTTAGTAGATTCGTCACAGATTACCTTGTAGGAGGTAATGCCTCGACGGGCTTGGATGTCTGCCAATGCAGGGTTAAGCGTCTCCCTAACTTGCTCCCAAAGGATAGGATCATTTGGCTCAAACACAAACGGACGAGTGCCTTCTAGTACGAGCCTTCGGAGATAAATCATCAGGCGGCGTACATTAATACGATCTAGTGCAGAAGCTGCTCGTTGAGTAGTGCGTTGACCGTAGATTGCAATGCCGTCCGTGTTGAACTTAACGATTGGGTTGACTACATTTCCGCCACCATATAGTGCGTCACGATCACCTTGGCTAAGTTTTACCTCAACATCGGTAGGCTTAGTGAGGCGACCACGAAGAAGACCAGCGGGTGCGAACCACGATTCTGCAACACGATCAGTTAGACACATTTGGCGAATAGCGAAGATAGCTGGATCGTAAAACTCATCACTTCCAGTGAATGCGTTGAAGACTTTTACCCAAGGCCAGTATATTGCTGCGTAACTACTGTTTAGTGACGAGCTACGACCAGTAGCGTTACCGTTGGACCACTCAATCGCTTGCTGTGCTGTGCTAAAGCCTAGAGGCGGTGCTAGTACAGATAGGAACTTTTGGGTAGACTCGGCTAGGGTTACCAAGGAGTTTTGAATAGCCTCCGTAGTAATGCCTGGGCAACCAACTAGTGTTACAGGGACATTTTCTAGGTCGAAAGCGTAGAATCCAGTTTTGGAACCAGAGTTACCAATAAACGCTGTCTTGATATCGTCTCCTGTCAAATCCCCAGCAAAATCAGAAGCATCGCCATTCTTACCATAGGCTAGAGAATAGTCTCCGCCTACGAGCTTGATAAACTTGTAGGTTCTGGAAGCTCCGGGGGTGGTAACCGCAGCGTTGTAGTTTATGTAGTTGGTGTCGGTAGATTGAACTTGAGACCAAGCTGTTGGTGGAGTAGTTGCAATAGCGGGGGTCGAAACCAAGGCTGAGAGGTTACCGTCCCAGGACTCAGAAGCAGCACCGCTGACAATTTTGAAGGATGCCTTGATGTACTGAGAAGTCACATTGTCTGTGCCAAGGTTAATTACATCTTCAGGCCAAAGTGACTCGCCAGCGGTAGATGCTTCATAGAATCTAGTAAGGAACTCTTCCCTAAGTGCGCCGTCGCTTTCCACAGTAAGATAGTTCCTACCTTCATTGCCTCCCCTTACGAGGACTCGTACACCTTGTTTAACTGGAACTCCCACATCATTGGTGGTAGTAGCATAGTTATACCCCTTGCCAGTATATTGGGAGTTCACACGGTAAGCTCCCAAGCTGCCAGATGGAACAAAAGTTACGGCTCTTGAAGTACCAGAAGCAGTAAGAATACTTGAACCAGTAGTATCACCAAAAGATAGTGGGGTTACGGGAGCGACTCCTGCTACAGTGTTAGCAGAGGAAACATCTATTGAGCCTCCTGAGAAGGTCGCAATAAAGTTATTTGCGCTAAGGGCAGCGTTGTCTAGAAGTTGAGTCCATTCAAAGTCACCAATGTTCCAAGGAGTTGCGGATACAGACGCTCCGTCAAAATCTAGAGCGTCACCAGCGGTTGTTGCAGATGAAATATAAGACTTAACAACTTGAAGTTTGGCTAAGTGACCAGCATCCCTGCCCATAACCCAGCCTGATACGCCGTCTCGGAATGTACCTAAGCCTCCATCTACGCCGCCGTATGCGTCAGCAACTCCTTTAGTAATAATATCTCCCCACGCTTGAGCGGAAAGGCTTGTGTCGGTAAAGTTTGCAGCGGGAATAGCACCAGTCACCCCTGGTCTTTCTCGGTAGAAATAGACGGGAGTTGGATTTTGACCAATAGTATTGCCTTGATAATCCGTCACATTAAAGTCAACCCTAAAAGCAGTGTCTTTGTCTAGCTTTGGAATAGAGATAACGGCAGCAGGAGTCGTGCCTAGTGGAAGATCTTCTCTGGCTTCGGCTGCTTGATCGGTTGCTACACGAACATAGTATAGCTGGTTGCTCTGTTCCAAAATTTCTAGCGCACCTTGAATTCCTTGGCCTCCTGTAACTTGATCCGGGTTGCCAAAAGCTCTTAGTAGTTGCGCGGGGGAAGTAATTAAAGTCGCGTCATTTAAAGGTCCACGGGAAGCAAAGCCAGCAATACCTACAACTGTTGGGTTAATAGACGGGCTGTAAAACGAGGTATCGTTCTCAAAGGTGTAGACTCCTGGTGAGGTGAAGTTTGGCATAATTAAAAGATTTCTACTAGGCGGCGGTGCTTAAGTTCAAGCAAAGTATCTGTTAGGGCATTTTCTGGGACTATAATGCGCTCCTTTGGGGAGAGCCACTTATGGGAAAACTCTCCTGAGGACTTTAGGATTATCTCCAAACCTTGTCTTGAGCAGTTCTGTATAGTTACAGTCTTCATTTCTTTATTATTTAGGCTTTCACCAGTCCAAAAACCAGAAGATTTCTGTCTCTTATCTGATTTGGTTAGCAAGTACCTAATAAGAAAGCACCTCCAGGACCAACTAAGTATGCCCCTCCTGGACCAACCAACCTACAAAGTGTGTCTGCCTCGTCCGCAGTATCAATAAGACCATCCTTTAGTAAAGTCTCTACGGAAGCATCCTCAATAAACACAATACGATAATAAAACTGCTCAATCTCCCCGTTGCTTTGGATAGTATACTTCTGGGAAGGTATGTACCCTTCAATGTTTAGGTTGACCGTCTTTCTTAAAACCTTATCCTCCCTATCCCCTAAATCAACTTGCCCTATATCGGAAATACTTTCTATAAACGCATGAGTGTAAACATTTAGATCAGTAGAGACCCTCATATGAGGATTGAACTGCGCCGTAATGTACTCTAGCATTTGGTAAAGGTCGCTATTATTCTTTGCCCAAAGATGAACTTTCGCTTCTAGGTCAACAGCTTTCGGAGCAAGGGCAGCAACTCTTGAATACCTACCAGTTTTTATACTTTTTATCGTCCAGTATTCCAGATTAAAATTAGGTCTTTGTCTAGTCTCCGAAGGTTGAATATTAATGATATCAAAAGACATCATTGGCAGCTTTAGATTTCTGCTCTTCTTCATCTTCGCAACCGCTCTGTCTGGTCGTGCGTATATTACCTCTACACTTTCATGCGAGCCGTCAGATAAAGTAATATTGCAAGTCTTCAGCTTATCGAGGGAGCTTTTTATAACAGATCTAAGATAATGTTGGGAGCGATATGGATTGTCAGTAGTAGCTTCAAAAATTTGTTTTTTGATTCTATCCGTAGGTCTTGACCTTCCGTACGAATACCTACTTCCATCTACTCCATTATAGTAGGGGTCAGGGTAGTTTGCTGAGACTAATACCATTAGTTATTCCACCGTGGCATGAATTAATAGGTACTCCAAAGAGGCGGTTCCTCGATCTCCTCTACAAGCTCTCGGATGAGATCTTCTTTTTCCTTCTGGGATTCTTGGATGAGGGCAGCACCGTTTAGTCTAGCTCCACCATCAGGTGAAGGCAGAACATCATACTTGCTGCGAATTTGACCTAGAATCTCTTTGCATACACAAAGAGAGTATCTTTGTAGCCAGTTGATGAATGCATGGTGCAGAGTATTAGTGTTGAGACTTTTGTATTCTACAATAACGGTTTGATTATCGTTTGCAGTAGGGGTAGGTGAAACCCAGATATACTTGCCATTCATAATCTTAAAACTACCTTCCCGTCCGAGAATTTTTCTGGTTTGCTTTAGCCACATCTGCAAAATGTAAAACTCACTCATACTAAAGTCGGAAAATATAAAATTGTCTTGGAAATACCTAATGAACATATCAGATTCTAAGGAACCGTTAGCAAAGGGTACGGATAGAAGATCCTTCTTATAGGCAACATACCTAACATTGTTCATAATGTACTCTGGAAGTTCGTAAAGGTTGCAGTTTGCAGAGGTATCAAATCCAATAACAGAAGTACACCAATCGGGAGCATGGAAATCAAGTTTACTGATTGATTCGTCAATAGCAGTCATGATTTGGAAGTCCTCTAACTCCACACGAATTACTGGATATCCTAGCCTTGCCATACAGAAGTCCTTAATGCTACGATAGAACTGATTGAACTCTATATCGTTAGCAAAATACTTCCGATTTAGAGTTGTGTAATCAATTAAACCTTCTGGCTTGAAGGTATCTGATCTTCTGGAGGTTCCTGATTGCTCCGAAACAAGTGGACCCCAAGAGATTCTAGGCTTTACTGCGGTGTCTGCCATGCTGTAAGTATTTAGATCATGTAAAGAAGAAAGGCGGAGAGTTTTACCTCGCCGCCTTTCTAAAAGTCTTTAGTTACTTAGTTTAGTAAGCTAGACCAGTGTTCAAACCTCTGTCAGCCTTCTTGAATGGCGTGGTGAGGTAGCTGCTGTCTGCGCCAATAATCCTTATGATTCTATAGTAGCGTGAAGCAGGGTTGATCTCGACCGAGCCGTAGCGGGTGATTAGACCCTTACGAGGCTGGAAAGTCTCTGGGTCAGTGATGGTCGGTAGCATCTGGATTGGGATGTATGGCGCGTAGATGAAGCCAGCATCCATTGGTGATGGTCCCTTGTAACCCATGAGGATTTCGTCTTCAGGGTATAGAGGGTCAACATAAACATCGTACATACCCATCCACTTGCCCTTATAGACAACTTGTGCGCCTAGGGAGCCAGCGGATTCTGATGGGAGACCACCTTCCATCTTAGCGGCGGTTGACAACATCGCAGCCACGAAAGGTGAGCATACGATGAAGTTGCCAGCACCACGGAGAGTAGTCTTGTAGATGTCCTGTGCAGCGAAGTTGATTACACCAACAAGGTTGGCGTAGACTTCACCGACATGACGAGGAGCAAGACCTAGTGCGGTAGTACCAAAGTCAACGAAGAAGATGTTTCTACCACGGGTTGCCGTTGGCATAGTGGTAGCGTCACCTGGGTTTGAACCAGCAACAGTATCATTACCAGCACCATTCTCACCGAAAGGTTGATCGAACTTGTAGCTGCCGATTGCACCCGCGTCACCCCAACCATCAGTACCAAAGCTGTTAGCTTCTGGTTGGTTGAGCCATTCACGGTTGAAACCACCAACAGTCTCAAAATCGTAAGCTAGGTTACGAAGGTTCTCGACATTTTCCCGGTCAATTTCTAGAGCGACTTCCTTTGAAAGTAGGTCGGTCAACTCGCGCTCAAGGTCGAGGTTATGATACGCACGGAGGTCTTGTGAAGCCTCCAGAGTCCATAGCGCACGGAACTTACGAGTACGAGCAGTAACTGCTTGCTGTTCGATAGTGAAGTTTACTTCAGGAATACCAGAGCCGCTTAGACGCTCACCAGAACTTACAAAGTATTGGGGACCGACGATGTTACTCTTGGGGAATGCAGCAATCTGACCACCAACAGTACCTGAAGAATCAGTTACATCGGTGTTTACATTGTCATTTCCTGAAAGGGCAGAATAGTTATACGCACCATCAGTACCAGTAAAACTATCAATAGCACCAATATTGCCCTGCGTAGTTGCAGCGCGGTTGGCGTATAGAATCTGGTGACGGCTGTAGACTTGTTCGGCACGAACGGCTCCGTTCTCATCAACACCAGCACGGTTGTAACCAAGGTAGAAAACTTGGCTAACTGGACCTTGCATTGGCTGAACGCCTACAATTCTGTTAGAAATTAGTTCAGGGAATACCCTGCGAACGAGCGGGAACGCAAACTTCTGGAATGTACCTAGGTTACCAACGGTTGTTGCTTCTTGTAGTGAACCATCCTTTTGAGATTCAATAAGAATACTCTTGGCTTGGTTCTCAAGAAGAACTGCTGTGGTCTGACGAATTTCGTCATTGGTAATCCCTTCAAGAAGCGGATGCCATCGCTCAATTAGAGTGTTTGATAGATTTTCTTCAAGCATAATTCTTACTTATCAAAAGCGAGGTTAATGTTTTGTTCTGTGAGGAACGGATTGTTTGATGTATTGCGTGTTACGGCTTCAACATCGGTTTCGTTAGTAATCACCACAGCCGATTCTCTGAGCTTCGCAGGTAGCTTACTCTTTTCCGACAATTTGGCGTTTTCTTCTATGAGATCCACTGACTTATCATTAAGCATTTGATTCTCACGAAGAGCAGCATCAAGTTTTTCATTTAGTCTAGAGATTTTACCTTCTAGATCTTGAATTTGCTCTTTACTTTCTGCTACGACGGAATCAACATCTTGCGACTCAACATCTTCAGCGATTAGTTGGCGAAGTTTGCGGTATGCGCGAGCTTCACGAAGGATTACATCATCCTGTTCAAGCTCCTTTCGTGCCTGTTCCCTTAGATCAGTAATCTTTGTGCGAATAAATCCATCTACCTTAGATTCAAGGATTCTCATTTCCTTATCTATCTCTTCTGTGACAGCCTCTTGGCATAGCTGAACAAGCTCTTCTACGGCAGTCTCGGAAAGCCCCTCAGGTAGTAGGTCAGCAATTTTTTTTAGGTTTTCTAGCATGGTTCTTGCCCTTACTGTGATTATCTATACAAAGAGAAGAAAATGTACTGTTATTTTTTGAGATTTCTGCGAAGAGCTTCAAGAAAAACTTTTTCCTTTCTATTTCTTTCAGTAATATCTTGAACAGCCTCTTCCGTAGTATGCAGTCTACCCTCCATAAGGGAGGGGAACGCATCTTGGCAGGATGGGTCTGCAACCATATCCCAGGTTACCATTTTAAGGTTGTCTTGTACAATATGAGCTTCTCGCTTCATGTCATATTCAAGACCTCCAGTTCCTCTAGAGGAAATACCAATACGAACGCCAGCTTCTAAAAGGGTCTTTAGAGTTTGTCCTGCTGGTGTTGGAAGAACCTCTGACTCACCGATGAGATAGTTACCTTCCATGTATAGGTTAGTGACTAGGTGGGATACATTCTTTAGACTAATAGTTTCAGAGTCAGGGTGGTCTAACTCTCCAGTCAATCTGCGCTCTCTAATCATTGGAAGAAGCCGCTTCAGTTCGCGCTCAATTAGTTTCTTTTCATATATTCTACCGTTTCCGTTCTTTGTCCCACAAGTAGTAAAAATAGAACGAAACTTGAGCGGAAGGCTTCCGTTTTTGCCTTCACTCAGTAAGGTTACTGGTTGAAATCCATTTCCGTCAATTAGTAGCATTATTTTACCTTCCCAAGATAAGAAAGGAAGCTAGAGTTGTCGGTAGCCTTTATAACTTTGCCGCCATGCATTCTAGTCTTCTTTCCCTTTTCTTTTTTAGTTAGACCTGGACCGCCCATGTTTACGCCAATACTTCCAACCGTGGTTGCCTCGGTTAAGCGGTCAATTATTTCTTTAGCCGCAGTAAGAGTTTGTAGATCAGACTCAGTTAAAGTATAAGTGCAACCTTTCTCTTGTTCCTCAATCACTTCTTTATCCTGATGAGGGGTGGTAGACTCAGTAAGATTAAATACTTTACCTACATCTATGTGTGAAATGTCTGGCAAGGTGTCGGCAGGGTCCATGTAGTTTACTGGATACCCTGCCCGATCAGCTTTAGGTGCGCCGTGGTTAGCAACTTCTTGACGAGAAGTAGGCGAAGCCATCATGGATTCCATGATCTTCTCAGCGTTAGCTGCCATATTTCCGTCGTGAAGTTCCATTACTTTCTGCGCTTAGAGAGACTTGCTTTTTCAGCATCTGTTTTGGGAAATGGTGCGCCTTCAAAGCCAGCTAGTGCGCCGCCAGAATTCTTGACTGCTTTTCTAACTTGAGAGGGAGACTTAGGATTAGTTGTGCCGAGGTTGTTGTGAGGGCGGTCAGTGTTGTCCATTTCCTGTAGCTTGATAAAGCATACATTTTGGAAATCATCATGCTCATACGCACCTTCCATGACTAGCTCACTATCGTCAAAGTTTACAGTATTAGTAAAATGATCCCCGTGACCTTCCATTAAAGAAGCGGCATCGTCCTCAAGCATAATAGCTTCAACGAAAAGATCACCTTCCAACTCATAAACATCTTCTAGTATAGCGTAGACATTACCCTCATGCTCAAAAAGACAAGTATATTCAATAGAATCTTTTTCGCTTTCAGCGATCACTTCTTTTGAATCTTCCTTTTTTGATTCATCTAGAGTTTTCGTTCTCTCTTCAATCTTGTAACCAAGATCTTCAAGTAGCTTTTTACGAACATCGTCGTTAAGATTTTGGATGCCAGTAGTGGATTCGTTTAGGATATATTTCATCGTAGGATTTGATCCTCAGTGTTATTTAGGCACTTCCACTTTTTTATTTGTGATTTTTGGTGCTGGAATCATCCAGAACAATACTAAAAGGATTACTAACGCACCAATAAGTGTCCCAAAATTATTTGTGAAGAAGCCACCGACCTGAGCGGCTCCTTCTATAGCATCATTCTTTTGCTGCATTTTTCCAAGCTGGCCTTTTAGGTCTTTGATAACCTCTGCCTTGCCAGCGGAGTCAGTTCCAAACCAACCAAAGGCAGCACCTGTTGCCGCTCCAAGGGGTCCAAATATAGCTCCTAATGCAGCCAAACCCCCAATGAACGCAACCTCTTGTGAAGCCTCAATAGTTTCCTCAGCAAATGAGAACATAGCACACCCTGTAAGGAGTAGTAGCGCGGCTGTTCCAAGCAGGAGATTTTTCACTAGAACAGTAGGGCTAAGGCTTGCTTGCCAAAAATGGTCCCTACTGCAACTCCAGCAATAAAAGATCCTAAAGGCTTCTTTAGCCAAGGAATAAGAACTTCCTTGCCCCACTTTCTGATTTTTTCTTTTCTACTCATGTTAGTATTTAGGTAACATTGTCCCTTGCCCGTGTAATCAAAACATCAAAAATTACTGTGTCTTGAGCGTATGACCCGTTTCTAGTTGTTGTGCCTGCGTCTACAACCATTACTTCTATAGCATATTTCCCTTCGCTCTGTCCGCCATAAAAGATTTCATGATTTATCGCAAACCTATTGTTACCAGTAGTTGTATAGTTATCAGCTAAAGGTATTCTAAGTCCAGTCTCCCCATAAAATCTATGGGATACATAAGTAGACTTAGCATCAAAATCTTTATCTTCCGTAGTTATATCTGCTCTCTTCAGTCTGATGAGAAGATCAGCATCTCCTGCAAAAGTCTCCCTATCGAAGTAACCTTGTACAAACCATTTATAGCCTCTAGCTGGTTGAGGCGAGTTTACTCCTCTAAGGGCTACCGATTGAGATCTAACAACTCCGCCTCCGTCTCCTCCGCCGTTACCAGCACCAAGACCTCTAGAACTTCTAAACGAAGTAAGGTTTACTGTTTCTACAGCACCTCCTCCTTCTAGATTACTTATTCTCTCGTTGATTGTATTAAAATCAACCACGGAATCCAGATACTGAGCCAAGTGTCCAGATGTTACGAATGGGTTATCTTTGCTAGGGGATATAGAAGCGGCAACAGCTTGCCTTTCAGAATAAGTTAGCTCTGCTGTGCGGAAGAATGGACGAATATCTTTCAAGTGGTCTTGAGAGATAGGTTGTCCCGCATCAAATGTTTCTGGTACGAATACATATGCAATAGGTAAGAAGAAATCGGCATTGCGATTCTTAGTTGCCCAATCTATTAGGTCTTGTGAAATATTAGCCCTGTGAAAACAGATGTTTACAATATCATCAGGTAGGGGGACCGTACCAAAACTAGGGTCAAGCGTTTCAGAACCATCACTAAACTTTCGTCCGTACTCATTTTGATTGGCTACGGTACTACCAATAGTGTGATATTTTTCTCCTCCAATGACTACTCTGTAATCAGTGTTTTCATTTCCATACAACATTCCAGCACCCTTTACAACTGCTAGTCGTGGAGTACCATCTTTCACACCAATGTTTGTATCGTTATAGTTATTTGGAAGCCAAGTTTGATCGTCAAAAGCACCTTCCCTAGTCGTGATTCCAATAAGATCAATACGACCTTTAGGAGCCGTAGTAGCTAGATTACCCTCAAAGTCCACGGTTTCAAACTCATCAGGGTTGAAGGCATCAATAGCAATCGAGCCTCCCCCAAAAAGGAACAAAGATGTTCTACCAACAGTTGCACCAAAACTTTCCTTATTGGACTCAGGAGGGTTAGTTACATTGTATCGAGAAGTACCATACTTCTCTGCTGGGGAGTTATTCTGTTCAATCAAGCCCTCGGAGCTTCTGCTTGTATCGCCCGGAGAAGCACTGCTGCCAGCGGTTCTGGTGCTTCTCTGTGCGCGACCAATGAAGTTTCCAGCATTGACGGATATCCTACCTGGAGAAGTTGTAAGAATGTAAGGCTTTAGTTCCGCAAATCCAGATCTATTAATTACTGCGTTCGTAGAGAACTCATCAAACTGATTCTGTAGACGCTTATCATTATCTAACAAGTCCTCTAAAGGAAGGTTGTCAACCTCATGGTAGTATGGGTCGTTTGGTAGGTAAAACCTAATGTCTTCGTTGATTCGTGCCATGTTATAGTAATCTTTCTAGGTCGAATAGGTTGAGAGACCTCACTCCTGCTCCGAAAGTTGTTGAGTTTGCGGATCCATCTCTACCCTCCCCTCCTTTATATGTATCTTGTACAGAACGATAGATTGATACGCCGTTTACTTTATCTTCAGATAAGTGCTTGGCGTTTTGGAATGTGTTAGCTGCTGTCTCATCTAGCCAGTGCCGCATATACCCTTGCCAATCCATGCCAAGAGGAGGGATCGGGAACTGAGGACTCATGGCTTGAGTTAGGAAGGCGGCAGATGCGTCTAGAGAAGTAGGGGTATTTTGCATATTTGAGGAGGTCATATATGCGGTGTATTCAGCCATTCTGGGTTGCATTGTTGCTACGCCAGAAAGCCCAGAGCAGGCGGGTGCGCCCCATCCGAAGACTCTACCACAAGAAGATAGTTGATAAATTCCTTGCATGAAATCTCCGTCCTGAGACCCAATATGCCGCCTCTCATTTGATAGGTCCAAGGTTCTTACATTTTGTAGAAGGAACTGGTATCCTGCGCCGTTCACTTGGTCTACTGGGATTCCTCCACTTACATTCGTGTTTGCGAAAACAGCAGCAGTATCAGCAAAGGAAGAAACCCCATAGAATGTCTTTAGGTCTCCTCTTGTGCTAAAGATCAGTCGGAAAACTCCGTGGTTATGGAACTCATTACCGAGGGAACCATAGGTGGTTCTCCTTCCTTCGTGTCCATAGTAATCAAGAGCTACGCCATTTGCCCACTTTCCTCCTGGACCGTGGAAACCTACACTTGAACAATAAGTCTCTGGATCTCCGTAGTTTACGAGAGTGTTGGCTGCGTGGATTCTTGAAGTATCTGCGATATTCCAAATATGAATTCGTGATCCTAAGTTCCATCCATTAACGGTTGAACCCAGGTCAGTGTTTACAGGAATGTAATCTCTTCCATCTCTACCAGAGACATCCCCATATCTCTCTTGCCCTACAACTGGAATTCCTGGGTTGTGTAACCCATCATAATCGGTTCCATCTCCAACCACGGGGCTGTACAAACTTTCCTCGACAGAGGGGAAGTTATTAGGTTGAGAGCCTCCTCGGTTAGAGTACAAGGGATCAATTCGTGATAAAGTCCAATTGTCTTCGCTTGCGCCTGTCCCTTGTCCGGCTGCGGTATTTGTGCCGAACTTATTGAACTCACTGGCTTCGGAGTTACCAGTGGGAGGATCTTCAGTTCCGGTTACTACGGTGCTACCGTTTCCGCCGAAGCCGCCCGACTCTCCACCAGCACCAACTCCACCCGCATACTCAGCCCCAGTGCCACTGAGATTATAAAAAGCACCAGACAAGTCCGCAGGGGCTAAAAGTACTTTAAAGTTTACTAGGTTTACATCTACGGAACTATCTTGGATAGCTCGCACACACATACCCCCGGTGGTTCCTGTAGAATGCAAAGAATCATCTAAGATAGTATTTTTAGTTCTATTAAAAGCATCTGATGTTGGAATAGACACTTGTGAGAACTCAGCAATTGAACTAGTAAATCCATTCGGGTAGAACTTTACATATCCCCCAACAGTGCTGTTTTTATATTGATTGTTTTGATCACCAATGTAAGGATCACCGAAACTGTTAGTTAAAACATCAACGGAGTTTGATACAGTGGTTCCATCAGTGCGAGTTGTACCTCCAAGAGATACAAGATTTAAGGAAGATTTCTTATTGGCAACGAGTGCCGCTCTTGTTGAATGAACTTCAAGAGTAGTGTGATTTCCACTAGTATCCAAGTTATATCCAGAGACATCAAGGACAGAATCCGTGCCTAAAAGAGTAGGGGGCTTTGCAGAAAACTGTGACCCTGATTCAGCGAGAACGCCAATTCCAAATCTTGATATCTTGGTAGGACCAGTCATTTCAAGAGTTGAGTTATTCATGGCTACCACAGCAGCAGTGAGCCAACTGCGGAACTGGGTAGTAACATCATTCACAGGATACATGGACATGGTTGTCGTACTACCAGAGGTTCCCCTGAAGATAAGGTTAGAGCCGTTTGATGCGACAGCTACTTTGCCCTTTCCAGTATCCTTTGATTCTACACCCGCAGCAAAGTTTACAAACTCAGCGGTCGAGTTATTTGTAACTAGGACAGCAGGGAGGTTGTTGACTCGGTTATAAGTTGCTCCATAGTGAATTGAGGGAAGAGAGATGCAGTCGCTTCCAATTCCGTATGTTGCATCTGCGTCTGTCCAAGAGCCACCTCCCCACCTACCATAAAGAGTAGGAATGCTATTGACCCTAAAGGGAATAAGTGTGCTTCCTCTGTCAACTACAATGTTTTGGTTATTAGCATCAGCGTTGAACTGCGCCCTGTTTCTGATTGCAACAGCAGTATCATTGCTTCCTCCAGCGAACTGATCGCTGGCATAAATGATTGCCGAGTAATTGTCAGGCTTATCTGCAAAATCATCTACTTCCCAGCCGTAGGTAAGGTTGGAGTTTTTTAGTCGTAGACCAGTATCTCCATTGTGGTTTAAGGTAAACTGGGTTAGTCTGGATTCAGTACGAATCATATCCAGCCCTTGATTTTGGTTTAGGTACGCGGAGATTCTACCTCGGAACTCAACATCCGACCCTTCTAACTTAATACCTGTGTCAGTATTCCAGCAAGCGTGAAGGATTGATGTGTGCCTGTCTCCTCCTGCGCCAGTAACATTGTTGAGGTTTTGCAACCCTCCAGTGATTATATTTCTAGTGTTGTTTTGGGATCCACCGTTAGGTAAACCAGACGCGGACTCGGGATCATTAGAAGTAAGTCGTACCCCACCTCTTAGAGTTGAATTTCTCATCTCAAGACCATATTTACTCTTTGCAAACATGATCATATACTTTCTGGACTCATCATACAAAGTTGAATCAAACTCAATATCTGAATTCAAAGCAAGCAATCCTACGCCGTCCTGATTCCTGTTATTTTGATCGGCCTTAGTATAGTTTCTCCAAGCTATAAGGTGACCAGTAGACTTTACTCTTGAGTTCTTTACAAAAAACCCTTGCTTTATATTTCTTATTGAAGCACAGTTATCAAGAATGACTTCTGAATTTTCAATGTCCCATCCAGTGTTACCTCGGTGAGCGCAACCATTAGCATCAACATCGTCCACGCCGGATGCGCTGTCTACAAGAATGTTTGTAAACTTTACAGTTCCTTGGCAATCTTTTACTTCAATAGAGCTAAAGTAAGAGCCAAAGCCAGCCATACTTACTTGGCTTCCCTGCTCAAGAATAGACTTCTTGTTTACCATAAAGTCCAAGCCCGAGCCAGTTTTGGGGGCAGCGTCTAGGGAGGTTACAGAGTTGTCTTCCTCCTTTCCATAGTTCTTGAAAAGGAATCTATTATTTGCTCCAAAGAAGGTTGGTGAGCCAGTTGCAGAGGCTACATGGACCGACATATTAATTGCTTCGCGGTCAGTATCAGGACCAACCATCGCAAATACCCTGGCGTTATTATCCCATGTGGTAGTGTTTAGGAGCGTGGAGCCTGTCTTCTCTGATGCCATAGCGTCTAGGGAACCAGAGAAATCGTTAGAAGACACATTTAGGATGTGATTTAGTGCGCCTTCCGGGGAGGAGCTAACGGAAGTTTGCAAAGTTACTTGCCCGTTTAAGTCCTCTGCGTAAACCTTGTTAATAAACTCAATCCTGCCAGCACCTTCACAGGTGATATTTAGAAGACCTAGATGACCGAGATCTCCATAAGCGCAAAGCTCTACGCGCACAGGATACTTCAGTCTTTTGGGGATGCGCTCAATAATATCATCTATACTATCATAGATTCCTTGATCAAGATCAAAGTTACCCGTGGAAGAAAGTGTCATAGTAACACCATCGGGGTTCCCGCCTGGAGATCCTAAAGCTTCGTATAGAGTACGGTCATTAGCTTCCAAACTCCAAAGGGGAATGTTGTCCTCCTCATAGTTATAAAAACTAGATGGATCGTACTTCGGTATGTTTGTGTCGAAGCCTAGGTTGATGACTCCATCGCCACCAAGGGAAGTAATATCTTTGAAACTAGTCATAGCTTAGAAGTCGATGCTCCATCGAAAAATGAGGGTTATCGCATCTGTTTTATAGATGGGCTTGAAATATCTATACGCCACCAAAACAGACTGTTCTGGTGAAACGGTTCCGTGAAACGGATTCTTGGCAAACAAGCCAATTTCGTTGAGTGGAATTCCTCCTGGGTCTTCGCCTATATTACAGGATGCTTGGTCTAACACAATTTGGTATAGAACTTTCGTATCCGTAATCTTTCTAATGTATGCGTAAGGAATCACACCAAAAACCTCTCCCGGTGTAGTAGTTCCATTGTTCCATAAGGTATGCTGCGAAAGATCTAGATATCCTGTTCCATACTGATCCAAGGTAAGGTTTGCTGATAGCTCACCCGTGCTGCTTACTTGTAAAGCTGAGGAGCCAGAAATACCTACTTGGAAATAAGTTAGCTGGTATTTATCAATAGGCTCCTGAAGAGGTGCAGTAAAGAACTCAGAAAGGGTCCACCCCATACCTGAACAAATTACATTATCATCAGAGTAATGAAGTTCCTTAGTACCGTCAGCATATTGCTTCCAGATTTCAAGGTGACCCTTAGGGCTTGTTTTTTCGTTGAACAGCATTTTAGATATAGTCTATGTCCCAAAGAAGGGTTAAGTAGTTAGTGGTATCATAATCAATATGAAGACCTGGGGGGAAAGCAACCTTCTTTGCCAGAAGCCTAAACTCTGGCTGGAGGCTATAATCATGGTTATATAGTGGTTGTCCATCCCCGAACGAAATGGTAGTAGCATTGGCAGTCGTGAAGAGGAAGTTCGGTCCTAATCCCTTGGAAATAGATTTTGCTCTATCAATGGACCATAAACCAAAGCCACCTACGCCACCATTATAATAATCTATAAACTTCCAATCATCTTTGTGTATTTGTATGGCTATTCTGGTTCCAGATACTAAAGTCCCTGCTTGACCGTAGGAGGATACTATGAATCCCATCTTAGCTTCATCTGCAATGTAGCCTGACGGGTCTAGTCTAGGATGCCTATAGATAAATCCGTCGTGATTTATGGCTCCATATACATTTAGAAGTGCAGATGTTAAGGTTACCGCAGGCGAATCACCAAATGATCCTGAAGGAAAGAACATCCCAGCAGAGGGGAGATACCCACCCTGGTTCACCGCTTCAAAGAAAGATTTATCCCCTGCATCGGTAGGGGCGGTTGGCTGATTAAAAAGCACAATTGAGCTAATACCATTAGCGTACACTACTGACGAAGTGGAAAAGAAATTTATTCTGTTTCTAAGATGACCAGACTCCCCTGCTGTCCCACTTGCCCCTGCCGTTTGAACAGTTTCATCCTCAGGACGAGGAAACTCTGGGAACAGGAATGAATCCCCTGAAACTCGATAACCTTCACCTTTTTCTAGTTTTCTAAACAGATGAGCTTCCTTGATAAGAGCGTCGGCGGTAGTGGTTCCGTTGATGCCCTCAAAGTACATCCCGAACATAATAGTTGCCGTTTCGCTTATCGTTGGTACTGTAAACTCTTGAGATATGTATTGGAAATTATAAGCATCAGACTGCCAAACATCCCCGTTCTGGCTAGGTTGACTTGAAACTGACTGAGATACAGCTCTAAAGTTGAAACCTTTATGCCAAGTGTTATCCTCTGGTGCAAATGAATAAAACTGGTCGCCGTCTCTTGCTATACCAAAAATAAAAGCGTCAACAGAACTTGTGGCGGCAGTTTTTAGGGCAGTTGTAAATTGAAGATATGCCTTGTCTCTTGGAGACAGTCCATATTCCTCTGGTGTAAAGGAGAAACAGGCAACTGGTTGGTGGCTATTCCTCCCTCCAAGATAACCAGATGCAGATATAACATCGTTGTAGTTATCGTTTACATCTACTGCGGGAAGTCTTTCACCTCCCAGAACTGCTACGCTGGAGTATCCATAGGAACCCGCTTGATTTAGTGCGGATAGATAGTAATCAGCCCCGCCTAAAGAGAGACATTGACCATCTTCTTGCTTGAAGAAGAAGCCTCTATAATCTGTGTATCCCTTTCTTGCCCAAGGCTCAGAGGTAAATTTTTCCTTGTCTAAATCAAACTGATTTACAGTTCTTCCAGCCGTGTGAGTTATGTCCGCCAAAGATACTTCGTTGACACTAAACACTCCTCCCGAAGCATCAATAATGTTTAGTTGATATTCGGTGTCTTCGTCCAGACCATAGATGTGCATATTTTCTATAGTTTCAGTGGTTTGGTTTATAGGAAGGCGATAAGACTTATGCCCTGGACTCCAGGATCTGTTTTCAAAGTCATAGTATAGTTGCTTGTAAGCATCAGAAACATCACGATAAGACCTGTCTACATCAAATCTGAAGTTTTTAAAGTATATTTCTTTATCAGGTTCTCCAAGTGGACCGTACACCCTAGCTTGAACAATATAGTCTCCTATGTTTCCTATTCCGGTTGTATTATTTTTAGTGGTTCTTTTAGTGACAAACCCAAGATCCTTCTCCCTAACAGGTACAACTCCAAGGTCAGTCTTCTTAAATGAGTTCCTGTCATCATTGTAAAATGGTTTGTAATACAAAGAGGATAGAGGATTACTTGAGCCAAAATCTACATCGGAGTTGTTTGTAATTGCATCCCATTTTGAATCTACCCAGTTGTACTGGTAGAACTTATCCCCAAACACATTTTGAAGGATGCCTAAAGAAACATACCCAGATGTATCCAAATCTCTTTGAATAGATTCAATGGAAACACTGCCGAACTCGTTTGCGTTTACCGCAAAATTCTCGGTCAACCTTAAAATATTTTGAGTTAGTCCAGTTTTAAAGATGCAGGTATCGTTAGCTTTTGTTGCGTCACTTTCAAATGCGCGGACATTTTTAGGGTAGTAAACCTTGGCTCCACCTGGAATACTATCATTGCTGAGTGGGTTTAATTGTGATACGCCTGTTCCACTCCAAACTCCAGGAGAATCCCAGGTTAGCCAGTTTGAAGCTAGATTTCTTTTCTTATTCGGTCTGGCGAATGCTTTTAGAGTAAGATCAATAGCAGATGCTTGGGTTTCGTTAGAATATTTTACTGCTATATTGTATGCTTTTTGAGGTTGAAGCCCTCCAAACCTGGAGATTATCTGTTGTTTACCAGCCCTTTTAGGATTTACAATTGTACTGGAAAATGCATTGTAGTCTGCATTAGAGTCCCAGGTTGTGGCAGCAGAAAACTGAATGGGGTTGGTGTTAAAGTTGAAGTTAGAAGAGCCGTCATAGTTGAACGCTCCTATCGCGGAAAAGTTTAGCGGGAATAAATCCCATCCTTCTAGCTCACCAAAACAAAAGTCTTTGATGTAGTAATCAATAAAGCCGTCAGCGTTTGTTCTTCCATTAGCACGAATAGTAACAGAATACTCTCCCCGTGACTCAGCATCAAAAACTACTGGAAGAAAAACTTTAGTCCATGCATTTTTTGTTACGGGGAATGGTATTGAAGCTCGTCTTACTGAATCCCAAGCGTATGTCCTTGTGTTAGTTTCAGTATCAACCTTATAGGTTGCCCCATCTTTTAGTCTAGAGATAACAACATCAATATCGCCTATGGTATCAGAGTCTTCCCCCTTTGCAAGTACATCAAAGGTTAGAATGTATGATTTGTTTGCATCCTCTAGTCCGTAGGCTTCATCTATATTAGTTCGTATATCTAAACCAGGGGAAGCGAACTCGTTATCTACGCTTAAGAACTGCGTTTGTGAAATTTGAGCGTATCCGTCTTGCTCAGGATCAACAGAGGAAGTAGATAAAAGCACACCGCGAGTGCCTACAATACCACTGTATGATTGACCCTCTCCTTTTATAGAAAAGAGTTCGTTATATTGTCTGGCGTATCCGTACTTCCCGAGGGAATCCTGAGGAGACTCTTGGTCTGCGAGGGGAGATTTATTTTCCCACCCAACAAAATTTACGATTCCTAGTTGGGCGCACTCAGATGGGTTAGGTACTTCCTTCTCCGTGAAGTTATTGAAGAACCGAAACTCGTTATTTAGTAACTTGCTTTGAGTTTCCAAGAAGTTGGGATTACGAAGAATATAATCCTCCCCAGAAAAAAGTTCAACCCTAACAATCTCTACAAAAGGATTAGGGTTGTCCCTATATTGGAAAAAATCTTCTTGTTCGTAGGCGTAAGAGGGAGTTACAACTTCTAGGAAGTAGTTCGTATACTTCTCTAGTGATTGGTCTATGGAGTTTCCTTTTAGTACGAAATGTACATCATCGGAACTAAAGTAGCTTTTTAAGGAGATCTCCTTTGCCGGGGTTTTTTTTCCTGCTCCTCCAAGTACGAACTTCTCCGTGTTGAAGTCATAATACTCAACAGGGCGTTCGCCACCTCTTCCGATACGCATGGAGATAGTTACTCCCTCACTTGATTTTCCTTCGTGTACAAACCTGTACTCATTACCTAGCTTTATGTTTAGCTTCTTACGAAAGACTACTCTTGCATCTCCGGTGTCGTATTCAAATCTGTGAACAGTTCTATTTCCTGTTCCGAAGGGTTTTGTCTTGGTAGTAAACTTTCCACCTCTAAAAGAATCTACATCCCACTCACTAATATCAAAATCCTTACTGTCAGTATACTTATACTGATTATTTCTACTTCCTGAGAACAGATGATTTACTGAAGGGAAGTTCGTTGTAGTAGTAGGGAGAAGACTCCATGTATATGCGGAGGTATCTGTTAATGCAGAAGCCGTCCAAAACATTGAGTCCTTTTGATCGAAGTAATCTCTTGCCGGGGAAATTGATACCGCTTGATGAAGATAGGAACTAACCATGTCCCAGTCCTCAGGTGATGTAGAGGAAGTGTTGGGGATGTGGGTGAGGTAATCCGCGATCTGTTTACGCATACCATCAACAATCATGTTGTTCTCTTGAAAGAGAACTTCATCATTTCCATGTATGTCGGTCTTGATAAGCGTAACTTTACCTTTCATCTTATTTATTCTCCTCAAAAGTGTAGATTCCATCCACAGCAGAGTGTGAACCTCCAAACCATTCTAAGCCTTCCGAGCGGGAACCTCCAGAAACATAGAAAGTTCCGCTGCTATTAAAGGCATCTCTAGAGTGGGAACCTACAGAAAGATCATCAAAATAATTGAAAACAGGAAATAAATCCTCTTTTTCATATCCGTCCACTGCCTGTTCGTATTCCATGTCTATAATATTTACAGATTCTAGAGTTGCAGCATTTAAATCATTAGTGTAGTATGGCTTTGCTATCTCCACATAGTAAGCCGTATTTTTATCGTGTACTGGTCCGGCTAGATCGTAGTATTCAGTCGCGGCTAGAGACTTATACTTCAAATCAGTTCTGTCATTTCTTGTGCTAAAATAGAATGTACTAGAAACACTTTGATTATCTGGAGTCATATCTAGGGCAAACCATTGATCAGTGTTCTTTGCATCCACATCCTCCCAGAACTTGTTTTTAAAGTTCCAGCAAAAACTTCTTTGTTTATCTTCATATCCATACCCGACAAGGGGGCGATAGTGAGTTCGGACTCTTAGGAAAAGAGTTTCGGGTACACTTTGTACGAAAGTTCGTGCAACCCTTCCTACAATTTGTCCACGGTAGTGTTTTTCCGGGCGAAGCCTGTTTCTTTTTGGCATTCTATTGTACAAGCCTAAGTTTTTTATTCTAGCGCGAGCTTGCCCCCCGGTACTTACTGGATGAATAAGAAAGGATACTTGGTCGTTAGTGTAATCTTTGTTTCCTATGTTTGCCGACAAGTTCAAATCATAACTCCAAGTTTGATACTCGTTGGCTTTTTGGGTTCCAACAACACTCATAGGGGTCAAAGGATAGGCAGAAGTATCCACCCCCACAATGCTATCCCATGAAGATGTTTGATAGTTCCACGCCTCTCTTCTAGCCTCGTTTATTACTCCAAAATACGGAGTCCAGTTGACAGTGTTAGCACTAGCCTCTAGACTCAACTTATGATCTTCAAACAAAGTAAACCTGTTTGGATTTCTTGGGTACTCAGAGACGCGAGGAGAGGCTACCGTGTATAAAGTTCCGTTAGTTTTAGTTCCTACTCCAGAAGTTAAACCTCCAGAGAAAAAGAACTCAACGCCTCTAACAGAAGACGGAGTTAGTTGGTTCTCCGTAAAAACAGAAACCTCACTTATCGTGGCGGGTAGCGGGGCAATACCTGACCGAAACTTATTGAAGTCTGGGGTTCTGAATATGTCACGCAAACTCCACCCTGCAATAGAGGAAAGAGATGGGTCTGCCACAGAGACGCTATCAAGAGAAGAAAGCTCTAAACCTCCGTTGATAAATCTGTTCTCATATCCATCTATTGGATACCGAACTATAATTCCATCAAAAGGATCATTAGTTTTGGGTCTTTTGAAAAAAGTGATTCCGTTATCCCCAGCAAAGTCTGCGTTGTATGGGGAGTTTTCTTGGTTGAATACAGCAAAACTGTTTGTGTTTTGCCCTATTACGGAAATACCCGACACAAGGGAATCGTTAGAGTATATCGTCTTGTTTGGGAACTCCAGGATGTCCATGATATTTGCGTATGCTCCATAAGACTCTAAAGAGATATTTGGATCTGTAAGGGTAAACTCTTGCTTATCATCCTTAGCGTAAATCTCCCCTTTAGCGGCTTTAGTGTGGGCTATCGCAGACCATTGAGGGTACTCCCCTGAAATAGTTTCGGCTCCAAGTCCTTCAAACGCAAGTTTACTTTGTTCATTAGAGATTTTCCCTTCAAACTTATTGTTATGATTGAAAAGAATAGGACCATATGCGTGGGCAATAACATTGTATCCACCTTCATACTTGTATTTTAAACCAACAAAATTTCTCAAGGACTTTTCAAAATCTACAACATAGTCCTTATACAGTTTATTCAAGCCCCTTCCAAATCTAAAGTTTTCTAGATTTTTTTCAGAGAAGTTCCAGTACCTCCTGTCCTCCGCCCCCTTTCTTATGAGATAACGAAGGATAGTTCTTCGTATGTTTGCACCGAAAAAATCCCTGTAAGCTGGAATAGATGATAGAGTGTCTACCCCGAAGTTATCTATATCGGTAAAAGGAGGAACTCCTCTCGATGGAAAGAAAGATGAAGCTACAATACCCTCATAGGTATAAGTATCGTTTAGTTCATACCTGTATACTCCTGAGAACTCACCCGTGGTGGACTTGAAGTTTTGCCCGGAAAAAGAAAACCCCTTTGGAACAAATCCCGAGTAATCTTGACCGTACAAAGTATTTTGAATCATAAAGTCCGAGCCAATAGGCTGGGCTTTTCCCTCTCTTTGTAGAGGACCAGAGGGAAGAAGATAGCGTAGATTTCTTCTTCGTCCGATATTTCTAGGAGCATTAGGAACCTCTTTATTCGTGGTACTTGTGGATGACCAAAAATAACCATCATCGAGTAGAGTGGCAGATGGAAGGTATCTTCCTTGTTTTGGGTTGAAGGCTCCTCCAACTACACCTGAATAAATACCAGTTCCCTTGGTTCCTGGAAACGCCGAGGTAGTGAAACTTTGTTGAAATCCCTCCCCTGTATCGTTGAGGTAAAGGTCAATAAATAAACTTTGGTCACCACTTACCGTATAGTCCTCTTCAAAATCCAAGCCGAGGAACCATTTTACAATAGTATGGAAAGGAGTAAATGACTTTAGGATTCCTCCTAAAGCTGGAATAAACTTTTTACCTAGACGATTTGCCATTATCTACACACCTCATCTAACTCAAAATCAATGCTGGTAGCAAGCATCTTGATATGTACCTCTGAAGATTTACTATTCCAATAATCAAACATAGTTGTGGCATCAAGCTCGCCTCGTTCAATAACGGCTAGGTAGTTTATTGGTAACTCAGGATTTGCCGTAAAAAACTTAAACCCACTATTTGCTCCATACCCAGGAGCTAGGTTAGCGTCAACAGAAGGGTAAAGTGCGCTAAGAACCCAGCTTACGAAATCGGAAGCTACGGTCGTGCTAATACCCATGCCGAAAGCATTTTTTTCTCTTACCATGATGGAGCTAATATCTTCAAGGTATATCCTCCTAATGGAAGCCTCTTGATAGAATCTTGAATCCTCCCAAGGTGGAACGGTACATAACTTTCCTCTATGAAGATACCCTGGAGCTTTTCCCGTAGCCTCTTGTGCAATCCAAAAATCTGACTCCTTATAATCTTTTCTATTTATAGTAATAATCTCATGTTTCAGGTGCAAGTATTCAAGAATTGCGTCAACTAAAAATCTAAGAGTATTGTCATAATTATTGGAATCATAGTTTAAAGTAATCGAGGAATAGCTTTGGTCTAAACTAAACAGCTTATCCGCCCATCCATTTAGGATAGGAATAATATCTTGCTCCTTCCTAAGAGGAGATTCCGTCTTTAGCATATAATAGATGAGGTTTGGTAAATAGGACTCGTACAGTTCTTGTAGCCCACTAGTGGGGTCTGAGATACTAAAGAGAGAGGATGGAACAAAAAGACCTATAACATACTCAATGGAGTTTCTTGTTCCTTTTGCTTTGTAAGCGTAAATGGCTCCACGAAGTTGTGACCTCCAAGTATCTTTGTTATCAGTTAGGAACTCCCATCCGAGATAGCTTGCAAGGTACTCAAGGAACTCTTCGGGACACTCTTCAATATCAAGAAGATCCTTGATATCCCGCGTAAGGATATCCACATCATAAATACCATAGCTTAGGGCGCGTAAGAACTTACTAAACGGACCAGCAGTTTCTCGTCTGCTTTGGATAACTCCTACAAGAGAGTCTGATAAAAGGTCATCAAATCTAGAGGCTTGGGTTTCATCAGGAGAAACCCAAACTTTTAGGTTTGTATGTAGACTATTAAGAGCTAGTTCTCCAGAAGTATTTACATTTGCGCTGAGAACACTATTTGGTTGATTCCACGGGTAAGGTAGGAAATCATCAATTTTATCCGTCAAGAACCCAGAGTCCTCCCTGTTTCTCCACAAGTATTCAAAGATATCTTTTACTCCGTCAAACTCTGTATACTCCTTACCGTAATACATTTTGTCAGACAAAGATGAAAACAAAACACTACTTAAATCGTAACCAACTCCAGATTGAGTTCCACTAGTGTTGAGGATGTAGACCCACCCTAACCTATTTAAAAGCTCTGCTTCTACGAGAGCTACCGTGTTTTTATCTAAATCTACATTTGCACTGAACCCTTGAGCGAAAGTAGCGTCAACATTATTTAGTTCGATTAGGGGAAGTGCCGAAGCCAAAAGGAAATCCTCAAACTCCTGTTTATTTCGGAATCCTGAGATAGACTTTCCTAATGGCTTCAACACAAATCTTGAGAAGTCATCAGGGCTAACCCGTGTGGATTTACTTTCCGGGTTAAAGTATTTGAAGAAGGAGCTAGGGGCAGAGAAATTGTCAGGAAGGGGGATGTAAGAGCTTGCTTGAAAAGTTGCGTTCAACAAGCTATTCAGTACAATATAAGAAAGATCTTTTTCCTCCCCATATAGTTGGTACTCTTTCTCCCCATAAAATTCAGGAACATTTCGTTCAACAACTTCAATATAGTTGGAACGAAAATGTTCTTGATCTCTTTTATCCCTGCTGCTCATTTTATACTACCTCTACTTGTAACTCAAAGTTGTTTAGTTGAATAAGTTCGTTGTAGTTTACAAATATATCAGATGGGATGTTGTTTATTCTAAAAAACCTCACCTCTGGAATAGAAATAACTTCTGCTATAACATCGGCTAAGGAAAGTGATTGTCCAAAATCCCTATTATCCACATTAAAGTATTCGGTTAGTTTGTTTGCGACTTTTTGTTTAATTGATTCCTCAAATGATGTTTTAGCAGAGTCTATAAAAAGAGTAGCATTGATGTCTATAGTACGGACTACGCCATCATTTATAACTACTTCATCAGTAAGCATTTTATACTTCTTGAAATAATCTTGAAGCTCTTTTTTGAAAGCAATGGATGCTCTTTCTACTTGTAAATCAGACGCTTTTGCTAGTACAAAAATATCTACGACATTCGCAGCCGCGCCAGATTTTCTAAGGGTCGCCATAGCCTTTGCAGTGGTCCCTGCTGTGCCTATGAAGGTATTTGCTAGTGTGGTGTAGTCTTCTCCAGTAACGGCTCTGTACTGCGCCTTGAAGAAGTTTGGAGCGTACCTCTTTGCCTTGGCTACAGACTCGGCTTCCGCTCCCCCAGAACCTTTAGTGGAGTTTATAATTGTTCCTTGTATTCTGGTTGAACCTTCTAGAACTTCTATGTTTTGGTCTAGAAGTTCTTTCGCAATGTTACCTCTAGATCCTCCGCCAACTCGATAGGATACAATGTAACTTGCATTAGGAGCGGGAAGTCTTCCAGTGTTTCCGTCACCAAAGGTTAAGGACACACCAAAATCAGGCAAGTATCTCTTTTGAAACACGGGGTCTGAAGTTCCAGATGCCAAGAACAGATTTTGAATTTCGTTGTAAATCACTCCCTCAGACGAGGAAACAGAAATGCTACCCTCAATAATACTAGGCTCATCAATACGAACTTCTTGTTGAGTGGTTACTGAAGCAAAAGTTCCAAGTTCAGATCGTAGGGTTCCTTCCAAAAGAAAGAGATTATTGTAAACAAGACCAGCACCGCCCTCGGAATCTGCAAGGTCTAGTTGAAGGTCTGGGGTGTCAAGATCAATGCCTCCATTAGCATTTTGTTTGTACACGGTAAAAACAACAGAACCAGGGTCTCTGTTATTCGCAACAGTGAAAACCCTGTTTGATTGAGATAAAGATATTGCTCCCGTAGCTGCCGTATTAAGGGTGATCTTTCCAGTTGCCTTAGCACTCGTCGGGCCTCTCATTTCCACGCCAATAAGACGAAGAAGCCGACGAAGATTGTCTTGGGACTTTACGGTGTCCAAGTACATTTCATTGGCGGTCATATCCGTGCGAAGTGTTATTGCAGCCGCCATGTACGCAAAAAGCTCAATCAACATTTGCCCGAGGTCAGAGGTGGAGAAGTTGTCGTAATCTAAAGGGTAGACTGCTCTGAGATAGTTTTGTAGGGCGATTCTATAATCTTCAAAGTCAGCGATAGCATAATCTATAAGATCAGCTTTTCTGTTATCTTTGACCCCGCCCAACTTTAGGAAATCTGTCTCAATAGTGCCGTCAAAGCCAGACACATTAACACGACCATTAGCTAGAAACTTAGAAAAAGGATCGGTAGGCATTATACTAGTATCTCAATAGTCTCTTCCGACAAGAAATCATTCTTGGGCGCAATGGTTAGTCTGATATACATTTTATTTGTCTCCGCCTCTTGCTGAACGAAAAGCTCTTTTACTATAACCCTAGGCTCGTAAGTTCTAATAGCCTCGGTAATTTCCCTCTCAAGTTTTTTCTCTAATTGGGAATCGTTAGGTTCAAACACAGAGATTCTTAGGGAGGTTCCCCAAGTTGGGCGCATGACTCTTTCCCCAGGGGCTGTCATTATTAGCTGTTGAATACCATCTCTAAGAGAGGTTGCACCCTCATTTGCTGTTGCGTATCCACCCGCTCCATCTTTTCGGAATGGAAAGGCGAGGCCGGAGAGTTTTTCTCTCTTGCCTGTCGTGAGGTACTGGAGTTTGAAGTCGCGTGGCATACTAGGTTACAATATTCTTAAAAAAGTCTCTTTGAGCTTCGTAGTTATTATCTACCTCTTTATTAGTTAGGGGTCTATCGTAAATCTTAAAACTTCCTATATGTCCATCTAGGCCGCTTCTTGGGATTACCCTGTCTTGGGTGTTGGAGGATAGCGGAGGTTGGTGCTGCCCCACAATGTATGTGTTTGAGTTAAAGGTTTCGGTTGCAACTGGATTATAAATATTTTGCCCTTGATAAACACTATTTGTATTAGAGCCTAAGAATCCCATTGGCTTGTAAGATTGCCCATCAACCGCCCCTAATCCATCAGTGAACCCCCCACCAATAATCCAAGGAGTAAAGACTGGAAGGTTATTTCTTACCCTAGTAGGCTGCTCAGTCCAACGGGAGTCTCCTAGCCAGCTTTCAGAGTATGCAGGATTATTTGTTATCCCAGCCCCCAAACTTAAATCTTGTTTTACGGGAGTAGGTAGTTTTATATCGTTTATGTTCAAGCCAAAGACTTCAGACATTGAAGAAGTAACGAGAGATTCTCCGTCCAAGAAGAAGGATATTTGGTCTTTGGCGCGATCAAATCTAATCGCTACATGACAGAATCCTGCGCTGACATCCCCAATTCCTGACCCATTAGAGTTAGAAAGGGAACTAGCAATCGTCATTCCTAAGGCAGAGGCTTGACCGCTTACTGGAGCGGTTACTCCATCAGGGTACTTCTCAGCCAAGCAAACGCTATGCCCCCAGTTCTGAGTTTCGCTAGAGGACTTTGAGTTTTGGCCCACAGTAGGCGCAATAATAAACTCAAGCCCGGAAGAAGAATAAGGCGATGTGGCTTCTGGACTCCCCCTATCCCGCCAACCCATAATCATTCCCAGGGTTTGGGAGGCATCCTTATTGGATGCGTTTACCCAAGTGCTTTGGGATGGGCTGCTGTTTTCATTAGCTAGTAGGAGTCGGTATCTATGGGAGTCTGTCATATCACTCCAAACATTTGGAACATGAACCCATGCCTCTATCGTAGCACCTTCTCCGGCATAAAAAAGATTGTCTAGACTACGAGAGCCAGTGTAGGCTTGATTTGTGTCTTGGAAATCTTTTGCAATATTTGGAAGTCTTACATAAGAGCCTTTTACTTGGGTGAAAAGAGTGTTGTACTTCCCATCTGCATCAAACAAAGTTCCTCCGAAGTAAGGAATGCCAACTCCACTAGGAAATGCAAAAGAGTTGTCATACGCAACAATCTTAGCATCCAATCTAGTGGATCCTTCAGCATAGTTATTTTGGAAAAAATCGTTTGATGAAGGCGAGGTTGTCGCTCCTGGATCTAGAAAATTATAACAAAGTAACAGACCTTCCGTTGTTATATTATCAGTCAGTGATTTTACCAAAGGGCTATAGTTGGCACTAACAGAAGTAGTTGCGGTTCTGTGAACAAAATCAGCAACAGACGGTGGATCTACATAAAGATCATTCTTGAGAGAGCGAGGCTTTACTGGCGAGACAACATAGGACGGCTGATATGGCAATACTACATCGTCTAAATCCTCAGAGAACAAAGTTAGTTTTCTCTGGAATCCTACGGGGATGAACTCAGATTGAAGATAGCTGAAATCATTTACGGGAATGCGAGGTATCTGTTCATAGTATCCTCCTCTAGCAATCACTACATCGGGACCAGATTCTTCAGTAACTCTTTTTAAGTTAGTATCCCAAAGAAATCTATCTCCGTTTTCAAGAGTAAATAGATCTATTCCTTTGTCTGGAGTTTGATCTTGGTCAAGGCTTTTCTCAAAGGATTTACCCTTACCCCGTTTAAAAACAAAAACTAACCCTTCGCCATAAGGGTGGGTATTATTAGTGACAAAAAAAGTCCTCCCTCCAAATAGCGCAGCAACTTGAAGCTGCCTTCGTCTTTTTTGTATTTTTTTATCGTAGATGTTTGCGGTTGAACCTAGTTGCTGGATGTACGCTTGTACCGTAGCATCTGTATTATCATAACCTAAGCCAAGAAGCTCAGAAATATAACCGCTCACCTCATTTAGGTGTGACTGCTTATCTGATATAAACTGGTCAAGCAAATCATCATTTTTATAAAATACCTCAACCTGTTCATTAGTTTCAAGGTCTGCATTGATATCAAAGATTGTACCTACAACCTCGATGGCATCGTCTTCTGTGTAGGAAACACCTTTACCACCTTTGTTTGGCGCAAAATCTAGATTCCACATTTGAGACGATACGGGAAGCGTGTCTATCTCTGGTACACTACTTGTTGTTCTAGAGTCATAGTAAAGACCATCCTCTGACAAAATATACTTGCCTTGGGTGCTGATGGGAGGACCAAACGCCAAGTCGAACCTAGGTAGAGTTGCGTCGATGCCTTCCGCAACTACCTGTGCCTTTAGCTCTGAGAGTAGACGAGCGTTCTCTGCGAACGGTTGGATGATTTGATTTTCGACATACTTCTCATGCGAGATCAAGGCTTTAGCTGCCGTATCGGATATCTCGCCGTCTAGCGCGTCGATATTGAATCTTGGGTTAGGGGCAACTCCGTTCTTTCTCTCGTCTAGGATTGTTGTGATGAGATCTATGGATACCTGGATCTTGGTTACTTCGTTTGTTAGGGTAGCTCTTAGAGCCTCAAGCTGTACAACCTTTGCGTTCGTAATATCATTTTGTGCATCAAGAGCTTCCAGACTTTGATCTTGAAAA
>Ga0208543_1000094_pt1 | contig 30148 bp, 29 predicted proteins | sample DEB08_DNA_14_FD_185497 | JGI IMG/M metagenome (GOLD analysis project Ga0208543, IMG submission 185497) | Aqueous microbial communities from the Delaware River and Bay under freshwater to marine salinity gradient to study organic matter... | ecosystem: Environmental > Aquatic > Marine > Coastal ...
GGTATCCCGGCCAAGCCGCCGCTTGGGGTCTTGCGGGGATGGCCACCTTTGGCACCATCAACAGCCTGGTGAATTCAGCGCAGTCCAGCCAAGTGAGCTACATCGATGTTCCCAACTCCGACTACAAGCTGTATTACCCCAGCGTGACGGCCACGGGGGATGTGGTGAGTTTTGAGGCCGACAACGGTTACGAGACCGTGCGCTTCAACGCCAACTGCCGCGATGGCACCCTCAATGGCGGAGCACCGCTCAATGCCAATGAGGCCCAATTGCTGAATGCTGCCTGTCAGGTGGCCTTCGGTCAGTAACCGGTCCGCCATAGAGACACCTCCGGCTCAGCTGAGCAACGCCTGCAGGCGTTGCTCAGCCTCCGGATCCAAGACAACAGGCTCCGCTTGATACGCCCTGCCCTTAGCAATGCGAGCCGCAATTACCTCGCGCGCAGAGTCCCAGCCGCCAATTTCAAGAGCGCTGTAAATCCGCTGCAGCGAATTCAGCGGAGACTGCACCAAGTCGTCGTAAGCGATCTCCACCAGCTGCCCCTTTGGGATCAAATGCCGCGAGCGGGCAAAGGCCTCTTGCAATTGGTCATGGGCCGCCGCTGTTTCCTCCACCTGCTGGATGCCGGATGGAGGCTCTTGCAGGCCTGCCAATTGAGCTAACCGCTGCTTGACCTGCGCAAGCGAACGAATCGAATCGATCGGCCGCCGGTGCAAATAGACAAACCGGGCCCGCGGAAACAGACGAAGTAGCAAAGCAATCCGTGCGGTGTGCGCGGAATTTTTGATCACCAAGTGGGTTTTACCAGCTCGCTCATGCAACCAGGTGAGCCGTGTGAACTGAATCAAGGTCTGCTCAAACTCGGGCGTGCTGTTGAGCACAGCGCGGCGGAAATGCCTTGGGTAATTCTGAGGGAAAGCAATGCCCGCCATGTTGGTATCCATCGTGAGCCTGGCCAACCCCAACTCGTCTTCCTGGGGATCCTCTGCCCCCCAAGGCACAGCATCGATGGGGCGATGCTGTGTCATCCCCCGCTTCAACAGGGGCTTGAGCAGCGGCTTCAGCACCAAAGCAGCCTGCGGCGCAATGGTGAAGTGGTTGCGAGCGGTGGCGGCAGCTGGATCAGCCGCCAACAGCTGATGAAGATAGGTGGTGCCGCTGCGCCAGTGACCAATCACCACCACTGGGTTATCAGGGCAGGCGCAAGCTTGAATCCTGCGGCCATAGATCAGGGCTTGTAGCCAGGCAAACGGTTCCACCATCAAGCCGCTGGCCGTGAGCAACAACGCAACCGGTAAACGCCTGGGGGACACGGCGCCTTGCCTTAAACCAGCAAACAGCGTGGTGGGGCGGATGCATCCCCCAGCGACCAGCACATCAAAAAGGCGAGAAACAGACGTCATACACCCGGGAATCTGCAGCCCGTAGGGACAGAACGAGAGCTCATTTCGAAACCGCAATGGTCCCCAATAAAAACTTAGAGAGTCTTATCGCCACCTCTAGCAAAAACTATGCATAATTTGCACACCATCGCGTGAGGAGCCAAGCATGTTGCAGACGCCAAGCGTAATAACCAGCCAATATTCTGTCCCTCCCGACTCATCTCAAAGCATTAGTTGGAGTACCGACTTCAAATCCGCCAGCGAATTAGCCGCTGTGCTCTTAAGGCTTGGCAAACAATTTAATGTTTTGCAGCTGACTGCCGGACAACTTCAAGGCCACTTCGCTGTTGTTCACCTCAATGATCTCAGCATTTTTAGTATTCAAACCAATCAGCTGCTCTTACTCAACGGCGAACGCGGACAAGATTGCATCACGTTTAGCTTAGAAACGAGCGGAAATCATTCTGATCACAAAGTTTACTGCCAATCCATTGAGTCCCATTCACTGCATGGATTCAAACCAGACCTCAAAGAAAGCCACTTCCAATTAACAGCATGCTCAACCACTATTATTGCTATCACCTCAGCCAAAAAATTCTGCAGGTACCTTGAGTGCTCCGGAGCGTTTGAATTACGGGATAGTCTCTATACCAGCAATTCATTACAGCTAAGCCCAGAATATTATTCCGCAATTGCAAACAATCTTTGCTGGCATTTAAACAATCCATCCAACAACCCAGAATTGCGTTCACTGCAGACAGGAGAGATCTTCGCGCTGATGCTGGAAGCGCTATCAAGCAGGAACAACCAATCCTTCAAGCCATTCGAAGTAGCACCACGCCAACAACTGGTTTGCGAATTGATCAGCTGGGGATTCGATAACAGCACAAACCCTCTCAAACTTGATGATGTCAGCAACATTCTCTTTAGCTCAAGGCGCACTCTCATACAAGGTTGCAAAGAAAATTTCCAAATGGGGCCAATGGAGGTGCTTCGCTTAATCCGCCTCGAGGAAGTGAACCATTTCCTCAGATCCAAAGAGTTACGAAGAGAATTAAAGCTAAACAAGGTAGGAGAAATTGCAAGTCATTTTGGTTTCACAAGCCGAGGACATTTTTCAGCTTCCTATCAAAATCACTTTGGCGAATCACCAAGGCAAACACTTTCGAAAGCAAACTTGGTCCATACGACGCAAGCAAAATGAAGCCGACAAAGCCGAATCCATATCCCTTCAAGATGCACACTCCCTCGATGAATAAAAATAATTCGCGAAGAAAAAACGTTTACAATAAGGTGGTCTAATTAATGATCGTGTCTGCCAGCATCATCAGATCACCACATCCAGGAGCCCTGTCACAACCATCAAAAGGTGATCAGGTTGACCAGCACATAACAACTGGATTTCAGTCTGCGAGCGAACTGAAGCAGCTATTCATGCTGGTCGGAAAATCCTTTGACGTGGTTCAAGTCAGCAGAGGTGCACTGCATGGACAATTCAGCCTGACAAGCCTGGGCAGCATGGTCCTGCTAGAAATCCGCACCAATCAACGCCTACTCCTGAATGGAGACAGAGGACCCGATTGCATGAGTTTTTGTTTTGAAGCCACAGGACTGGCCGATGAACACCTGATGTACAACAAACCGATTGCGCCCTATTCCCTCAATGGATTTCGCCAAGGGCAGAAAGAATCTCATTTCCAACTCACAGCGAATACAACCACTTATCTCATCATTCTCTCTATCAGCCGTTTCAATGCTTTCATTTCTTACTGCGAACGAGAAGATCTAATTGAACAGCTCGAAGCCAGCAATGCATTACAGATCACCCCTAGGATGCATGCACATTTTCGAAAAACATGTCAGAGGCTTATCGTTAAACCAGCGTTAACATCAGAAAAAAACCGGCAAATAACAAATCATCTCTATGCAGAATTAGTCAAGTCTATAAGTGATAAGCCCAATATTTCTTACTTGCCCCACGCACCATCTCCCCGACAGATCCTCGTCAAGGAATTTGTAAATTTGGCCTTCGAAAACGCTCATATTGGAAGCAATCTTGATCAAATCAGCGAATCGCTGTTTGCATCAAGGCGAACCCTGATCCAAGGCGCAAAAGAAGCATTCGGAATGGGGCCGATGGAAATGATGAAACATATACGTCTCGAACAAGTGAATTGGATCTTGCGATCCACGGAAGCACGGGAAGACGAAAGGTTTAAAACCATCAGCCAAGTTGCCCAGCATTACGGATTCCAGAGCCGCGGACATTTCGCCAAGGCCTACCAAAAGCTGTTTGCAGAAACTCCAAGTGAGACCTGGCTGAAGTCAATGATTCGCTGATCGTTAACAGAGATCCCATCCGTGCAACTTTGAGGTCCCAAGCCGAGTAAAAGGCTGAACCAGAGATTAACAAGTGGTGGTCAGCTAACGCACGACTGGTTTCTCATCCATGGGCAACAATCCACACGTCGACGGTTCAATCCTGCCGTTTCCTGCCAAGCCGTCGGGCAGCAAGGCCGGAACGACGATGCAGGAGTCGACATACAGTCCGCTACCCGAACCCCAAAGGCTTCCAGACGATGCACCCAATATTCTTGTGGTGCTGATTGATGATGCAGGTCCGGCACTGCCGGAGTGCCTTGGCGGTGATATCCATACGCCCACCTTGCAGAACGTGAAAGATGGTGGCGTGGGCTTCAATCGCTTCCACACCACAGCGATGTGTTCACCAACGCGCTCCTCGCTGCTCTGCGGACGCAACCACACCTTCGTGGGCAATGGCCAAATCTGTGAATTCGCGAATGACTGGGATGGTTATTCAGGGCGGATTCCAGAAAGTTGTGCACTGCAGGCCGACGTCCTGCGCAACTACGGCTACGCAACCGGGGCATGGGGGAAGTGGCACAACACACCGTCCACCGAAACCACGGCCGCAGGTCCTTTTGAGAACTGGCCAACGGGTCTCGGATTCGAATACTTCTACGGCTTCCTCGCAGGTGAGGCCTCTCAATATGAGCCGCATCTGGTGCGCAACACCACAGTGGTGTTGCCACCGAAAACACCCGCGGAGGGTTATCACATCAGTGAGGACCTAGCCGATGACGCCATCAATTGGCTGCAGACCCACAAAGCCCTGAGTCCTGACAAGCCCTTCTACATGTACTGGGCATCTGGAGCCCTGCATGGCCCGCACCATGTCAACAAAGAATGGGCTGACAAGTACAAAGGGAAGTTTGACGAGGGCTGGGACGCTTATCGCGAAAAGGCTTTTAAAAATGCCAAGGCCAAAGGCTGGATTCCCGAGAACGCCCAGCTCACACCTCGCCACCCCCGCTTAGCAGCCTGGGATTCCATCCCCGACGATCAGAAACCGTTCCAGTCGCGATTGATGGAAGTGCTGGCAGGTTTTGCCGAACACACGGATCATCAGGTTGGCCGCATCGTTTCCGAAATTGAACGGCTCGGGTACGAAGAAAACACCCTGGTTGTTTACATCTGGGGAGACAACGGCTCCTCCGGAGAAGGTCAGGACGGCACCATCTCCGAGCTGCTTGCCCAGAACTCGGTCGCCTCGGAAATTGAGCAACACATCGAGGTGCTCAATGAACTCGGCGGATTGGATGCGCTTGGCTCCCCGCTCGTGGACAACATGTATCACGCAGGCTGGGCCTGGGCCGGAAGCACGCCTTACCAAGGCATGAAGCTGATGGCCTCCTACTTCGGCGGCACCCGCAATCCGATGATGATCAAATGGCCCAAGGGCATCAAACCTGATCCCAATCCTCGGTCGCAGTTCCACCACTGCAACGATCTGGTGCCAACGATCTACGAGCTGGTAGGAATCACTCCACCCAAGATGGTGAAAGGTGTCACGCAAGATCCGATTCACGGCACCAGCTTTGCCTATGCCTTCAATGCACCGGATGCACCGGGTGAACTTCACACCCAGTTTTTCGACATCATGGGGTCTCGATCCATCTACCACAATGGATGGATGGCTGGAGCCGTGGGCCCACGCCTGCCTTGGGTGAAAGGCGTCGACCCCGACATCCTCACCTGGTCACCCGACACCGACGACTGGGAGCTCTACAACATCGAAGAGGATTGGAGTCAAAGCAAAAACGTTGCTGCTGAGTATCCAGAGAAGCTGCAGATGCTCAAGAATCTGTTCCTGGTGGAATCGGCGAAGTACAAAAACATGCCGATTGGTGGTGGCCTCTGGACCATCATCTTCCACCCGGAACTGAAGGTGGCCCCGGAAGCAACATCCTGGGAGTTGCCAGGCACCATCACCCGCATTCCCGAGCCCTGTGCTCCACGACTCGGTTGCCTGAACAACAAAGTTGTGATGGATATCGAAATTCCAGAGAAAGCCAGTGGTGTGCTTTACAAACTCGGTGCCAATTCAGGTGGCCTCACCCTCTACATGGATGAAGGAATTCTCACCTATGAATACAACCTGTTCATTATTGAACGCACCAAGCTGCACTCCGCTCAGCCACTGCCTGCAGGTCGCCACAAACTGGAAATCGTGACCCAACACACCGACGACAATCCAAGGGGCCCGCTGTCGATCAAGGTGTCACTCAATGGCTCACAAGTGATCGACGGCACGGTGCCGAGGGTGGCAGCTGTACTCTTTACAGCCAATGACTGTCTGGATGTTGGTCAGGCTCTTGGTTCTCCAGTTTCGCTGGATTACCACGAACGTGCTCCGTTCAAGTTCAACGGATCCATTCACACCATGCACGTTGAGTATCTCGAATAGAGAAACCAAACCAACACAAATGCAGCCACAACGTCTCTCGCTCCAATCCGCGAGAGACGTTCGAGGGAGCAACACATCGTTGAGCAGATCTCTTTACGAGATTTGCTCTTTTTCTTTGAGTTCTAAACTCAAAAAGTAATTCAGAAATGTACGCACCAATGCCACTGCTCCAAGTTGAATCAAAGCAGAAGCCTCGCGGCTAATGGTGGTCTGAACCACATCAGCACCCAGCTGAAATTCAAGGGCTAAAGCAATCCATCCACCAAACGTCAAGCGAGCCGCCGTTAAAGGCCCACGTTGCAAAAGGCGAGGCGGAATGGCTCTTAGACGAAGTGGACCACTTGGGCTAAAAACCGCAATCAATCCCACTGCAACGGAAAGCACCGAAAGGATTTCAAGGAACAAGCGCAATCCTTCCGCAGTATGGGTGAGCAGATGTTCAATCCATTCCATCAGTCCATGGCATTAGGTCTAAAACAATTGTGATAACCGAAGAGATCAATAACCAAAGTGACAACAGCACCAAGCAAAGATTCAGCACAAACAGGATCAGTGATCGATGCCCGTTATCGAAACGATTTCTAGCCTGAAAAGAGTGGCCAAACATTCCAGCAACGATGACCAATACCACCACGGAATTGGCCAAAACACGCAACCGCGCTGCTGCTGAGCGCACCACTCTGGCCTGGATCCGAACAGCCCTTGCACTGATCAGTTTTGGATTCGGGCTGGACAAAATCATCAGTGCGATCCGGGATGCAGGAGGCAACGGAAACGCAAGTCAAGACATTGGCGTGCAACTGATGTCGATGGGATTCATCGGAGTCGGGATCTTCACATTGCTGATTGCCATGCGCCAACACAAACGTGAACTCATTCGGCTACGCAGCGACCCCTACCTCTACCGAGACGAGCCTTCCCTTTCGATTGCCACAGCAACAGCTGTTTTAGTAATCGGAGTCTTGGCATTCTTGTTGCTGCTTTCCGGATTGATCTGAGCCAGTAACCATTCCCCCTTTGCCAATACATCGTTCCCTATTCCAATGTCACTCCTGATTTCACTGGTCCTCTTTTTCATCATGGTGTCACTGGGCCTCAACTTGCCCAGCCTGCAATTCGGGCTTCTAAAGCGAAGGCCTGCTTTGCTCATTCGCGTGTTGCTTGCCACCTGCGTTGCCATGCCACTCGCAGCACTTCTGTTATTGCAATCTCCTCTGGGCGATGGTCTTTCGCCTGCGATCAAAACAGCAGTGATGCTGATGGCAATCTGCCCAAGCGCTCCCATGATCACCTTGAAAAGTAGACAACTCGCTAATAACCCTGAATTAGCAACAAGACTGCAATTTTGGTCGGCTTGCGCAGCAATCATCAGCGTCCCGATTTGGGTCGGTCAACTGCCAACGGAAGCTGGAGAAAGCATCTGGAGTGTATCCAATCAAGATGTTGCCTTCCAGATCTTTACCGTGCAGTTGATTCCACTCTTGCTGGGAGTCTCACTCCGTCGATGGCGGAGTGAATGGGCTGAACGCTGGAATTCTCTCGTTCAAAAAATAGCCACTGCGCTGTTATTAGCCCTCTTGGTCTTAATCCTGATCGTGGCGATACCACAGGTGGCGCCGATGCTGATCGGCAACCTCAGAGGTGCTTTGGTGATGCTGATCCTCACTTGGATCGCACTCGCTCTAGGGTTTGTGATCGCTAGTGAGGACACCGTCGAGCGAAGCACTGTGCCGCTAGTTCTTTCCATGCGGAATCCCGGATTAGCGTTATTAATCATTCAACAGATGGCGCCCCAAGCGATTGATCTCAAAGCCGCGGTTGTGGGCTACGTAGTCATCACAGCGGTGGGATCAGCACCCTTCATGAAATGGCGGAAGAAAGAGTCATCGCAGGCTTGACTGACAGTAAAACAACGCAATCACTCCCATGCCAACAGATACAAGCAAGGAGACTCAACTCGATTTGAAGCCTAATCGAGGCGCTGATGTTAGGGCTTTATTAATCACGGCTGCGATTGGTTATGGCATCACTCTGGTTGCACCCTTATTCCCAGCAGTAATCATCAGCTGTGTTTTATTGATCTTGCTGAGCAGACTGCGCAATCGTTTGCATCAACCTCTGCTCTGGTGGTCTGGGATCGGATTGTGTACGGGGAGTTTCCTGGGAACAGCTTCATCGATGGTGAATAATGTTCACCAACATGGTGCGACGCCAGCCAATACGCCATTGGAGCGTCTTCTATTTGTGATCCTGCTGGGGATCAAAGGTTTTTTTTTCAGGCAGTCGAATCGGCATCAATCCTGATGCCGATGAAGGGCGATCCATCGGGGATTTACTCCGCACGCTCAGTGGAACGTTTACCGGCGTGTTCGGAGTCCTGGTTGCGATCGCCTTCGTGTTAGGCGGTCTGGAAGAAGCACGAACGCTCTCAAGCCGTCTCACCACCTCGCTCACCATCATCGTGCTTGGTTTACTCGGTCCTGCATGGATCAGTCACCAACTCAGGATGATTCAACGCAATCACTCGCAGTAAAACAATCATTGCTCAAAAAATGGTGGTGCTTCCAAGAAAGGAAACACCACCAAGAAACACCACTAGTATCGAATTAAGTGATTGATTCAATCAGCTTTTTGCATCACTGTCCTTGGGATAAATCTCAAGGGTGACCTTGTCGATCTGACCACCATAAGCGCTATAGCGACGAGGTCCAATCGTTTTGATTGTGACAGCAGAGCCTCGGTCGAGACCCACATCCGCACCCTCATCGATCGAGAAGCGAGATGCGATCGTTTTATCTAAACGACCTTCAGCCACCACCTCGTTGTTGAGGATCATGCGCACATCAGCACCCTTCCCAGCGCCACCACCGTCATAATCGAGCTCAAAGCGAACAACAGATTTACCCATAGGCAATGGCTTATTGCTCTTGAAGGTAAAGAGATCTCCCATGTAGTTGTAGGTATATGCAGGCTTATTATTTTCGACGTACAACGACCAGCCACCAAATCGCCCGCCCTGCGAGAAGATCACGCCATCTTCTCCACCGCCTTTCACATCAACATAGGCCGTCACACTGTTCGAAACGTTCTTCACATTGATGATCGAGTCTTCGACCATGTTCCAGGCATAGGGATACAAATCCATGGAGGTTCGATCACCTAAAAGTGTTGGCCGTCCGGCAACAGAAGGCACAAGACGCTCGAGAAGACGATCATCCAGTGGCAATACCTGATTCTCAATCGCCTCCTCCATAAACTTCGCCTTCATGGCCTCAAGACGCTCAGGATATTGGGCAGCCAGATCATTCGAAAGGCTGAAATCAACCGTGGTGTCATACAGCTCCCAACCATCATCTGCCGCAACCGTGTTCATTCTCTTCGGCGCCATCCAGGGATACATGATTGTTGCCCGCGCCATCCAACCATTGTGATAGATGCCACGATTACCAATAATCTCGAAATACTGCGTGTTGTGCCTTTCTTTCGCCCCTGGATTATCGAATGTGTACATCAGGCTGGTTCCTTGCATGGGGATCTGTGGGATGCCATTGATCATGGTGGGCATCGGCAGATTGGCCGCCTCAAGAATTGTTGGGGCCACATCATTCACATGCGAGAACTGTGTGCGTAGACCACCACCTTGTTTGATGCGTTTCGGCCAATGAATCACGGTGCCGTTGCGTGTTCCACCGAAATCACCAGCAACCTGTTTGGAGAGAGCAAAGGGTGAATTGAAGGCGATCGCCCAGCCCATGTGATACATGGGATAGGTGGTAGGCCCACCCCACTCATCAAGCTTGGCCTCCTGTTCGTCAGGCGTTTCTCCAACACCATTGAGGTAGTGGTTCCAATTCCACTGACCAGTCCTATCCCCTTCAACACTGGCGCCATTATCACCAGTGATGTAAATCACCAAAGTATTATCTAACTCGCCAAGATCGTCGATCGCCTTGATCAAACGTCCGGCTTCGTGATCGGAGTGCTCAGTAAAGGCAGCAAAAACTTCTGCTTGACGGGCATAGATTCGCTGCTGCTGAGGCGTGAGGCTATCCCATTTGGGAATACTGTCTGGAGCCTTGGCCATCTGAGTTCCTTCGGGAACAATCCCTGCCTTGATTTGATTCTGAAGATTGCGCTCTCGAAGAACATCCCAGCCCTCATCAAACTTGCCTTTGTATTTGGCAATCCATTCCTTACCCACATGATGCGGGGAGTGCGCACCGGCTGAGGAGTAGTAGACGAAAAATGGCTTATCCGGCTTGATTGACTTCTGTTGGCGTACCCAGCCGATCGCCTGATCGGTCATGTCTTCTGTGAAGTGATATCGATCTTTCTTCGGTGCATCGACAACGGTGACACCATCGTGAATGGTGGGTTCCCACATGTTGTCTTCAGCGCCAACAAAGCCGTAGAACTTCTCAAAGCCCTGGCGCGTTGGCCAACGGGTCTGAGGGCCAGCCGCCGTGGTCTCACGGCCTGGTGTTTCATGCCACTTGCAGAAGGCCGCAGTGTTGTAGCCATTAAGTCGCAGGATTTCTGCAACTGGCACGGCATAATCCGGCACCAAGGTGGAATTCCCCGCATAACCGGTTGCGATCTCTGGGATCGATCCCGTATTGACCTTGTGGTGATTACGTCCAGATTTCAAAGCCGCCCGAGTCGGTGCACAGAGGGCTGTGGTGTGAAATTTGTTGTAACGCAGCCCATTATCGGCAAGCTTTTCCGCCGTCGGCATGTTCACCGCACCGCCAAAGGCGGAGGGTGCTGCATAGCCCACATCATCCAGAAGGATGATCACCACATTCGGGGCATCGGCTGGTGCTGTGACCTCCCACTGGGGAGGCAAAGGCACCTCTGAAGGAAGAACCTTGGTGACCTTTTCTGGTTTTGGCTCGGCTATCGGCAAGCTTGTGCGATCAAACTGCACCGTCTTGGCTTGGCTTTGGAATCCGAGATGGGTTGAGCAGGCTGCAACCGCAAGAATGCCGCCGCCCACAGCAATCTGCAGGGATAGGCGTGTGAAACGGGATCGAACAGAAATGATGAAGGGAATGAAGAGTGCCCAGCCAAGTCCAGCCAGTAAAAATTCACTTGAACAAAACTTGGTGTCATCGAGTGGGATCAGAATCACGCTCGGGCAACATCAAATTGCCTCTCCATCCACTGGGATAGAAAGAATTCAAGAAGATGAATTTGATTTATAGGGCCAGCGTCAAAGTATTCGCCCGACTTTTAGAGTCAAATCTGCACGAATAGGACCAGCCTCAGGGCACCCTGGTCGTGGGAGAGATCACATCCGCAGGGTGATGGGCTCAGGGTCTGCGTCCAGCCAACCGTTGCTGTCTCGGCAAGAAACCAAAGGTGTCAAGCGGATGGTGAGGGGGCGACCCTCGGCAATGTCGACCCGCAGCCCGCTATAGCTATCGCGTCCCCCTGCGACTGGCCAGTTCCGCCCGATAAACAACTCGCTGGTTGCCAGCACCGTGCTGTTGCCATCAACGGTTTGTTCCGTCAGCTCCGCACCTTCCCGCCGCTGAGCCCGCAATCCGTAGCCACTGCCGCCACAAATCACCCAGTTGATGTGGCTGTCTGCATGTCCAGTGTCATGGCTGCGAAGCAGCTCCAAGCAATGGGCGTGGCCGCTGAGCACAAGATCCACTGGGCGAGCCTGTCCCAGATCCTCCCCAAGGGCCAACACAACGGCATCAAAAACATCGCGCAATTGTCGGCGTATTGCCTTTGTATCGGCCTGACCACATTTTGTTTTCTCGGTGACATAGGCAGGGTGATGCATCGTCAAAATCCTGCCCCTCACCGATCGATCGCGATGGGATCTGATCAAGCCCTCCTTGAGCCATTCCAGTTGCTCATGATCAGCCCATTCCGTTTGTTGGAGCTGATTCATTAGTTTGATTTGACGTTGAAGATCGAAGCATTCCTCCTGGAGCGTCTCTAGCTCATCAAACAGTTCATCCCGATGGTCTTCATCGAGGCTGCTACTCGCCAATGTTTTGTAGATAAGGGTTTGACGTTCTTCCAGAATCCGTAAATCCCCCCTGAGGTTGCGTCGGTTGCTCGTTGGTTTTTCAGGGGTAATCAGGGTGTTCGAATCGATCGCGAACACATCGACACCAGCATGTCGGAAACGAAAATAACGATTTGGCAGACAGGTGTTCACACCGGGCCGGTATCGCAAACATCGCTGTCCATCCCAAACGGCGTCGTAATGCAAGTTGAGATGGGCTTTGAGTCGGGCTGGGGGGATTTGATTCAGAACATCCAAAAAAACACGGGCATAGGCCTCGCCTTGCCTGGAACCGCGCCATCCTGCGTCGATATCATCAAACCATTGCAAATAGCGGCGCAACGGAAGGGTGAGGCCCGCGAGTAAGGCAATCGGTAGAGAGAGATCGTAGTAGTCGTGATTGCCAGGGACTGGTAGGAATGGCTGGTTAAAGATCAGGCCTTCAGGGCTGATGGTGTTCCAATCATTGCCGTGATGAAGCCATTCCCGGTAAGGCCTCAGAAAGTTGGCGCGATACTGATCCAAAGCGCCTACCAGGTAAACCACATCTCCTGTGTGCAGCAGAAAAGCTGCCTCCGATTTATGGGGTAGTAGTCGTTCAGCAATCCGACGAGGAGGACTTTGAAAGCGATGACGACCGGTGCCACTGTCGCCCAGAACCAAAAAGTGAAAGGCATCATTGATCCCAGGGTTGTCATTCCCCCGCTCGATCACGAGTCGGGTCTGATCAATCCCTTGGCGAATCAGTTCCGGCTGCCTCCAGCGAACGCGAGCGGCCATCTTGTTGATCTTCCGCTGGATGCTGGGATCGCTGGCAAAATTCAAGATTTTAGGGGGATTGGAGCAACGACCTGCAAGGCTCCAGGGTTCACGCTCAAAGTGATGGTTTTCGCATCGAGGACTTCACCATCGATCACAAGTTTCTGAACATCATCCAACTCAATCTGTAATTGTTTGGTTCGAAAACAAGCAATGTTGTTGTTGTTGTGATTGGCGCTGCTGCTCATGAACGCTGACCAGGCAAGACTTGAGAGCACAGAAAGGCCACTGATGCGGTCTTTCGGAGAGGCAACAATCACCTCGAGCAATCCATCGTCCGGAATCACCTCGCCGAAACCCTGGGCCATCAGAGAGGTGGCCGGAGCGGCGTTGGCCATCGTGATCGCGCTGGCATCGAGCCTGTATTCCTGTCCGTCAATCTGCATCGTGGCGTGGAAGGGCTTCTGATCCACCAGCTGCCGAGCACCTGAAAAGATGTAGGCCATGGGGCCGAGAATGTTCTTTAATTCACGGCTCGCTTTATCAACCATTCCCGCCTCAAAACCGAGGCCAGCCAACAAGATCATCGGTTGGTTATTGCACAGTGCAACATCAACACGACGCAGATTTCCGAGGAGCAAATTCGTGCAGGCGGCCTTTAATCCTGTAGGAATTCCCAGCGCAACCGAGAAGGCATTGGCGGTGCCACGGGGAATGATGCCAAGGGGAATGTTGCTGTTTTGGAGAGCGCTCGCAACGGCACCAACCGTTCCATCGCCACCCGAAGCAATAATGATCGATTGTCCTTCCCCATCAGAATCAAAGGCATTGATCTCCTTGATCAAATCTTTGGCTTGTTCCGCGGGGTCTAATTCGGATCGAGTTCTCCAGATCTGCAGCATGAACTGAGGTTCAAGATAGGAGCGAATTTCGGCCAACTCGGCTTCAGGATCTCCCTGACCGGAGACTGGATTAAAAATCAGATACCCCCTGCGACTCCTTTTCACGCCCTGCATCAACGCCGATGCCGTCGCTGGATTCAGGGCGATAGGCAGATCCTGAAGCAGAGCTGCACGCACCAACGGCTCAGACAGCACATCCCTGGCTTGACGTTCAGGAGGAGAGGGGAAGTGGATGAGACCACTGATCTCACCATTGAGGATCGTGGCGGCCATCGCGATGTCGCCGCCCTGGCGAATCGCCCGAGTCTCAGTAATCGAAAGGTCCTGTAAGGGATGTCGACTGGTGAGCTCCTGCAACACATCTTCTGCGATCAGAAGTGAAAACCCGGACAGCAGTTGGGTGTTGTTGATGATCCAAGTCCCCAGAGCCGGGCAAACAGCGAGATCAGCGTTCAGAACGAGAGTTGAGGGCATAGCTTGGTCATGGGATAGGTCGTTCAGGGACGCAGCGCTTGTTGCGCCTTAATTTCTGCTGCTGCTGCTCGTAAATCAGCGCGAAAGACGGGGTTGGCGTGCAGTTGCGCCACGGTTGCTGAGCCGATGAGCTGCCCCGCATGCACGTCGCTGTGCCAGTGCACATTGCAGACGTTTCGGCTCTTTCCATACTCAATCCCACGTTGGAGAATTTGATCCTGTTGGCTTGGAGCAATCTCACTGAGGATCAGAGCCCAGGCCCAGCCCACTGATGTGTGCCCCGACGGATAAGAACCGTCGGATCGCAGTATCGACTCCTCTTGAGGGGTGCAGATCGACTGTCTATTGCTCATGAATGGCCTAGGCCGTTGGTAGTGCATCTTTGCTTTGTAAGAAGCAAGTCCCGCGTCGGTCAGTGAGCGACGCAGGAGCGTATACAGCCTGGGTGTTCGCTCCTCAGAAATCTCAACTCCCAAACTGCAGGAAAAAATTGACGCAGCAGCAGGGAAGCCGAGATCGGCATCCGTTGCGGCTTGCTTCCAGCGTGGGGTCTCCTGAAGAGCAATGTTGAGGTTGGCGTACGCATCGTCGAGCGCCTGTGCCGCTGATCCTGGAGCAGGTGGCGGAGCAAGCAGTTTTAGGGAATCAGGAAAAGTGTCCTGTGCGAGGTAGCCCTGCACAAGACCGTGTTTCAGCTCCTCCAGATCAGAAGGGGATCCCAGATTGGATTCACAGTGGGGTGCAGGTTCCGCAGCTTGGACGGGTTGGCCTAAGGGCAAGCCCCCGCCAAGAAAAGCCAGCATCAACAGTGTGATTTCAAACCGGTGCATAACAACGCAAGAGCCCCCTTAACCCTTAGCTACTTGGATCGAGAGCAGCCATCGGAGGCTGTTGATTGCGCACGAATCGGATCATCCTCCTGCGATCGGCTCAATTCATCCTTTGCCAATAGAAGAGTGCTGAGAATCAGCGCATGCAATTGTAAGCGCAGAAATTAAAACACATGGCACCTATTATTAATTTAGGACATCAAGTTGAGAGAAAGACGCGTGCCTTCTTACTCCTTTCTGTACCGATTTGCTGCTGTCATCGAATTGGTCACAGGCGTGTCACTGCTGGTGCTTCCAACACTGGTCATGCAGTTACTGTTCCGATCGCCCCCCAGTGCCGCAGGCGAACAGATCACTCAGCTGTACGGACTGGCACTCATCGGACTAGGAATGGCGTGCTGGGCAAACCCATGCCCAACGCCTGCAAAACGTGGATTGCTGATTTACAACTGCGCTGCCTCAATCCTTCTCATCGCCTTAACTTTTCGAGAGCTATCGGGTGGAGTCACCGTCTGGCTTGGCACTGGGGTTCACCTGATCCTTAGCGTCTTCATGATTCGCGATCAGTTGAGCAAAATCTCATTCTGAATCAGCAGCACAACGGAATCCCATATGGCAAGTTGCCGTATCAATCGTCTGTCCCATCAAAGCCGCTGGCCTGAAGCGATGGCAGTAGTTCTCAGCACAAAGGAAGGAGCCCCCCTTGATGATCCGACGCTCCTGCTCTCCTTTGGGAACAGGAAACAATGTGGAGGTCCACTCCCAAACATTGCCGCACATATCGACAAGGCCGTAGCCGTTTGCTGGAAACGATCCCACAGGAGACGTCCAAAACCATCCGTCAGCCTGTTCGTTCTTCCACGGGAAAGGACCTTGCCAGACATTGGCAAGCCACTGACCCCCTGGAGTCATCTCCTCACCCCACGCATAGTTCTGCTGAACCAAGCCACCTCTGGCAGCCACCTCCCATTCATCAGCAGTCGGTAAACGTTTGCCAATCCATTGGGCGTAGGCAAGGGCGTCTTCATAAGCAAGATGAACGACAGGGTGATCCAACCTGTCTGCGATGGCGGAATCAGGCCCCTGGGGATGCCGCCAATCAGCTCCCTCAATCAAGGCCCACCAAGACATTGGTTGGTTGCGATCCACCGTTGGAGGCGGCGGAATGAACACAGCGGATTCCGGTTTCTGCTGATCCGGGGGCAGGTTCGGATACAAGACAGGATCGGGCGGCTTTTCTGAAACCGTGACGTACCCAGTCTCAGAGACAAAACGGGCAAACTCGTCATTGGTAACGGGAGACTTGTCGATCCTGAAAGACTTGACCTGAACAGAACGAATAGGGGCCTCCTCAGGATAGAAAGAATCACAACCAACGATGTATTCGCCTGACGGGATAACGATCATCTGATCAACTTGATGATTCATAGAAGCAAGGAAATTCTTAAAAACTATCGAAAGGAGCCGAAGCGAACATTAGTCACCTTGAAACAGAAACCAATGAGCTATTCACGGATATTCATGTCGTCATAGAGGACAATCACAAATATCAAACACAATCAGCTGCCAGTGGGAAACAGGAACTGCACTTGTGCACGAAATGTCCAATCTCCCAGGAGGGTTTCACCAGCAATCTCAGGCTTAATAGCATTGTAATAAGCACTTAAAGAGGCATTAACAGGTTGCGTTCCAAGCACAAAGACCCTGCCAAAGCCTGCTCCAACAGGAACGGTCCAACCCTTATTATCAGAGGCATTCCAATTTGCAGTGATGATTGGAGAACTGGTCAAATACCAACCCTTGGGAAAGTTGTAATTCAAAAACGGCTGGATCAGCATTTTATTGACATCACTCCTCTTACCATCACCAGCAAACGACCAAATATTGTTAATCAGACCACCCGCAACAACCTTTCCTTTGGTGTAAACCAAAACACCTGTTGGGCCACCACTCCACTTCCCGGAACTCAACCTACGGTCCGTAGCGGTTGGAAGCACCACGGTAGGACCCACCCCAACCGTGAAATTGCCTTTCAGCGTGGGCACAAAAAACACCGAAGGATTAATATCTCCAACCGCCTGAATCGAGGTGCCCCCAACCGACGGCTGGGAAATAAAAGGAACAATCGTGCGTGTGACCAATGTCAGGCCATCACTCACTTTAAAAGGAACAACAGGCTGCACATTGACTACATTTTGAGTCTGATTCTTCTTGGCCTTGGGGTCCAAAAGGTTCGGTGCCCATTGTGTATTTGGGGTACTATTCCACTGAATGGGAAGGCTGATCAAACTGGCAATCGGGTTTTGCGCCGCCTTGGCCAATGAACCCTCTTCCGCAGCAACGGATTCACCTGGGGTCACCGTAACCGGTTGATTATCTGTACCAGGAGGTTGACCGTCTGCGGAAGCCTGTGAAACTTCACTGTGAACGAGGGGCGTGAAATCAAAATCAACAGGGTCAGCGACCAAAAACTCAGACTCTTGCGCCTCAGCAACGGAAGGGGCCAGAAGCGACACACATCCAAGAAGCCATGCAAGGCCTAAACGCCCACGGAAACGCGAAGTCATCAATTTGATCTAAAACCAGTGGAGTTTTATTGCATCCAACCAAGATGCCAAGGGCATCCCACAAAAAACAGCACGAATGGGATCAGAAACAGCAGCAAGAGCAGTTAACGCCGCCTAAATTTCAGCGAATCTCAATACCACTAGTGACACGTTTTCTGCCCCTAGCTCTCATCGCATCACTGAGCACATTGTGCGCGGAAGCGTCGATAAGGCCATTAAATGCAGACGAAATCATTGACAATAATGAGACTCAGAATGAGGCTAAGTTAATATCTAATGCTGATGTTGAGATCAGCGAAACAGAGGAAATTGCACCCCTCGTGCTCAGTCAAGCGAGCGATGAAGACACGCAACTCGAACAGGAACAGGAACAGGAACAGGAACAGGAGGAAGACAGCTGGCGGGTCTACCTAGACCTCTATGCGTTTTTGGTGCCAACCACGTACAGCTCAACAACCATCAATGGCAATACAAATAATGCGGAACAATCTCTTTCAGATGTCATTAACACTCTCGATGAAGTGCTCACCTTTAAGGCCCAGGTTGAATACGGCCGATTCGGTTTCATGGCCGGTGTCAATCACGGGAGCCAGTCCGGCAGCAGATCCAAAACCTTCTTTAAGGAAACATTGAATCCTCTGCGCAATCAACGAGGCCTTCCTTCCGCCCTCAGACAGCGCACACTTCGCGTCAACGGAGATCTGGATGTCGATGTTGATTCCAATCAGACCATCGTTGACCTCGCATTTCGCTACCGAGCAGGAGCCATTCAGAAACCAAGGATGGAGAAAGGAAGCAGCAGTTTCCTGGGCCTGCTCGGAGCACGAGTGATCGATGCCAACATCAACACCAGCTGGTCCGTTCGCAATGAAACCACCGTTTCCGTCGAAGGTCGTCGTGTAAGCCGCGAGAACACGCGTGAACTGGAGAAAGCCTCCAGCGAAAGCTGGGGTAACACCTGGGTGCAACCGCTGATCGGTGCCTTCGGCACCTATGCCATCAGTGAAGACTGGCAAGCGTTTGCCTATCTCGATGCCGGCGGGTTCGGCTTAAGCGGAGAGCAAGATCTGAGCGGAACGGCGCAGGCAGGGATTGCCTACGCCCTAGGGAACTCAGCCCAGATCTCACTTTCTTACAAGTATTTCGGGCTTGATTACACCGGAGGCAGTGGCAACGCTTACAGCGTGGACCAAAGCGGCGTGAACCTTGGTCTGCGCTGGCTGTTTGACTGATCTTGAACGTGCTTTTGCCGTTCAGGCGCTGAGACTCTCAGCAACTTGAACGGCTGTGCGCGATCCACTGGCAATCGCTCCCTCAATAAATCCACGCCAACCCTGGGCATGGTCACCAGAGGCAAAGAAGAGATGACCTTCCTGGCTTGGTAATTCGTCCGTGAATCGAGTGACGGTTCCAGGGCGATAGGTGCACCAGCTGCCTTGAGAAAGATCATCTCCACCCCAATCGTGGCCAAAGGTAGAGAGAACTTTGATCCCAGGGATGAATTCGTCCAAAACGGGCTGCCACTCAGCGACCGACTTCTCCAAAGCGTGAGGTTCAAGGCTGAAGCCAGCGAGCACTGAGTGCTTCTCACCACGCTTGTAGGTGAAGCTGCCGATAAGGGGTGAATCCGTAGAACGGGACAGGGTCATCACGGCACCGGGGTCACCTTCCACTTCAAAAAACACCTTGCAACCACCACCAACATGCTTAAGCTTCGAAGCCTCCAGCTTCACCTCAGAGAGGGGCGGATCAAAGTGCACGTTGTGGAGCACATTCAAAGGAACGGTCACCACCGCACGCTGAGCCATCAGCCGCTCACCTGACTCCGTGGTGACGCTCACCCCTTCGCTGGTGTGTTGCACGGAACGCACTGCAGTGCTGAGTGCCACCTCAAAACCACCATCTCGGGTGATCGCCTCCACCAGTGCAGCGGTGCCTTTTGTGAGTTTGTAGCGAGCTGCTGTGTCGTTGAACAACTGATAGTTCCAACCCGTCAGTGACCAGGTGCGCATCATCTCCACATAGGAGGCGTTCTGCGGTTGATTCATGGAGAGGATCTCTAAGAACCCACCAAGACTTGTGCGCTGCAAAGGGGTGAGATCGAGCGCGTTAAGACGGTCAGCAACGGACAGCGCGTCCCGATCACACACAGCCTCCCAGCAGTGATGAATGTCATAGGGGCACTCCCACACCCCCTTTGATTCGGAAAAGAAGCGCTCGAAGCCTTCAACGAATTCACCCAGTTGGGCTTCCTGCAGCTCCTGAACCGTGCCGTCGACCTTGATCGCGATGCGCTCAGCAACACAACCTGGTGTTTCCTGAACTTCAAGCCCATAGCGTTCTTTCTCAGCCCATACAAACGGCTGGGTCCAGTGAATCCACGTACCACCAAGTTCAACATGAAAGCCATTGCGCTCTTCATAGAAGGTGCGACCTCCCAGGCGATCTCGCGCCTCCAGCACAATGGTGCTCAGGCCTCTCTTCTGAAGATCGCGCGCGGCAGTCACGCCAGCGAATCCACCACCGATGATCAAAACATCGTATGAAGTCTTGGCAGCCATCAGATCACTTAAAAGATGTTGAACGGCTCCAACATTAAAGAATAAAGCAACTTAATTCCAAGATCACAGTCGGAATCTGCACGCACGGGACCAGGCAAAGAAGACAGCAACATAGGCATAAAAAACTTGTTTACGCCTATTTATCTTTCGCTCTTGATAAAAATATTTAGCCACAATAATTGTCCATAAAAAATCAGGAACCAAAACCTTGGCTCCTGATGAAGGAAGGGGAATCAACCTCGCTTAAATCTTATCGATCGGACCAAGCGTCCAAGCCCGATCGAACCAGGCTTGCTCCGGACCATAAAGGCGAAAGATTCCGAACCAACCCTTGCCTGGAACGGTTTTCACCCAATTCGCTTCTTGACCCACTGGTGGCTTGGGACCGAAGTAAAGGTCAACGCTGCCGTCAGGATTACTCACCATGTCCTGATTGCGTTTGTTGTTTTTGCTTGGATAGGGCGATTCCTTGCTTTGCAACATCGAACGGGTCTGGGGGTCATAGACCACAAACGACCAAAAACGTCTGGCCGGAACATTGGCGGGAACTGTAAGTTTGTAGGTATTGGCTCCATCAAGATAAGCGCCAGTCCGATCCCGGGAGGTAAACGCGTATTGCGACCCCACACCTGGGAGCTCAAGGGCCATTGCCGGTGTATTCACCGTGGCGAGATAGAAGAACAGAGTGCGGCCATCCATATCGCGCCCACCATTTCCTTTGTCCACGAGATACTCGTGGCTCCCTCCTGGAAAGCCTGTTTGCCAGTATCCAGCTTTGCCTGGGTAGATATAAGCCTTGGGATCCTGAGGGGAAAAGAGAATCGAACGAGCCGTGGCATTACCAATCGCTACTGATTCTGTAAGGAGCGCCCTTAGCTCCGCATTCGGGGCAAACGGCTTGCCCTTTTGGATTCCAATCGCTGACGCCATGCCCAGAAGCTCTGGAGAGAACATCTCAGAAGGCTCGCGCTGAATCACCTCATTCAGTTCTTCGTAGAACCTGAAATTATTGGCATGAATGGTATTTACCGTCCAATCGGTGAGGTTTTTGAATGAGTTCGCCTGAGGATTAGCCCGCATGGCATAGGGGTAAATCTTCAAGCCATTTTTAAAGCTATCGCGTGCCGTATCAGGCTGACCTTTGTCATCGAGGAAACCACGAAGAATCAGCCAATTGATGATGCTCGGGGTCCTGGCAACGAAAAAGCCATCGGTAGATGCAGGCGCCTGATGACCAGGCCCAAGAATCAGATACTTCCCTCCCTTGCCCTTGTCAGGACCAGGGCCTCCCATATCCACCACAAAGCGGAAGAACGCATCATTGACTGTTCCTGGACCTGTACCAGGTGGAACCTCCACAACGAGCGGACCATCGCTGAGATCGAGAAAAGCTGAAGCGTAGACCGTATCGGTGTTTCCCGTGAGCCAAAGAGACTTAGCACTCATCAACTCATCAAAGATGCCGATGTCTCGATTCGGCTTCAGGCCATAGCCATCACGATGGCCCACATACAGCATCTCCAGGGAAGCTGCGGGCATGAAATTGAGGAACGTCTGCACACCACGGCCAAGATCCACCTGACGCCGTGCTTTTCGCATCGTCTCGTCATCAGGAAAACCATCAAAATACTTAAACGTTCCAAGCCGAGTCTTTACCGTGTCTGGCGTCAGAACATCGACAGGAATAGGCGTGTTGTAGCCCTTTGGCGCAACATCAGCGGCATGAAGCGCAGAACCGCTACACGCCAAGAACACAGCTGAAAGTACAGCAGATGGAAAACGAGTGATTACAGACATGGTTGAGGATAAAGAGAAAAATTGAGCAGTTCAGACCTCAACCAAGAGGCTGAATGTCGTTCAGTTGCCAGGTTTTATCGAACCAAGGTTGCAGCGGACCGTAGAGGCGGAAGATGGCAAACCAACCCTTGCCAGGTGCGGTTTCGATCCAATTGGCTTCTTGCCCTGCAGGGGCTGTAGGACCGAAATACAGATCAATACTGCCGTCAGCATTCGTTTTCATCTCTTGATTTCGGACGCTATTTTTACTTGGAAGAAGTTGACCCGTTTGCAGTTCAGAGCGGGTCTGCGGGTCATAGACAACCATTGACCAAAAATCCTTCGCAGGAACATCTTTATCAATGGTGAATTTGTATGTCTTACTTCCATCGAGGTAAGTGCCATTGGAGTCGGTGGCCACGACTCCGTACTGGGAGCCAACACCCACCATTTTCAGCACCATGGCTGGCGTGTTGACGGTGTAACCCCAAAAGAAATTATTGCGAGCGTCGAGGTTACGGCCGCCTTTCCCGCCATCAACTAACCACTCGTAGCTCCCACCGCCAAACGGAGTGAACCATTGCCTGCCTGGATAGAAGTAAACATCTTGATTACGAGGCTTACCCATATCAGAGCGCACATAAGCCACACCCACTTGAATGGCTTCCTCTAAAACCTCTCGATCTTGTGGAGAAGGCGCAAAAGGCTTGCCTTTTTCGAGACCAATCGAAGAGGCCAATCCCCTCAGCTCAGGATCCAAGAAGGCAATGGGCTCACGTTGGATCACCGTGTTGAGCTCATTGAAAAACTCAAAATTGTTGGCGTGAACAGTATTGAACACCTTTTCGCCAACTTTAATAAAGCTCATCTGAGGTGGGCTGTCTTTTTGCGAGTAGGGATAAAGACGCAATCCATTTTCATAATTAGCGATAGCCTTATCAGGTTTCCCATTGGAATCAAGGAACGCCCTGAGAATCAACCAGTTTGAATAGGTTGGAGAGCGAAACACAAAATAATCACCAACATTACTTGGCTGAGTATCATCAGGCCCCAAAATCAAATATTTACCCCCTTTCCCCTTGTCAGGCCCCGGAGCCCCCGTATCAGCCACAAAGCGAAAGAAGGCATCGTTGATCGTGCCTGGACCAAGTCCAGCGGGGATTTCGATCACCATCGGACCAGTGTCCTGAAGGTTGAAAAACGTGGAGCCGTAAATCGTATCCGTATTACCTGTAAGGAACAGGGGGTTCGAATACAAGGGAGACATCAAGGCCACCTTGGTGTGATCATCCACGCCAACTTGCGCATGACCATGACGCAGCATTTCGATGCTTGCTGCGGGCATCAAGGTCAGAAACGTTTCATAGCCACGGATGAATTTAAGGTTGTCGAAACTTGTTCGAACCGTTGCCTCATCCGGCATCCCATCGAAGAAGCGGAACGTTCCAGCGCTTGTGTTGACAACGTCTGGCGTGAAAATCTCCTCAGGAATGGGAGTGGTATAACGTTGGCTCGCTTGTGCTTGTTGTGCATTAACAGCACGATCCGATGCACTAACAGCGGCCACCGCTAACGATGTAAGCAGCACCGCAGAAGAACGTCTGCGCAGCTTGCTGGAAATGCCTGACATAGCCGATCAACAAGAAAACCTGTTCAATGACTTTCTAAGAATGGGGTGCGCTGCGGAACCAAAAAAAATCCAACGTTTGCCCAAATGGGACCACCTCCTGGATCGCGGTCCTCATCACGTTTGACTGCATCCATCAGAGCCAGCCTCATCTTCGAGGCAGCAAGAAGACGAGCTCATCATCAATCACAACTTGGTAAAAAAACCCGGGTTAAAAACCCGGGCTTGACACTCATTGAACGGGCTCAAACTGAGGTAGTTTCCAACTGCCATCGAAATACGCTTTTGTTGGAGAGTAAATTCGCAGGACAACATTCCAGCCAGGGTAGATATCAAGATAGTTGTCTTTGCTCTTATCACCGCCAAAGTGAATTACGTACTCACCTTTTTCATTTTCCTTCGCGAAAGCGCTGTTCACATTGTACTTTTCACCCACTGAAAACCCTTGCTTGTCATATACCGTGACGGACCAGAATGCTCGTGGGTCGCTGGGAACATCTTTCAACGTTAGAGTTTGAGGGTCAGTGGAATCCACCGAATCAGGAATGGGATACACCGCTCCCTTCTTGGTAAGCCCACCCCAGCCAACGCCAACACCAAAATTACGCATCTCCTCGCTGATCTCGCCTTTCTTGCCAAAGGCCATCTCCGAGGTCACACCCTCAGACGCCAACCGTTTGTTGTAATCAGCACGCATGGCAAGAATCTCATCCATGTCGTATTTATTGGTCGAGACAAATTCACCCTTCGCTGCTTGCTCCAAGCCAATTTTATCTTGGACTACACCGGCTTTTTTGAGATCTTCAGGATCCTGCATGTTCACCCGAGTGCGCACAAGGGCTAAAACATAACGACTACCCATCGACTCTTTGGTGAGTTGATATCCACCGGGCTTAGCAGTCTCCAACGGAATCCAATGTTCCTCATTCACCACTTCGAGGATCTGATAACGATCGGTCTCAGGAAGCACAACCGTGGCAGGGCTATTGAGATCAAGAACGGCGAAGGAATAGAGCGTGTCGAAATTGGGCCGCAGAATGGTGCGTTCCTTCGGGTCCATTGCACCCTTCTGATGGAGGAACTCACCAACACCAGTGCCACACGTGCCCTTGGCAATTTTGCGAACGTAATCTCCAAGAATCACCTCCGTCTCAGCGACCGCATAATTGGCCTTGGTCACTGGTGTGACCACGGTGGCCGTCTTCTCAATCGCCGCTTCAGGGCAGTTGTGCTTCGCTGCATGCGAGTGACCACAGTCAGCTCTGGCTTGCGAACCAACAAGCAGCCCTGCTCCAAGAGCGGAAGCCATCCAGACGGTGCGCGCTTGACGCTTGGACAGACGAAATCCCATTGAGTCAATCACTGATCTTTTAGTCATAACCATGAATGAATGGTCTGCATCACTGCAGACCATTAGCGATGCAACTTTCAGCACCATTGGGATCAAAAAAGGGATCTATCCACGCTTGAAGCCATAGGAACCTGATCTTTCCTGATCGCATTTCACACTTACTTCAGCTCTAGCTCCGGACGCGTCCAGGACCCATCGAAATAAGCAGGTGTGGGGTTATAAATCCTCAAGGTGGCATTCCAACCTGGGTAAATGCCGAGATAATTATCCTGACTGGCTTCACCACCAAAATTCAGGACAACCTCGCCTTTATCATTCTCTGTTGCAAAGGCACTATTGACGTTGTAAGCATCACCAACAGGGAAACCATCCTTGTCATAAACAGTTAAAGACCAGAAGGCATTGCTTCCATTGGGAACATCTTTAAGAGTGAGCGTTTGGGCTTGATCAGACGACGGCGTATAAAAGAGATACACAGCCCCTTCTTTTGGTAATCCTCCAATCCCCACAGCAACACCCATATTATTTCGCTCTGGAGAAATAACACCCTTACGGCCATAGAGGTCTTCAGACTTCACGCCTTGCTCATTGCGCTCTTGGTTATAAGCAGCACGTAAGGCGAGCATGTCCTGCTGATTCCATTGATTGGACTGCACAAATTCACCACGATTTGCTTGGCTCACCTTCAATTCTTTCTGCAAATCCCGAGCTTTAGCGAGGTCTTCTGGATCACCCATATTGACTCCGGTGCGGAACGCCACCAACGCATAACGACTGCCAACATTCTCTTTGGTTAATTCATAAGCACCAGGATTTTTATAAACAAAGACGTATCCCTGATCATCCGCAACCATGGCACTTTGATAGCGACCACCTGTTTCAGGAAGCGTTATTGTTGCCGGATCATTGAGATCCAAAATCAACCATGAATACAAGGTATCGAAATTGATGCGAATCACCGTTCGATCCTTTGGATCTGCTGCTTTGCTGTCGTTCAACAGCACACCCATCCCACCGCTGCAGCTTCCCTTGGCAACGTTGGCGATGTACTTGGCAAACACGGTCTGAGTTTCAGCCAATGCATAATTTTCCTTCGTGACAGGAACGACTTCATCACTCTGAACAACAACAGCGGGTTCAGGACAACGGTTCGACGCTGCAATCGATTGCGCCTTTGACACGGAAGGCGTAGCAATAGAGAGGAGTCCGAGGCTCAGCGCTGAGGCCACACCAGCCAATCGCCCTGAAAGTGAAGTCATATATGGCGCCATGGGTCTTTTGATTCCTTTCAACGTCTTAATCGCCTTGAAAGGCTTTGTCTGGCTATCCACCCAATCGAGCCAGCCATCTCGCACAATCAGAACCAAAGTCAGAACCGAAGGCAGGTGCATAGAACGCTGCCTTGGACGCAGCACAATGGACTGATGATGCAATGGCTCCAGATATAAACCAGCTAAAAACCAGTGGTTGCAATGGTTTTGCGCTTGTCATACAGATGGTTTGCACCTTGATTTCACGTTGTGAAGCAACTAATTCGGGAACAGCCAACAGAGCCCCTGGCGGTTCGCGCTGCACCCAGTTTGATCCGCGAGCTAAATCGCGCCTCTGAGCAAACAGGCGCAAGCCGCAGCCGTCTTGTCCGTGAGTTCATCGAAATCGGGCTTAAGCGCCTGCCGAAGGACTTCGCCTGAGCAAAAAAAATCCCCGGCGCCAACCGAGGAAATCCAAGAAATCGCAAATTCATTATGGCAACCATCAGACCAACATCCGCTCTAAGTCCGCGACTTTGGCAATGTCAGACGCTTATTGACCGCCGCTGTTGCCTTCTTCCGTGCGGCGCAAATAAAAACCCACTGATTAAAGCTTGGCCCTCTTCGGATTGTTTTTCCCTGCAGCAAATTGCGGACCATCCAGGCGTGAAATCTGTTGGGTTACGTACCGGTACAGAAGACGGTCGAATCCTTTCAGTTGACCTTGATGGCGAAACTGCCGTCGACAAGGTTGCCGAGCACGGTCTCAACCCCTTCACCGGAACTTTCATCGTTGGGCGACGTGGTGACACCTATCGACTGAAGCTCCAGTTCCAGCTCACCCCTGAACAGGACGCGCAGATCGGTCCATTCCAGGGAAAGATCCACACCAAGGATCCGATCAATGGCGCCAAGGGTGAAGCCGTCGAGATCTTCTACAGCAGGCGTCGTCAGGTGATCATTGGCGGCCGTCATCCCAGTGGTGAGAATTACATCTGGCTTGATGGTTGCGGTCCTGAAGCACTGTCAGCGCCGGATGCGCAGTGGTGGCTCAAACCTCTGGTGCGAATACAGCTCCAGCGGACTGTTGTTTTGCATGCCGGGCAGCACGTTTTCAGCGCCTGCTGGGCTCCGCGTTGGTGATGTTCACAACGGCTGGGCACTTAAAAAAATCACTCAAACAGCAGATGGTCCCGTTCACGTCTTTGGCAATCACGACCCAGAAAAATTGAAGAGGCAGAACAATGCACAAGCTCGTTGAGAAGACCCCATCAGGTTGGTGGGTCGACGACTCAGGCTGGCACCGCACACCCTGCAACGCCGGAGATTTAGCTGCAATGATCCGCGGTGCTGCTTACAAGCTTCGCTTCAACGAACTGTCAATGGAGGTCCAGCTCGATGGTGTGCACGTCACCTCTGAATGGATGGAGACGGCTTACGTCGAGTTCCAGGAGCACGGCTGGAAGGCAAAGAAAAACGACGCTTACGACGCGATCCTTCAGGTCGCGAAAAAGAGTCGCTTTCATCCGATCGAGCAGTACTTCAGGCGGATCGAGCAGGACAAATCCATCAAGCCGGTGGACCTGTCGACATGTGCGCAGGACTACTTCGGGGTGAGCGGTGAGTTGGCGAACGAAATGTTCTGCGCCTTTCTCAGAGGTGCCGTCTGGCGTGTTCTCAACCCTGGGTGTCAGTTCGATGCAGTCCTGACCCTTAAAGGTCCGCAAGGCATCCGCAAGACCAGCGCATTGAGGGCCCTGGTGCCTGATCCGGAATGGTTCAGCTCCAGTAGCCATGACCAGCTCAAGGATCAAACCATCGCCCTTCACAGGGTGCTGATCACGGAGCTAGGTGAGCTTGAACACCACACCGGTAAACGTTCAGCCGGTGCGCTCAAGAACCTGATCACTAACCCTCGTGATTTGCAGCGGGTGCCGTATGGACGGGCCTATGAATTCATGCCCAGGCGGTCTGTCTTTGCCGCCAGCGTTAACGGTGATGACTTCCTTCGAGACACCACAGGGAATCGCCGCTTCTGGGTTGTGGACCTGCCTCAGCAACAGCATGTCGACGTGATTGACACCGATCACATCGCCCGCGATCGAGACCGCATTTGGAAGGCTGCAATCGCGCAATATCGCGATGGACTGAAGCCGATGCTCGGCGAAGCCCATCAAGGGCTTAGCGATAAGCGAAACGAGGGTTACTCGGTCGAAAATCCATTCACAACTGCTGTTGAGTTGCGCTGTCTACATGCCTTGAAAACATCGAAAGGCTTTTCTCTATTGCTTGCGATTGAGCTGTCATTGGTCTGTGCATCAATCGAGAAAACCGATGATGGCGATCGTGTCGTTCAGCGACCAGCAACCAGCCGGGACTTCCAACTCATGGCTGAATGCCTCAAGGGTCTTGGCTTTGAACGTGAGCCAAACCCCACCGGTAAGGAGCGAACACGGAAATGGAGGTTCAATGGCACAGACAACACAGGGGTTAAGTCGAGGGTGTGTGTCAGCTGAGACCCAAGGACAGCCCTAGGGTTTGCCATCCCTCAACACATACACACAGGGCTGTCTTCTAAATAAGAGAATTAGATAAAAGAGAGGAAATAGAAGTCTGGGGAAAAGTCTGTGCGTCTGTGTCAGCCTTAAGTAATGGACAACATCATTGAGTGGATGATTCGCAGTGCTTGAAGAGTGCTGTCGAAATTATGTGAGGGATTGATCGTGGGTTCGTAGATCTATCTAGTTTTGGCTCACAACGCTGAGGGGCTACATAAAATTGGAAAAACAGTAAATATCAAACGCCGAATGCGGGAGCTAAAAGTCTCTCATCGTAATCGCATCTGTGTGATAGATCTGCCCTCTGAAGAGGTCATGAATTTAGTCGAAAGGAATCTCCATGATCGTTTCAGCAGCGTACGCATTCCTCAATCTGAAATGTTCAACTTGAGCACAAAGCAGGTTGAAGATTGCAAACGACTTATGAAAGGCTATGAAAAAAAATACGCTCCACCACGCTAACAGAAGAAGAGATTGCTGAGCAGGCAAAAAAAGGAGAAAAAAGGCAGATGATCAAGAGCGAGAATATTTTAAACGGAGAGAGCGAGAAAGAGAAATACGCGATGGCCAAAGTACCAAGCAGGAGGTAAGAAGAGCGAAGGAAAGAAAAGACAACAACAGATGGACATGCAATTATCTTCTAAATTCAATATTCCCGTTAATAGGATTTTCTGCAGCCGCCTATATATTTGCATATTTTGGCATTCAATGGGCATTGATATGGGCAGTTTTCTTCATGGCTATCTACATAATCTTACGCCGCTCACTCGCAAAGCCAAAGCAAGAAATCAGACCATAAACAATGTCTTGCTAGTCAGCCAAACCCCTTTAGTAAGGTTTACGATTCGCTGAATATTTTGCTACATTTGCTTAACTTAGAGTCGATCTAATGAGAGAACAGTATTGCCGTCACGGCTGGAATCTGTTCGATGACGACACACCGAAGCCACCAGAGTGCAAGGACATTGATAGTGCACAGCGCAAACGCTGGATTAAATCACTGCAAGGAGATTGCAGAGAGGCACTAGCGTGAATATTTTTTGTGGCCTGCCTGCGTAGGAAAAGGAGAAAATTGTTCCAATAACCTATGCGCTCGAGGGCTTCAAATAAGCCTTTCAAGTACTATATATATAAAGTTTCAAAGGTTGCAAAATGGTAGAAAAAACACAAGTCACAGTGCACCTTAATCAAGACATGATTGGTCGAATTGATGAGCTAAAAACTGAATGGGCAATTGACTCAATGCATTGATAATGCATAAATCTCTAACTTAAGGCTATCATTATGTGAAGTTTTTTGTTATTAATGGCAAGCAGTA
>Ga0208543_1000095_pt1 | contig 29981 bp, 21 predicted proteins | sample DEB08_DNA_14_FD_185497 | JGI IMG/M metagenome (GOLD analysis project Ga0208543, IMG submission 185497) | Aqueous microbial communities from the Delaware River and Bay under freshwater to marine salinity gradient to study organic matter... | ecosystem: Environmental > Aquatic > Marine > Coastal ...
CAAGTGCTGCTATGCGTGCAACATTAGAAGCCAAGTTAGACCAAATAGCCGTATTAGAGGTTTCGAGTTCCTCGATCCTTGTAACGTTTGAAACCAAGTTAGACCAAATAGCCGTATTAGAGGTTTCGAGTTCCTCAATCCTCACGACATTAGAAGCCAAGTTAGACCAAATAGCCGTATTAGAGGTTTCAAGATCTTCAATCCTGGCGACATTAGAAGCCAAGTTAGACCAAATAGCCGTATTAGAGGTTTCGAGTTCCTCGATCCTTGTAACGTTTGAAACCAAGTTAGACCAAATAGCCGTATTAGAGGTTTCAAGATCTTCAATCCTGGCGACATTAGAAGCCAGGTTAGACCAAATAGCCGTATTAGAGGTTTCGAGTTCCTCGATCCTTGTAACGTTCGAAGCCAAGTTAGACCAAATAGCCGTATTAGAGGTTTCGAGGTTCGTGATACGTGTAACGTCTCCGGGACTTGTACCGCTTCCACTTCCACCACCACTTTCAAGTGCTGCTATGCGTGCAACATTCGAAGCTAAATTATGCACTGTGTCCACGTCAAATATTTCGAGTGTTGATATACGTGTACTGAGTGATAGTGGGTTGATATGGAATATATGAGCCGCACCCGCGTTGCTTCCCCCTCCATCGTCGAATGGTGATCCAGATATAATATACAGTCCATCGGTCTCATTACCTGAAATGGTTACACTGGAACCAAATTTATCCTGTGAATTGACATTCGGGTCGACTATCTTTTGTTTATATGCCCACGAAGTTCTAGACCTAGCATATACATGGGCGGAACCCATCCAGATACTACCACCGGAACTGTCAAGTGGACACCCAATTACAACATATACACCGTCGGTTGAAATAGATACACTCTTGCCGAAATATTCGTTAATTGCAGAGTTCGGGTCGGTTAATTTTTGTTGATGTGTCCATAAATCCCCGTGTCTGTTGAAAACATGCGCTGCACCTCTATATGATCCACCGTCTTCCTCCGCTCCGACTATGGCGTACATCCCATTTCCCGAAATGGCGACACTTAGACCGAATTGGTCATTGGCTACCGTATTAGGGTCAACCAGTTTCTGTTGATGACTCCACGGATTACTTCCATTACCAGACCGGGTGAAAATATGAGCAGCTTCATTCGAAGCTCCAATTATAGCATACACTCCATCACTAGAAATATCAACACTACGACCGAAATTATCACCTCCAGATGCATTAGGGTCAATTAGTTCTTGTTGATGGCTCCATGGAGTATTTCCACTTCCAGACCGGATGAAAATATGAGCTGCACCTGAATTAGAATTACCGGAAACATCATCATACTTCGCACCAACTATGACATACATCCCATTCGATGAAATTGATACAGTGTGACCAAATTGGTCGCCATTGACGGTGTTCGGATCAGTCAGTTCCTGTTGTAATACCCATGGTGAATTCCCACTTCCAGACCTTACGAATATAAACACTTTCTGAGTATACCCAGACCCCCCATACACCCCAACGGCTGCATACATCCCATCTCCAGAAATTGCAACACTATGACCGAACATATCAGATGAAGATCCGAAAGAGTGTACTAATTTCTGTTGATGTGTCCATGTCCACGCGCGACGCTGTCCAGTAACTGCATCATTTCCACCCCCAGATCGTACGAATATATGAGCCGCCCCCCTGTCACCCGCCCCCGTATCGTCGCCACTCGCTCCAACTATAGCATACATCCCGTCACTGGATATGGATACACTCCCACCAAAATGATCGTCAATACTCGGGGAAGGGTCAACCAGTTCCTGTTGAAATGTGAGTAGTCCGGGTGTAGGTATAGTATCACTCGGCCCCAGTCCATCCACACCCCAAACAATATCAGTACCATTGCTTCTCAATACATTTCCATCTATACCCAATGGGAGGGTTGTTAAAGTATTATTTGCGGATGCGTATATGATACTACCTTTTGTAATCGAGTTTATGGTGGAAGAATATGAAATTATTTTATTACTTTCAAGGTTCGCTATGCGTGATACGTTACTTGTCAGATCATTCTGAACAGTTGTTAAGCCCGCTAGGGTTGTAATACCCGTCATGTTTGATGCATCACCGTAATATGTTTGAGCTGTAACATTCCCCGTGACAAGAACGTTCCCACTTGCAGATAAAGATGTACCCGTGTTCAAAAATTCGATTGTCCTGTCTGTCGTGGATCCATTGACCGTGACATCTTGTAAATTGCCAACTCCACTACCACCACTACCACCAGATGCAGCCTGCCACCCCAATTGCCCACTCGCTTGATTAATGATTGTTAACACGTGACCCGTTGATGCACCAATCGGCAATGTGACTGGATTTGAATTCGCGTCGGCGTATATGATATCACCTGGTGCCTGCAGTAACCCGCTTAAATCTGCATTTACCCCATTTCTACGTATATTACCAGTAAAATTGATATCACCTACGACGTCTAGTTCATATGCTGGTGTTATCGTCCCAATGCCAACCCTGTTTCGAATAGGTTTTGTATAAGTGATATCATCGGTAAAAGTTATTGTGGTATTGGTAGTCAAACTGTAATTTCTAACTCGTGTCGTAGAGGTATAGTTAGATCCAACTCTACCCGAAAATCCAAAATACCTAGGCACACCGTAATTAGAACTTAGAGTCGTTCCATAATCATATGTCGTCGTGTTAAGTATTATACCAGATGAATCCTGTATCGTACAACTTAGTACTCCGTTAACATATGTCATCGTGACAGGCATCCATCCATTTAATTGCAGCGTTGTACTAGCTGATACTACTGTCGAATCTGTCGTATCTTTCAAACTAATGACATCCGCATTGAAAAAATTACATTCTATATAATGTCCACCGTGCCCACCACTTCCAGTCGCGTGATCATTGGTAGCAGGTGCATTCGGTGCGAAGAAAATAAAACGTATATCATCGGCCGGAGCCTGTCCAACGTAATAAGGACTGATAAATATATCAAATGTCGCACTCCAGTTATCACCTGTAGTAACCTCCCAATATGCTGTACCAGCTAGATTCCATCCACCGTTTGTTAATTCAATATACCCCCCCGCAGAATTCGCCAGACGAGTTGCTATTTTAGGTTGTGCGACTGCATTCAATTGTGTACCACTTAAAGACCCCGTAAATGTGGTACCAGTCTTCTGATCATCAAATGCCAATTGTACTAGTGTTACCTCGCTATAGGGGGTTACATTCGACCATTTCAATGTTGGAATAAGTGGAATAATGTCTATACCAAATGACTGTATAACACCGTTTTTGAGTACATTACCAGTAAAGTTTATATCACCAGTAACATCTAAATCATATTCAGGTGTCGTTGTACCAACGCCGACAATACCGTCTGCATATTTGATACCTGTATCGACTGTGGATACGAAATTGATGTTTCTAACGCGGGTTTCACTTGTAATTTCACTAGATCGCCCAGTGAATCCAAAATACATGGCTGTATCATGATTGGCACTTAAAGTCGTACCAAAGTTATATTGTGTTGTGTTAAGTATTGTACCAGATGAATTCCGTAGGACAGAAATCAACAACCCGTTGTCATATGTTACTGTCACGGGCATCCATCCATTTACTTGTGTACTCGTCGCGGCTGACTGTATGATATTGTCACCAATACCACGTAATTCAACCTCACTTGTTGTATACTTCGTATATAACCCACCGTGCCCCGTTATGGTCATGCCATACGAACCCACCCCATTGGGTGGATATGCAATCGGATCTTGTGCATCAGGGTATGGATTTTCACCGCTACCCGTTGATAAATCACTCGTTTCGAGAGTGTTTGGTGCGTAGAAAACCATACGCACTTCGCCATCACCTGCGGGGCTCGACGCCAAAATGAATATCTCGAAAGTTGCAGTCCATATAGGAGTTGATACGATGTTCCAGTATACGCTACCAAATCTATCCAACGTTGGGTTTATGGTATGCGTCAAACGGATGAATTGGTTATTTGTATCTCTAACCGGACTACCGTTCCCGAGTTCTCTCGACGCCTTTGTGATACCGGTAAAGTAGTACGTACTACTATACCCGGTACTCGTACCCCCGAATGTACCCGTGAACGTAGTTGTTGATAGTTGATCATCAGAAAATACAGTAACTGGACCGGTTGACTTCGTCCAAAAAGAATCTGACGATCCACCGGTCCCCGGGGGCCCTTGAACACCTTGAGCGCCTTGAGCGCCTGGAGCACCCGGAGCACCTGGAGCACCTGGAGCACCTGGAGCACCCGGGGCGCCATCATTCCCATCGATACCATCATTCCCATCGATACCATCATTCCCAGTTGGACCAGGGGGTCCCGGCGGACCACCCGCCGGCCCCGGGGGACCGTCAACACCGTCGTTACCAGGTTCACCCTGAATCCCTGGAGGGCCGGGGGGACCACCCGCCGGCCCCGGGGGGCCTATGGGTCCCTGGATACCATCGGATCCGTCATTACCCGGTGCCCCCTGAATGCCATCAGATCCATCAACGCCGTCGTTACCGGGTTCACCCTGAATGCCCTGAATACCCTGAATACCCTGGGGACCACCCGCCGGACCCGGGGGACCCGGGGGACCCGGGGGACCTTGAATACCATCAGAACCTGGTGGACCTGGAGACCCACTACCACCGCTCGATGCACCTGGTCCGGAAATCGTACCCGCAACATATAAATCACCGACTGCTAAACCTGCATAATGTGTAGTAATAGTAGACGTATTAAGCGTTTCACTTTGATAAAATATCGATTGCCCCTGTCCGACGGGGCATAGTAACCGCAACCATCCATCATTACCAGGTGCAAATGTGTACATATCGCCATCAGCTGGTATAGAAGATTCTAAATCCGTTGCATCATATACATACCCAGCCGAATCGCCCGCAATTAGACGAAGCCCCGCTTGTACACGCGAATTCGATGTCCCCGTTCGTATAGATACTAATTGTCTCGGCTCATCCTCTATAGAATTATCGGGGTTATTCATACCACGTGCTCCACCGAACGGGTTATTCATATCAGTTATCGACATGCACGGAGATTCTCGATACTTATTGTTTCGTTGATTACTGTGCGGTGTTTGTATTTGAAATTCGATTTTAGGCGCCTTTATTCGTACTCTATCACCGAAAAAGTCACGCTTATTCCAGTCATTCGTATCATTTACAGTGTCGTTCCAGAATGTCACTTCACTGTAAAATTTAGAAATTAAAAGTTCATTGTCATGTTTATAAGCGGTTCCGGTGTCCGTTCCAGCATATACCGAGTCATGTGCACCTAGCCATCTAGACTCGATTGTTGTAGCTGCCTCTGTGGCATTTTCACCCTTTCGACCACCGAATTTAATACGCGCGTGGTCTACAGATCCACCCGAGGATCCGATGGTTAAATTGTCACATTTTACATATCCCTCAAATAAACTATTTCCTCTAATGACACCCGTTAACGTGAAACGGTAAATAACCACAATCCCCCTTCCCTCACTATTACTTCCCGCTGGTATCGTATTGGTTCCACTGTAAAAAGTTGCACCGAATGCTTCAGGGTAAGCTGGATGTGATACAGCACAAACTGCACCGTTATGTGTCACACTTCTATACCCCGATAGATAACCTTTTCCAGCTACAATTTCCTGATTGGGTGCGACCGAACCAAATGCCGTACTATCATTTGGTCCCCCACCCTGACCACCCGAACGAATTATAGGACTAGCGGGGTAAAATGTTGTTCCCGAGAAATCATACGCTAGAATTGTATAGTCACTTTCGCGAGTTCCTATAAAAACGCGCGATCCATCCTCACTCATATCTAAATTCCATGAAGTCCACGTAGAGGGTTTTCTGAGGAGTGTCCATGGCCCACCTAATGAAGGTGTGTTAGCGGTGTCTCTCGTTGCCATTGGTTCATCGTACGTGTCGCTATCAGCATTATATATGAAGTACCGTGTATCTCCATGTGCAGCCTGTACATCATATCCGAATGAACTTACACTTAGAGAGGGTCCAACCGCGCTATACCCCGGGGATCCTACGGTTACACGGGAACCATCGGATGAGATTGCGACCGTTTTACCAAAACCCGGAAAAGTATTTAGCGAACAGTCCCAACTACCTAGGTTATTTCTTAAATCTACATTATTTCCCTTAATATCCGGTCCAACTCGTGTAACACCGCTAATCCAACTACCATCGGACGGACATTTTAGTATGCGTATATGACCAATTTGAAAATTTGGTTGAATAAAACCGTCAACCAAGTTTGCTGATGGTATGTTTGAATTTACTCCATAAGGTGATCTATTCGCGTGATGATATGTACCATTACTATCCGTGTATCGAAGTCCGTTGCCATTATTCCCGCGTGTGGGTACGTACGTACCAACTTGGTACGCTGAGTATGGATGTGATGCAGATATATTAGTTCCCGTTGCGTTATACGGTAATTGACCCTGCTGAAAATTACACGAATACGATGCAACTCCAGTGTAATGCGGTCCAGTGGATGAAATCATATGCTCCCCGAGATGATGACTAACTGGTCCCGCTGTTGTTGATCCACCATCTACACTCGACTGAATTTCTACAAGTTCGGTTCCGGGAGCTCCAACGACGATATGTTCACCAAATCCAGACATTTTAACAGAATAACCATAACCATTGAATTCTGGGTATAATGTTACACGTTCCGAACCACTCCCATTTAAAGGTACATCATTAACAATATCTGTACCAATGTCTGTATATGTAAGTGTAAATTGACCGTTAACGTCTAGTTCGTATACATATACACGGTTTACATCAGGTGCACCGACAACAAAACGGTCGGCTTTATCACCTGCGATAGATACACAATGTCCAAAAGAACTTATATTCGTTGAGATGGTTTGTGTAATCGAGAACTCGTTATTGTTGCCATAATCTAGAACATATACGTTACCCGCCTTGGGTGCGCCTACTATAATTCGTTTACCGTCATAATCCATAGAAACCGATTCACCAAACCATCCACCGGCTACAGGGCCTTCTATTTGCGAAATAGAGCTCCATGAATTGAGCGTTTCTGACCAATCATATACCTGAATATACCCCCTGCCATTATCATAAGTAGGTCCACCCCCGACGATCCGTTCTCCTTCAAAATCCGTGTCAAGACCTCTACCGAATTGTGAAGTTACATCTCGACCACTTATAGAACCATAGTGTTGGTCACCCGATGTAAATTCATCAGGATTCCACGAATCACTACCATCCGTCGGGTTTTCTCCGGCACCCTGTATTGCATAACTATACGCAGTATTCGGACTTTTTGTGATGATTCCGGTACTCATGTATGTTATCTATTATTGTCGTAGATTAAAAAATTTAAGATAATACAACACCCTTACGAGGACGTTCTGCCTTGATATCAATATTCTTGACAGTAAAGAAATTGGCTCGCACCTCATATGATTGTAGTAAATCTGCGGCGGTTAAATTCCTGGATACATAAACATTCCCCGTGACTGATAATTTGTCTGATGCTACATCGTCTACGGCGACATTTCCACCTATCTGTAATGTCTGTGTAGTTAAAGCTGATACATTAGATATACCAACAGGTCCGTTAGTGTAATACGCACTACCACCATCAACTACAAAAACACTGCTACCACTACCACTACCACCACTGACCGCTTCGAGATTTGTAATTCTATAGGCATTAGACGCTACATCGATAATAACATTCGCGAGCCCAGGTCCGTCACCGAAGGTCTGTACCTGACCATTCTTGAATATTTCACCTGTGAAATTAATATCACCCGCGATGTCAAGTGTGTGATTTGGGTTGGTTTTTCCTATACCGACATTCCCTAAATTATAATAAATTTCATTTGTGTTTGTAGTTGACGTTGTCCACTTACCCAATTTCTGTATAACTCCATTTTTGAAGATATCACCTGTAAAGTTTATATCTCCACTCACGTCCAAATTATAATTAGGGGATGTATGACCAATTCCTACATATCCACCAGTATCTTGAATAACAACTTTGCCACTTGTCAAGCCCGATCGAATATACCAATCCCGTGTCAAACCATGATTTGCATGTGATGTATATTGACCATTCTGATACCATTCAACCCCACCCACAAAACGACTAGTTCCATTAACTTCGAAGTGTCTATCGGGTGTACTAGTACCTATACCTACATTACCATCTATATAACTAATATCGTTACTATTGTTAGAAACTATGTTTATATTTCGAACCCTATCTTCAGCTTGTATACTACTACTTCGACCAGAAATCCCAAAATACCTAACTACGTCATGATTGGAGTATAAAGTAGTTCCAAAATCGTGAGTTGTAGTGTTAAGTATTACACCTGAAGAATTCCTAATGATGGAAGTCAATACACCATCAATATATGTTACTGTGACAGGCATCCATCCATTCATTTGCAGGGTTACGTTAGCGGATTTAATAGATGTATTGGTGTCATCATATAATTCAACTCGGTCGCCGTTGTAATATTCGTAACGAATATAGTGTCCACCATGACCATTTGGATTATCGGTCGTAGCGGGTGCATTCGGTGCAAAAAAAATGAAACGCATGTCATCAGATCCACCGGACGTTATGGGTGATATATAGATATCGAATGTCGCCGTCCAGTTAGATCCAGAAACGATATCCCAGTATACAGTACCGATCCTATTAGTACCACTTTGTGTTAATCGAATATAATGATTAGTAGTATCACGAATAGCTATACCATTGTAATTACCACCTAATGTACCAGTGAATGTAGTTCCAACCTGCTGATCATCGAATGCTAATTGTGTACTACCTGTACCACCCACAGAAGTCCAAATTGAAGTTGAACTGCCATCTATACCGGGTGGACCGGGTGGACCGGGTGGGCCAATAGCTCCATCAATTCCATCGACACCGTCTGTCCCAGGTGTACCACCGGACGGTCCCGGTGAGCCAACGGGACCCGGAGGACCTGGGGGACCACCCGCCGGTCCTGGGGGGCCGGCGGGACCGGCAATACCCTGAACACCCTGAACACCCTGAGAACCAGCTGGTCCAGGGGGTCCAGGGGGCCCCGCTTCACCTTGAGAACCTGTACCACCACCAAATTCTTGTATAACACCGTTTTTAAGAATGTTACCTGTAAAGTTTATATTGCCATCAACATCTAAATCATACGCGGGTGTGGTCGTCGCGATACCGACATTTCCAATCGTATAATTAATATCATTCGTATTTACAACAGACCACATACTAGAACCACCACCAGAACCACCGCCAGTTGAACCAGTTAAATCTATTATGACACCATTTCTACGGATACTACCCGTGAAATTGATATCCCCATCGACATCCAATTTATACTCGGGTGTTGTCGTCCCGATAGCTACGTTCCCTGTTAAATAGTTAATGTCATTTGTGTTTACGGAAGTCCATTTACTGGCTTGATTACTTAAAGCAACACCCGATAGACTTGCACCAGAACCGTAATACGTTTGAGCTGTTACATTTCCAGTTACGAGTACGTTTCCACTTGCACTTAAAGAAGTTACAGTATTCAAGAATTCGATTGATTGATCTGTGGTGGAGCCGGCGGCAGATACAGTCTGAAATGTACCCACACTACCAGGGGCACCAGAAACGGCCTGCCATCCTACTTGACCGGGTGAAGTAACCGTAAGTACATGCCCGGTTGTAGATCCAATCGAAACGTTAGCGGCTTCGATGTTCGCATCCGCGTATATCATATCACCCTGTGCCGTGAGTACAGAACTTAGATCTGCACCACCACTGGAACTGTATTTCTGTGTGGCCCTTCCAGTCGAACACCGGGTCATCTTATATATGTATGAGACATTTTCCAACCGAAAATGCGTCCGGTTTTGGTTTTTCTGACGTATATCCCGAAATGTTAAACCCACCCTGTTTGTATACCCTGAGACGTTTGTTGTACATGGCAAAAAATACGGACCATTGATCTACTACATCGTAAATACGTGGATTGTTCTTCTTACCGGCAGTCTCGCGCATGATACGCCCGATAGACTGGATGATATCAGACTTAGGAGTTGCGAGAATGACTGTGTCGAGAGTGGGGATATCTAACCCTTCGTGGGCCTGACTGAACGTCGCAAAAATGATCTGTTTTTTACTAGATGCTGCGAGATCTGCCTCTTTCATGCCACCCATGTACAAACCCGACGTCGTCTTAAATTTTTCATGAAGATACTCACAATGGAACCTTCGGTCACTGAGAACTAAAATTTGGCGAGTTGTTTTCGAAAGATCCTTGATCGTTGACAAGATGAGACGATTTCTTTCGGGTATCTCTGTAACTTCTGTAACCATGGTCGCTAAGGATAATTTTCCGAAACGTGTACATGGTGGAGGATCTTCGTATCGGTCACACTTAAATTCGAGAGGGAAAACATCCACCTGTTCCTGGTTTTCTCGTTCAACTGAGAAGAAGGTGGGACCCATAAACCAGTGTAACACTTTCGTGAGCCCATCCTTCCTGTTAGGTGTTGCTGATAATCCGTAAATGTGTTTCGGGCACATTTTGAAGAGTGATTGTGAAAATACTTTCGCGCATATGTGATGGGCCTCATCCACGATGAGCGTTCCTATGCTGTCAAAGTCTCCGAACGAATATTCTTTTAGGGATAGGGACTGAAGCATGGCAATTACGAAATCGCAATCTGTTTCTTTTTTATTCTGTTGAACCATTCCGATAGTCGCTCCCGGACAAAACTGTTGAATACGCTCTTTCCATTGATTCGCCAAAAATTCCTTGTGTACGACAATCATCGTGCGATAACCGAGCTTACACGCTATGGCCAGGGATACGGTCGTCTTCCCGAACCCACATGGTAATGAAAGAACGCCGTGACCAGCTTCGATAGCTTTGGAGAGTGCAGTATTCTGAAACGTTTCATCACGTAACTTTCCATTGAACTTTATTTTAATCTTAGCGGGATCGGGTCTGTTATCTTCTTTGGGTGTTCCGAATTTTTGTTCACCGTAAAATCTCGGTACACATAATCCAGATTTCGATTTTCGAAATACCTTAAACGAAGGTGGTGCCTGACCGAAATCTGCATTAACGATTGGACGAACCGTCAATTCCTTTTTAACTTCAGGTGTTTCCCCTGTGATATACCCCGTTCGGGTAAGTTTCATACTGTATTTGTGTGTACTAACTTTATATAGGACAATTTCCATGAATACCCACTATACTCGCCTACGTTCCAACACCCCATGAAATTCGTGTCAACTTCGACGTCATCACCCTTGTTAAGAGATTGGACGGGTGCACCTTCATATCTACACATCACACGTCTATATCTAAACGGAACCTTGACAGTCAAAACATTCCCTTCGAGGGGGTTATCTACGTGTCGCGTGGTAAGTACTTTCCGTGCATGAAAATATTCTACGCGTCGGGCGGTCGCATCCGGTACGGTGAGACGGATATATCTTTTGTCATTGTATTCATACATCGGTGTGTGAACAGTTGCATTGAAGTGAAGTGGCATACGTAATGTATACGTTGTATTTTTTATACTCGTATATTACAATGGCGCTATGTTTGGGAATAAATTTATCAGCGCCAGCTTCCAGGAAAGTAAAAACCTGGAAGTTCGCGGGTAAGTTTCTATGGAAAAATGCCACTGTACAGAATAAATCAGAACTTGGTCGATGGACAAAGGATGAACTCCTTGAACTCGGACCGACATTTGTAAAATTAGGACAAATCGCTTCGACGAGAGCGGATCTATACCCACCCGAATTTACGAGAGAGTTGGAAACGCTTCAGGATAATGTTCCTCCCGTGGAATTCGATACCAGTGTAAATTATGACATTTTCAAAGAATTTGACCCTGTACCATTTAAATCGGCGAGTATCGGTCAGGTCCATATGGCTGTACTCCAAAACGGTCAAAAAGTTGTTGTAAAATTAAAACGCCCGGGAATTTTGGATATCATGAAAGAAGACACAGATACCATACGCGACATTGTACACTTTTTAGAGCGTATAGGTTTCGACACTGGGAACAGTTCTGGTTCAGTTCTCGATGAGTCTATAGAGTATCTGTTGGGAGAAGCCGATTACAATCAAGAAATCAACAATGCCATAAAGTTTCGAAAAAGTATGAAAGAGGTTGATTGGGTAAAAGTTCCGAGGGTGTACAAAAAGTATTCGAACGATGAGATGATTGTCATGGAATATGTACCCTCCACCAAATTAACTGAGATTACAGACAAGAGGGTGAATAAGAAGAAGATCTGTGAAGCTTTGATTAACTCGTATGTTATTCAAACCATGGATAACGGTCTCTTCCACGCTGACCCACACCCCGGAAATCTTGGGTTCTCATCTAAAGGACAACTCGTCTTTTATGATTTCGGATTACTTGTACCATTATCAGAAGAACTCAGGGACGGGTTCACAAAACTATTTGGTTTCATAATCATGCGAGATACCGCTGGTATCGTGGATACACTCATTAAACTGGGGGTGATTGTTCCAACATCTTCAGACGTTTCGGATATCGAACTCTTCTTTGAAACTATTTTGGGATATTTAGAAACCCTCGATGGTTCTGGAATAGTGAATGATGATCTCGCCGCACAACTCGCCGTTGAAAAACCGTTCGTCGTACCCAGTAGTTTCGTATACCTCGCCAAAGCTTTTTCGACTATTGAGGGTATATGTCTTAAACTGGATCCGGAATTTAACTATTTCACGTACCTAGAACCCCTCATCCAACAACAAATAATAGAGTCTGTGGATGTTGGGGATATATTCATGAAGACGACGGAGATACCCGGAACGATAAGTAAGATAAATACAGCTGTATCAGGTCTTCAGAAGTCGAGAGGGTCTATGAAACGATCGATGGTCAAAACACAACAGGAAATTAAGCTCGTCCAGTACAGCGTGGTGTGTGCTCTACTGGCTGAGAAGTTTGGGGATAATCCTCCCTTAGCGATGTTTTTTGTTTTCTGTACCATGTGGTTTACTTTTCGTAAAAGTCGATAGACTTCTTACCACTCTTCTTGGGCTTATCCTCCTTCTTGACCAACTTGTTGTGCTCCTCGAAGTACCCCTTCAAACGGCTCTGCTCATCACGGAAAATATCAGAGAACTTCTCTTTGATCTTCTCCACGTCAGTCTCGCGCTCCTTCTGAATCTTCTTACTCAACCTCTTAAATCCCTTGTTCCTCTTCTCAGCAGCGAATACGGTCATTGTGTTCGTTATGGCAAGCATTTACTTTGTGTCGACATTTAAATTTTTAAGTTTTTTCAGTCTGGCGACACGTCTGGGCTGACGAGCCTCTTCCATCTTCGCGGCTGGTGTGTCTTTGTAGTTAAGTGCTGGTGGTTCTTTCTTCTTGGGGTGTTCAATCACCTGAACGAACCCCAATTTACGGGCAAGCACGGGACGTCGGGACACTTCGAATAGAAATAGGGTCGGGTTTGGGTGGATAGCGCACATATTGTTCATCTTGTAAGGTACTCATTCTGGGGATTTTATTTTTAAGCGCTTCAACTTTTCCTTAAATTCTCTAAGCTCTCCCGGGGAATCAATCTGTTTCCCACCAGCGATAGCCTCAATCTCGGGACCCGTGAGCTGCATCGCATTCACCCTGAAGTCCATGAACGCTTCCATGGATAGGGGTACGAGTGGTTGAATGAGTTCATAGATAGCCGTGGCGTAATCGCGAATCTCCTTTTGTGCGTGATGATCCATCCTTAGCTGAAGGAAATGCATGAGGTTATGAAGATCCATTTTCCACACGAAAGACGTATACGTAGATTGTGGCAGAACACCACGCGCCTGTTCCCTACAAACACCCTTCTCAAGCAATTGTTCATAGAGTTTGAACGCCTGTTTATACTGATCAGATAGAGACTGGTTCAATTCATCATCTAGTTCGACAACGCCTTCCGAACCCTGATGATTCACAGCGGATTGTCCACGAAGGACTTCTGGTTCGTAATACTCCTCATCGACGATAGAATATCGGGCAGACATTTCATTTACTGATGCGGTCCTATGTCTCAGCCATTGTCGGGCAATATACAAGGGTGCCTTAATGCGAAACTTGAAGACTACGAGCTCTAGGGGTGACGTGTGCCAGTTGCGCACAAGATACCTGATGAGACCCCTGTCACCACGCGTTGTTTTAGTACCTGTCTGGTAACTCACTCGTGCACCATCAACGATAGCCTTGTCAAGATTTTCTTGAGGCATATGATCAACAAGTTCAACAAACCCATGATCCAATACTTTTTTCATTATATTATATTATTGTTCGATTTCTTTAATCAAGTCCTCTAACGAACGGTAATATCTTTTGAGATCCTTCATGAATCTTTTATTATTTTCTAAGCACTCGCACTCAACTTTATTTTTATAAATGTATGCGAGGTTCGATTTCGAATACTTTGTTCTTTTTTGATTCTCATTTGGTTTTCTCGGAATTAATTTTTTGTTCGCAACCTTTTTAGATTTTGGTAAAGGTTCGACACGTTTCGTAAAACTAATAGCTTGCATGACTGTATCCGCGAGATCATCTTTCTTTTTAGAAACATCGAACATAGGTAACCAGTGTTGGTTCGTTTCAGTTGTTTCCAAGAATTTTCGACACCGTTCTATCGCAGTCTTCTTGCGTTTGAGATATTGTGCGCGGCCGGGTCCCGCTACGTCGGGAATTTTGAAACGCGCGTCATAAATGATCGTGTCGGATTCTGGTGCCTTAATCACGAAATAGGCGTGTAAGAAGTGCATGACAGAAACCATTTTCTTGTTGCGGTCGGGTTGCTTTTCGATGAGGATGGTATCACACGTGAGTATCCATGGACGTTCATCTAAGTGTTTACGCAATGAGACGTAAATTCCATCTTTATGTTCCGGTGGTATTCCCGATACGTCCCACTGAATGACTGTGTTGGACGTATCGTCGAATTGACACATGGCTAGATTTCGTATTCCGACATCTATACTAAGTATCATTCTTGTATATAAAGAATAATATGCTTTAAGCTAAAAAAACATGAACAAAATGTATACGATGCATAGGCAGCAGCATACAGCGGCTCCAATTTTGAAATAGGTTCCAAACTTCGCGAGTAATCCATCTGGACCCGTGAGTGGGGGGAGACCAGCCGCCTCTAACGCTTCATCTAACACACCCCCGGCAACATCAGTGACCGCCTCCGTAACCCCCCCGGCAACATCACCCGCGGCGTCGACGACACCTCCTAATGGTCCCGCGGCGTCACTGACTTTATCTAATAAAGATGTCTTATGAATATCCTTGCATGTATTTGAGCAATATTCACCACAATCTTCCTCAATTTCTTCCGAACACACGGGTTGATCATCTGTCGGTTCTGTTGTGGCATATTCAAGGTCTGTTTTCGATAGGTCCCCATATGCCAATTCATCGTAATTTAGGGGTAAACAGTCTGATGTACATTGTTGAATCTTCTCATCTTCCTCTGCCATTTTATCACTCAAGTACATGGCTCCAGCAGCACCTGCAGCGACCTTTAAACCTGTTTTAACATTTTTTTTAATCGCCGCTTTTGAGGCTTTTTTAGCAGCCGCTTCTGCAGCTTCTTTTGAGGCTTTTTTAGCAGCCTCTTCTGCAGCTTCTTTTGCGGCTTTTTTAGCAGCCGCTTCTGCAGCTTCTTTTGCGGCTTTTTTAGCAGCCGCTTCTGCAGCTTCTTTTGCAGCTTTTTTAGCAACCTTTTCGGCAGCTTCTGTCGCGGCTTTTTTAGCAGCCTTTTCGGCAGCTTCCTTCGCGGCTTTTTTGGCGGCGATAGATGCAGCATCCCCTACGAGATTGCCTGCAACTCCTTTTACTACGGCCGACATTGCAGTTTATATATACTGAGATTTAATTACATCATACCTGAACCACCACCCGCCATTGCACCCCTAAAGGCATTACCCTCTTCAGACCCTCCATTACTGTTACATGTAGCACCATCATCACGATACCCTGGGGGGCAGCTATCCCAGCAGACACCGAGTACATTTTTTTGTCCTGGGTCACAATATTCACGTTCCCATGCAGGAACATGAATTCTCGGACCTGGTAAGATGACATCGCCGGTGATGTCATCTTTACCACCCTTAGGTTCACATAATGCACCCAGATCTGTGTAACCGTAATTGATCTTACGTTTATATTCGAATTTTTCATTTTCATATGTAGCTTCGATCGGTTCAAATATCTCTCTTTCCGTATCAAATACCGCACCAAGCTCATCTCGTCGAATAGAGATGGCTGTACCCGAACCATCGAACCCATCAACCATCAACTCTGGTATCCATGTATCAACGCGAGACTCAGCTAATATCGCATCTTTCATGGTTAGATATTCAGACGCAAGTCTGTTATATTCAGGATCTGTTTTAGGAGCACCGTCGGTGTTGATGATTTCTTTCCAACGTTCGTACTCGAATTTTGCCTTATCGTATATGGGCTTTTTCAATTCATAGTTACGTTTCGCTTCTAAGAAAACCTCCTTGTTGTCAGGCACCGATGCGCGAGGGCATTTATCCCAACACACACCGAGAACCTTTTTTCTTCGTTCTGGACAATCAAGCGCTGCTTTAACTTCTTCTGTGACACCAGCCGTAAATCCCTGTTTCATGAGCGTATCCGAAATTTCAGTTTTACCAATATCATTTAATCGTTTAACCGTTGGAGCAAGTTTCTTATCAGTTATGTCAGTACATTTACTAGATTGATACGCACTCGGACCACAAAATTCGCGATCCCATACAGGTACCTTGATACCCGGGCCACCCGGGGGTTCGCAAAGTGCACCGATTTGCTTGTATCCATCGGGACAGTCATCCCAGCACACACCAAGCAATTTTTTGCGACGTTCAGGGCATTTAAGGACTGCTTCAACTTCCTTTTTTATTATATCGGTGAAACCTTGCGCATTCAATCTATTCGCTAAATCGACCTTATTGAGACTTTTTAAACGTTTTACGGTTGAGTTTACATCACCGTTTGAAATATCCAAACACTTTTCTGGTTGATGTGCTTTGGGTCCACACACCTCACGATCCATCACGGTTACTTTAATTTTTGGACCACCTTCGGGGTGACACAGGGCGCCGATATCTTTGTATTTGACATTATTACCAACGGCCGGATTATTTGCGTCATATGGAGGGCATCTATCCCAGCACACCCCAGCTACATTTTTCCTTCGTTCCGGGCATTTGAGCGCCTCTTCGACATCCAATTTTATTTCACCTGTAAGTCCCTGACTTTTTAAGTTGTTCACGAGTGTACTCTTACCAACTCCACTCCTAAAGCGCGTTGTTTCATTAATCGACGTACTGGCATTTAACAGATTAACAATGGCATCGACATTACCTTCCGCGACGGTCTTACATTTAAGCGACTGAAACGAACTAGGACCACAAACTTGTCGATCCCATACAGGTACCTTGATACCTGGGCCACCTTTAGGCTGACATAATGCACCGATATCATCGTATCCATCGGGGCATCTATCCCAGCAAACACCTGCGATAAGTTTCCGGTTACCATCCCCATGTGCATTGGGACCACAATACTGGCGATCCATAAGGGTTTTCTTGATACCTATACCACCTTTAGGTTCGCATAAAGCACCTCTATCCGTATCACCGCTCTTGCATCTATCCCAACACACACCGAGAATATTTTTCCGGTTACCATCCCCATTTGAATTGGGTCCACAATACTGACGGTCCATAAGGGTTTTCTTGATACCCGGACCACCCTTCGGTTGACAAAATCCCAATACTTCTGTATAACCCGGTTTGCATGTCTCCCAGCATACACCAGCTACAAGTTTTCGTTTTCCAGTGCCATGTGAATTAGGACCACAATATTGTCTTTGGAATAAGTTTTTCTTGATACCCGCACCCGACGTCGGGTGACACATTGTCAACATACCCTTGAAACCGGGCTTACACGCCTTGTAACATAGACCAGCAGAACGACTGGGTTTACTACCTCCACACACACTAGGTTCCCTTGGATCTAAGAAGCGCGAATATCGATTTTTTAGTTTGGTACAATGTGCGGTACCAGCTGCTTCGGACATTAGTTTAAATCCAGGACTACACGGTTGGCTACAAGTCGTTTTAGCACCTTGTCTTATATACCCCAATCTACACGGCTCTGGTTCCCAGAAATCGGTATCACCGACGAATGTATTAAAAAACCCCTCAACACTTGCATCTTTCTGTTTTGGTATATACGCGTGTATATCTTCGTGACAGTATAGACCACGGTCAGAAGTTCCCGGGGGGCATGTTCCCTCACATTCGAGTGCACTAGATTTATAACCGGGTCTACATTTCGCGTAACAAAGTGCACCCTTCCTCTCTTCATCGTCTTTACATTTCATTGGGCCACCAATACCCCTGTCATACGAATCTAACCAACAGCTCGTACCATCATCACGAAGTTTTCCTCCATATGGTGCGTTCACACCGTCGCCGAGTTCAGGGGCATTGCAACTGTATTTCTTAGCGGAGCTTGTTTTTCGTGGGTACGAATCCTGCCAGCAGCTGGTACCGTCATCCCTATAATTTTTATCCTTCCATTCACCATTCGGACCATCACATGAAAGTTTCTTGGCGATGGAACTCTTTTTAATATATGTATCCGCCCAGCAGCTAGTACCATCATCCCTATAATTTTTATTCTTCCATTCATCATTTGGACCATCGCACGAACTTTTCTTGGCTATGGAACTCTTCTTAACTATCGTATCACGCCAACAACTCGTACCATCATCCCTCATTCCCTTACCGTATTTATGAGACCAATCGTCACACGATTTAAGAGTTTTATTCGGGAAACTGGACTTTTTAGTAATTGTATCGCGCCAGCAGCTCGTCCCATCATCACGCAGACCCCTTCCATATTTAATTTCCCAATCACTACACGGTTTTTTATCTGTCATAGAAGACTTTATAGGCAATGTATCGGACCAACAACTCGTACCATCATCTCGTAATTTTCCATGTTTCTTTTCCCAATCACTACACGGTTTCTTTTTCGTTATAGATGATTTCTTCGTGATCGTATCTAACCAACAGCTCGTCCCATCATCACGGTATCTCGTGTTATAATCGCTACAAGATCTCTTTTTAGCGGGTCTCGATTTTTTAGCTTTCGTGTCTAAGATTTCCCCGATAATCTCAGTACCAATCGCAACGCCAGCCATGAGCAACGGATTACCTGCATACATCACACCCAATGCAACTCTCATAGGATCACCAGAATTGATATTATCTACCACAGAACTCTTATAGGTTCGCACTGTGCCACGTGTAATCGTTTTACCGAATACAGCTTCGGCGACACTCATACCCGGGTAAGGTTTACAGTCGTTATTCCTATACTCCATACCATACCGATCACAAAACCCTTCAGTGAAATTACATTTCGCATTATTAATGTCGAATGTAACACCTAATGCTTGTGGATCGACGGGTCTCGCTAAACCACTATTTTGGCGACTTTTGAGACAATACGCGACACATGGACCATATGGAATACCCATAACAATCTTCTCATCAAGCTTTTTAGCGATCATGTTAGGATTGGTTGCATCTCCGGGGTTAGCAGGGTCAATTTCATAATACGTGTCTGAATACACAGCCGCTGTAGGATCTGTGTATGTAATGGGTGTATCAGGTGGTTTAAATAAGTCGTTATTTTCGAGCCATGTCGGTGTATTTTCCGTGTTCCAGCGTGCAGCTCCGTCTCGTGTGAGTGTAATACCAATGCGAATTGCCGTACTCATCGAGGGGACAAGCATAATATCCTCACTCATGTCACGATCTCCTACCGGACCAACAACACGAAGGTCTGAGGGGGGGAGGTCCTTACCAGTTACGTCGATTAGTTTTTTCTTCGCGATATAATCGTCTGTAGCTGTCGTGAGGGCAAGTTCAAGTTCAATAATATCAGCTTCGGTTTTTGCATCTGCGATCATGGTATAAATTTCCATGTATTTATCTACATCGGTGATTTCTTCGAGTGAAAGTTGGAGTGCCTCAATATCAGCCGCCGATGTAACACCGACAGCAATTGCCGCGTCCAGCTCAGCCTGTGCTGCATTCATCACAGCTTCTGCCTGTTCAGCTTCGGTAACACGGGCAGTCGCTTCTTCGACAGTCACACCATAATACGCGTTTTTCAGTAATTTCTGGAAATATGCGAACAATATTTCATCACGTTCGAGATGGAACGCGCGTTGTGTCGCTGTTCCGAATTCTAAAATAGTATCTGGTAATTCGGGGGGTTCAGTTCCATTCAAATCAGCGTCTACCACACTGTCGAGATATCCAGTCCACGCGGGACCGGCCACAGGGTCGAACTCGACATTTGGTATCACGTACTCTTGGTACATTTTAGAACTCATGAGACTAGAGGCAGCCTCGTATATATCTTTATGTATTTCGGGTAAAGGAAATAGTAACGGCCAATCCGAGTCAGGGCTGTCAACCGCCGCTCTGTATCCATCGGCGACAATTTTCTTCTGCATACTATCGAGTGTGGACTGAGATGTATAGGTCTCATATCCGTCAACATCGATAATATCTAACGCAATCGTGATTACATCGAACGCTAACATTACAGCTGCAGCAGCCCACCCGGGTGGACCAGTGGCGGCCATAGCTGCATACTTAGCTCCAGTGGCAGCCATTTTAGCTGCACCTGACGCGGCCGCTTTAACTAAAGCCTTTTTAGCAGCAGCTTTGGCAGCTGTCTTTGCTGCAGCGGCAGCGGCAGCCTTTTTAGCCGCCGCCGAGGCTGTCTTTTTAATGACTTTCTCTCCAGCTGCTTTCGTAACTTCTTTAGTAGCTTTTTCAGCAGCCGCCTCGGCTGCTTCTTGTGCAGCTTTTTTAGTAACTACATCTGCAGCGGCGTCTGTAGCCGCTTTTTTAGCGGCGGCGGTAGCACCTTTTTCAGCAGCCTTTTCGGCGGCTTCTGTGGCGACCTTTTCAGCGGCTTCTGTGGCAGCCTTTTTCGCAGCAACATCTACTGAAGCGTCGGCGGCAGCTTTTTTAGCAGCCTTTTCAGCGGCTTCGGATACCACTTCCTCTGCAGCTGTTTGTGTTACCTTTTCCGCAGCCTCCTTCGAAGCTTTTTCCACGAGTATTTCACCAGTTTCCGCTGCGGCTTTTTCAGCGACAGCTTCTACAGCTTCAGTAGCGACAGCCTCCGCCGCTTCGGAAGCAGCCTTTTTTGCGGCCGTATTAGCCGCCTTTTCAGCCGCTCCTTCCGCCGCTTCTTCAGCGGCCTTTCTCGCAGCCGCTTGTGCGGCCTTGTCACCACCAGTCCCGGCAACCTCTTGAGCAGCTTTATCACCGGCTTCCTTTAGAACCTTCTCCGCAGCTTCTTCAGCCGCTTCCGTCGCGACCTTTTGCACAGCTTTGTTCGCTGTTTTCTTAATACCGGTCTCAGCAGCTTCTCTCGCAGCCTTTTGACCAGCTTCACCTAAACCCTGTGACGCAGCTTTTTGAGCAGCTTTCTCGCCAGCTTCTTTGGCAGCTTTTTCAGTTGCTTCTGAAACAACTTTCTTAGCCGCATTTTTAGCGGCTTTAGAGGCGGCGGGTTTAGCCGCTTTTACACCGATCGCTTTAGCTACCGCCTTTTCAAGTACGGCACCTACGATGACAGATGCCCCGAGTTCGAGGGCTACCTGTTTAGCCATTTCGACGGTACTCGCTTCTGCATCTTCACCGGGTTTCAACATACAGCATCCATATTCGCTATCAGGGTCTTCGATGTACTTAGTTCCACATCCAAGTGTCACATGTTTAGGAAATGCACACTGTTGTTTTATTTCTTCATTGATAGCGTCAATGAGAGATGTTTTATTCATACCGATGTCATCCAAACCACCTTGACTTTCTAAATCTGTGAATTTTTTATCTATACGATCCCTAACTTCTTGTTCAGTTTCGATAGATATATCACCTGGTTTAGATAATACAGCTACGTCTCCCGATTTGGCAGCATCCTTTTTTGTCGTAGTGATAAGTTGACCAAGCATAGAATCATAAATTTCAATTTTTTTATTATCAGTGTTTTTCTTTTTCAGATAATAGAGACCGACGACTATAATAATCAATAGAAAAAATAGTACAACAGGTGCCATTTTTCCCAGTGCCATGGTCTATTATGATATTATACGACAAAAAAATAACACTTAAAGACTAATATCGGAATATATGTAAACATGTTATGGTGTTGGTGGTGTTGCCATGATTTTGAAAACGAACCATTGAAACTCCCCCTGAAGTATGATGATAGGCGTAAGAAATACGTGACGAGTGGGAGATTTTGCTCATGGAGTTGCATGAAAACGTATGCTCTTGAACAGTATGGACTATCGAGAGGGGGTATAATATGTGGTAATATGGTGATGATGCGTAGACACTTATTCGGTAAAAGAGGGTCTATACAATGTGCACCTAAACGACAGACGCTCATAGAATTTGGGGGGACGCAAACGATAGAACAATTCAGATCGAATGTATTGATAGATGATGAACCACGTGAAGAAATCACGGAAGAACCTGAGGTTGAATTAACAATTCCACAAGTGAAAAATGTGGCTAAGTTATACGAAATAAAAGGGGCAGTGGGAACAAATGAACCATTGCGCCTTAAACGTGAGAAACCGCTTAAGAGAGATCAAAACAATTTAGAGTCTGTACTCGGCCTGGTAATCAAACCGAAGTCGTAATACAATTTCCGCATGTATCACCTGAAAACACGAATGAACAATGGTTACACTCGTTTAGAGGTATAATATGACGTTTACGGAGTTTATTATGTGAATACAATATAAGGTCTTTCACGGTGTAAATACCATAGGCGACCATAGTTTCCAATGTAGGAAATTTCATTCTGTATTATACACAACCACAAGCCTTATTTACCTTTAGCATGACCGAGAAACTGTCGATCATAGGGGGTACCATAGTCTTCAAAACAGTCTCAAGTTCGGAATCCTGATCACCCGCGTCAATTTGCTCGATAACGGAATAGATGAGATCAATGACAAGGTCCTTCTTCTCAGGACCGGTCAGACCCTTGATCTTCTGGACATCCATCATCAGAGTAGAAACGAGACCACACAGGTTCTCTTTGTTAATACCCGTCTTACCGTACTTAGCGATGAGACGTTCAATACGATTGACGATAAGAGCACTGTCCTTAGACTTAGTGGCATAGGTTTTCAAAATGGTATCCATTTATATAGATTGAGAATAAAATCTTTAATTATATAAATGAATAATAAGAATGGGCAAATACTCGCATATTCTGCGATTGGGGTCGGTATTTTACAGATGATATATAGTGTATATACAGTCAAACAAGTGAAAATCGATCCGACGACATTTCCTCTTATATATTCTAGTATACTGGCTAGTGTATTATGGTTACTGCACCAATATCGAATAGATGATATTTACTCGGTTGGGTATTCAATCATAAGTCTTTCTGTACAGTTATATATCTTATATGAACTTAAATTGACGGAACGGAGTAGAGAAAAACAAATTTGAAGAACTTTCATTTTATCTTCGAATGTTATTTTACCCACGTTACGAACAACATGAACGATAAGCATACAAACTAAATATGTAGCTTCATGAAGTTGCATACTTTGTATTCTTATATGTTTTTTAAATCATTTACGCAGGCGTGAGCGCTTGGTTGACGGGTGTAACGGCACTGGTGGTCATCCTAGCACGGATGGCATTGATGGAATTCTTGTTCGTATAGAACAACGCACCACCACTACCCAAAATCGCCAGGATAGATATAACCATACCAGCGATCGCGACATTCTTCTCAGTTGGAACCTTCTCGCACGGTGTATCATTGTTTACAATTTGAAACGTGAACACCGACACGATCAAACCAGCGATACCCATCAACATGGCAAGTAGAGGAGCCGAGCTCTTAGAAGAACCCGCTAGCTTGTTGAGAAGAGGCATAGCCGCGATAGTCGCGGGTATGGTAATCATGATGGTGAGGAGCTGGGAAAGAAATATCTTCCGGTTTTCATACTTGGCATCCCCCTGGATATCGGCACACTTATTGTACCGACCGATACCGACAGAAGAAATAGCGACGAACAAAGCGCCGAGGATAACTAGAACCGCGATTCCACCCATCTTAATGCGAGGGTCCGACATTTTATTATTAGGAAATATTTTTTTTGTACCAGTCACTTAAAGGTCTGAAATTAAATAGTAGTATAATGGATCTAAAATTCGAAGTTACCGACGATGGCATGGCATATACGTATGTCAATGGTGTGATGGGTACACTGAATGAAGCTGACACGAATGTACTTTTGAACCATTATATTCAATTACCCATGAATAGTAAATATATAGAAACGGGAAGTTACCTGGGTTGTAGTGGAGTTCTCGCTGGCCTGTCGAGTAAGCATGGTTCGACTGTATACTGTCATGATATATGGTTTGAAAATATAGAAGACATTACCGCGACAGGTACGCGTCCACCGGATGGAGTTGATGACTACTTTTTTACGTTTTACGAAAACGTGTTGAACAATAACCTACAGAATATTATCATCCCTATTCGCGGTGATAGTGCGTATACACTCAACATTCATAGAGATGAGAGTATAGATCTTGCCTTTATCGACGGTGACCATACATATGAAGGTGCTCTAAAGGATTTGGATACGGTTTTACCGAAGATGAAGAAGGGTGGTGTCATTTTGTGTCACGACTGTAGACCCGGGAGTGACGTTTCAAAAGCCCTTCGTGAATTCTGTGTGAAAAATGGGATACAAAATGCATCCGGATTTGAACACTCTTCGATCGTGAAGATAGACTTAAAAGATAGAAAGGTGGGTTAACATATGCTTATAGATTGTTTTATTTTTTATAATGAACTCGATATTCTAAAAAAACGTTTGAGATATCTTGACAGTGTTGTAGATAAATTTGTTTTAGTTGAATCTACAACAACATTCAGGGGTATTCCAAAAGAACTTTATTATCAAAATAACAAAGACATGTTCAGGGAATGGCATGATAAAATTATACATATCATTGTTAAAGATAATCCATCGGGTAAAGATCCATGGGTACGTGAATATTTCCAACGGAATTGTATTGCGAGAGGTCTGTTGGAATTCCAAGATGATGATATCGTGATGGTATCGGATGTAGACGAAATTCCGAATAGAACGGCTCTACGTTTACCACCTGACGTGCCGATATGCTCATATAACATGATCGCATTTCAATACAATTTCAATTATATCCAAGAACTTGAACCATGGTTCGGTACGGTCATCACCACGAAAGAAGTGTTGATGCAGGTGTCGCCACAAAAACTGAGGGAGATGCGGTGGAGTGTCCCGCACTATAAAAATGCTGGGTGGCATCTCTCATCATTCGGAGACGAAAAGTTCATAGCGAATAAAGTTTATAATTTTGCACATTGTTATGATGCGGGTGCCAAAGACCTGGATGAGAAAAAATTTAAAGAGCTGATTAACGAAGGAATTCACACTGACGGAAAGTACAAACTTGTTAAAACGAGTGAGAAAATCATGAACACTCTCCCATTGGAGATAAAGTTATAGATTAAAGAATTAACGAAAGTATATATATGAGTTCTTTTGAAAAGGTTCTCTCTGATGATAACCCGAATAAAGCTGTCGCCATAGATGAATGTCATTTGGATTTGGTCTATGGTCTTGTGAGATCTCACAAACCTACAAGTGTTTTGGAAATAGGTGTAGGTAGTGGACGCACAACTGCTTACCTATCAAAGGCGTTGGAGAAGAATGAAAACCTGCAGAAACTCACATTGGTAGATAATTGGGTTGATTGGAAAGGTGATAAACCGGAATTCGTTAAACAGTTTGAAGATAAAGTCAACCTAGTAGAGAGTGATGAACTTTCCTTTGTCTTTGAAAAGAATAAAGCGGTGTACGATTTCATTTTTTCCGATGCAGATCATTGGAATACACAAAAGTGGTTTGAGTATGTTTTCTTCTCCATGCTTAAACCCGGAGGTATACTTATTTACCATGACGTATCTATTAAGAGTCATTGTCCGAAGGATGCTTTCAGATTTCCGAACCTCGAAGAGATACTCGTCAAGTGTAAAAAATATGGGATTTCTCACATGCATTTCGATAGGAGTTCTTCAAAGGATGAACAGTGTTGGAGAGGTCTACTCGTTATATTTAAGTCACAGCTACGATCGATTGTCCCAAAGGATGATAGTATTTACGTATTAGACTAACATACTTAAAACGACGCTAATGTTTTTATTTACGTAATATCTAAATAAATATCCCTATTTCTCCACATCTCACCATAATCATTACCACCTTTTAAATCCGAATTATCCGCACCACGTGCGTTATTATATTTGCATTTGATGAATTTATGCTTCCCAAACTGAATATGTTCATCAGATGTATGCTGTCCAATCATACACTTATCGGGGTGTGCGCGAATATGATCAATTGACGCGTTCATGTAGGCACCAGGTCCAGTTGGATATAAACAGTCTAACCCATAGTGTCGTTGTTTGATGTTCCACAATACGAGATCGATCATCTTCTTAGAAATGTCGTGCTTTGGTATCGAACCTATGAAAGCTGTATACATACACATCTGATTCGGTGGACAGTCAACACTTGTATAATATTCCTTATTTGACGAGGAAATATTATCTATAGGTTCTAGGCAAATCTGACGAATATCTGTATACCACCCACCCTCATTATACATTATCAAGTGACGCATTAGGTCACATTTATAAGAGTATGGTTTGAGTGATTGATACGCTTTGAGAACCTTTTCATCAAAGTGTTCTTTTATATATGCGATACAGTCATCACCTGAATATATTTTGATCTTATATCCTGGATTAAGTCTATACCATGTTTCAAGAGCCCTTTTCATACCATCCGGAAATTTCGGAATTTTTCCGTCGTCTACGATAATAATTTTATGAATAACCTTAGGAATCATATATAGTTACACTGCAAATAACCTTAAGCTCAATCAAATCTTCACACACTTCGGTGGTGGTTCAAATGCTGTCTGTTCTCTCAACTCCTGTCGCTGCTTCATCTTCTTGATATCCGCACCCTGACAATCGTGCCTTGTCAAATTGATACAGCTCGGACAAAAACTTCCTTCACAGTATTTACAGTCGATGGGGACACCACACTTCTTGCGACATAATTGACACGGCATTTCTACTGTTAACTCGGATAAAGATTTTAAGTGACTTTCACATATAATGTCCCTCACTCACGCCTTCGCCAAGCCAGTCGTACCTAATGACTATGGTCGTCTCAAGACAACTCTAAAGAAGTCTACGGTTGGGTATGGATCTGCCCTGAGTGCTTCCTATTTCATCACCCAGGGTGCAGACCAAGGTGTTTCGGCAACACTCGGAGCTGTCGCATCATATGCATATGTGACCCTTTTATCGGACAGGGTTGACAGGTTTGAAAAGTCGGCAATTCAAAATGAGTTCCTGGCACCCCTCGGCACTGCCGCCTTTGAAGTAGCTTGGAATAACGCACCTTTCGCGTTCGATTTTGATTACGGGGCAACCTTTGTAGGTTTTCTCGCTTACAAATTCGCACTGTCCACGGTCTTATACCAAACTGTTAGGGAAATGATGATCGGAGATAGCGAGACCTTTTATGATACAGATGAGAAAGAGTATAATGACATCACGGTAGATGAGGAATACGAAAATGCGTCTTCATATAAAAAGTTGTAATATTAAAATGGTTCCAGTGGCAATGTTTTATGGCTGGCTATTATTCAAACTCACGCATATTAAAAAACCAAAGAGAAAACATCACAAACCGCCTGCACAGTGGGTTTAATTACACTTGTCGGGGTTAGCCTGCTTCAGTTCATGCGCGCGTCTCGTCGATCCAAACTGGATGATCTCATCAACCTTCTGCGCGATACCCTTACCGATACCATCAAATTTCATAAGATCGGTACCGTTCAAGACCTCGTATGGAAGGGTGTCAATCAACTTAGCGGCACTCTTGTACGCGTTGACCTTCCACTCACTGGCCCCGACATGTTCCTCGAGTGTGGCGAGATTGGAGAGTTCATCCGAAATGATCACATTCGTGTGGAATTTCACGTGAAAGTCTTCATCCTCGTCATCGAGAAATGCGTCAATCTTCTTTCCAATGCTCTTACCAATACCAGGAAGTTTCATAGCCTCTTCACCACTCGTAATCGCGTAGTCTAGGTTATAAACCGTGTCAGCAGCCTTGATGTAAGCCTTATACTTATACTTGTCCTCAGTCTTTTCCGCGTGTGCGTAAAGCATATCCGCGATACCCTGGTTGAAGGTAGTTTCGACGTGACTCTCAGTGGACGCAATCGATTCGGTATCAGAACAGTCGGATTCCTCGTAATCAGAGTCCTGTTCGTCAAGGTATTCGTCGATCTTGGAGGAAATACCCCTACCGATACCCCTGAGATGACGCACACACTCACCACTCTCAATCACATAATCGAGATCAGCGATCGTGTCAGCGGCTCCCTGGTACGCGGCGGTCTTATGGAAATCGGAAGTCATTTCACCCAACTCCAAAAGACGTTCAACAATGCCGGCGTTTTCACGGTTTTTGCAGTAAGGCATTTTACCACAAACCCTGGCAGTGGATTCGGTGTAGCTGCAGTTGGTCTTGTACTTGAAATCGTTGAGGGCATTGAGAGCATCGATCTTTTCTGCATTCTCCTTGAGGAAGAGCTTCTTGAGCTGGTCAATCTTGGTGCGAGACTCTTCGTTGAGCTTCTCGAGCTTGAGGATGTAGTCAGTGATGGAGCGGGAGTTCATATCGGAAGACATTGTGAAGTGATGACATTCACGATATCACTTCGCGACTTAAGTGCAATTAAAGATTTTGGCTGCAATGAATATAATGAATATTCCCGAACCGATGAAACGCGTCATGGGGGACAAGTCTCTCTCGATGTCTCAAAAACTTGTAACATTCATGGCATTCATGCCTAGTTTGCCAGACGATCCCAAAGTTGATCAATATTGCAAGGATAATCTCGAGGTTGGGGCAACTATCAAACGGCTTATTGCGGACAAAAAAATACGACTAGGAAAGCTCGACAAGAATTTCAAACTCGACGTGATATGTAATTAATTTGTCTTACCCCTGTAATGTCTCTCTAAATTTTCATCGGGGTCATACTGATCGGGGTCGTATGTAATTCCTTTCTCCACCCGAACCTTAGACTTGGAAGTGGGTTTACTCACAGTAGGGGGTTTAAATCCACGTGCAACGTTGATTTCCGTGTCATACTGGGCAGGGTCTTTGATCGCATGCGTTTTTACAGCTCGTACATTTGGGATACTCAAAGTGAGTGAGAATGGCATATATATATTTGTGTACGTTATAATCTTTAATTATACTTAAGTAATAGATGCACACTTATTATGTAAGAATGATGGGTACACTCCAGCGTATAACTTCAAATTACTTCAAGGATAAACGACCCAAGAAATCGCATGATAATTATGAATCTATCAACACACTCGTAAATATCGGAGTTACTCAGTCACAGTCTATCAGGATCGGTACTTCGATTGAGGATCTACTTCGCATTTATATCAGCTCTACATCTTCGTGGAATGATGTAAAGCCACCTAATGCAAAGGGTAAAAAAGAGCGCGACCATCTATTTTCCCGGACGTTAGAAAACGGTAAGACTGAAAAAATATACGCAGAATTAAAATCAAATCTGCAACTGGATTCGGAAAAACGTAGTAAGACTGCCGAGAAA
>Ga0208543_1000102_pt1 | contig 29577 bp, 42 predicted proteins | sample DEB08_DNA_14_FD_185497 | JGI IMG/M metagenome (GOLD analysis project Ga0208543, IMG submission 185497) | Aqueous microbial communities from the Delaware River and Bay under freshwater to marine salinity gradient to study organic matter... | ecosystem: Environmental > Aquatic > Marine > Coastal ...
TCTACACTACTACGGAAGAAAAACGTATAGATACGGCAGTACCTAAAACACAGATAAGGTATTTATGTAAGTTTACAAATAATATGTCTAAGGGTGTGGTTTATGGCTACGGACAAAGTCAATCGGTAAACGATAGATATACTAGCTTTCAAATACTACACAATACGACAGAAGATGTCTATACAGGTGCTATTAACTTTTTACCTAATGGATATTGGACATACGAGATATTTGAGGTATCTTGGCAAGGTGCAAGTGTAGTATTAGGATCAGGAACTGCACCGATAAATGAAAATGATATATTAACTCCTGTAGCTAATACAAAGGGAGTTGTAAAGGGAAGTGTGGAGAAAGGAAAATTATTAGTATCAGAAACGGCAGGATCAGAAGAAGTACAATATACAGAACATCCTGAACCAAGTGGTACAAATTACATATACGTTAGTTAATAATAAATAAAAAATTATGGTAATAGAAAACAATAATGAATTATTAAGAGAGCAGTTAGGGAAAGGTACTGTAGAAGTATTTACAACTACTGCACAAACAGGTAAAGATTATTATGCAGTACAGTTTGTACTAGAAAGTGTAATATCTAGTTTAACTGTAGCAGATTGTACAGGAGAAAGTAACTTAGTTACTACTATACCTGCAGGTACAACTCTTTTTATGAACATTACGGCTATAACTCTTACGAGTGGATTAGCTATCGGATATAAAGAATAAAATATGTTAGCATTAGCGAACAAGCTATCTCTTAATACTCAACCTATCTATAGGTTTGTAAATAAGTATTCTATTGACTTTGATGGAGTAGATGATAGGATAGTTACTGATGGTGCAGATACAGTTGCACAACCTACTACTTATTCTTTTTGGTGTAAAGCAAGTGAAACAGGGCAAAATAAAGGTGTATTTGGACACGGTGGAAGTAATAGGGGTGCTTTTCATTTTAATTGGTCATCAAACAGACCATTGTTATATTTAGGTGGAAATTACTTTGTATATTGGAATGACAATTCTGCACAAGATGATGGAGAATGGCATCATTGGGTAGTTTATTCAGACCCTAACAATCTAAATAATTGTAAATTATATGTAGATGGAGTTTTACAAACAGTAAATACTACTGAATCATCAGGAAGTTTAAATGCTTACACAGAAAGTTTAACAATAGGTAGCGACAATCAAGTAGGTGGTAATAGTTTTGAAGGACAGATAGATGAGTTTGCAGTTTACGATAGAGAACTCACACAAGCAGAGATTACTCGTATGTATAATACTTACTACTCTCCTAACCGAGTAGCTAATGGTAACTTTGCTCAGATTGGAAACGAAGAAGTAACTAATGGAGATTTTAGTCAGATAGGTTCAGAGCAAGTAACTAATGGGGATTTTGATTCAGGTAGTAATTGGTCTACACCAACAGGTTGGGAAATAATTGATGGTAAATTAAAAGGAACAAATGTAAATGCAGTTTCTTCAACACAGGGTGGACATACATTTTTAAATAAATCTTTTAAAGTAGTTTATACAGTTTCTGATTATGTGCAAGGAGATGTTAGGATATATTTAGGTGGTACGCAGCAAACTCCAAATAGAAGTGCTAATGGTACATATACTGAATATATAACTATTACTACTGCAAATACAACTCTATATATACAGGGTATTAACAATTTTACAGGCTCAATAGACAACATATCAATAAAAGAGGTTGGGCAAGATTGGAGTTTTAATACAGGTTGGAGTATGGGAGATGGTAAGGCATTAGCATTAGCTGTTAATGGAGATTCTTTACAACAAAGTGTAAGTCTTGATAATACTAAGATATATCAAATACAATTTGAAATTAGCGATTATGTAGAAGGAGAAGTTAGAGTTAGATTTGCAGGGGGTGGTAGTGCAGTCAGCACAGCTTATGCTAGTGGTAACAATACTCATACTTTATATTTACAATCAACAGGAAATACACTACTTAGATTACAAGGTCAAAATGATTTTACAGGAAGTATAGACAACATATCAGTCAAAGAAGTAGGGCAGCATTGGACATTAAATGGTACTGCTACTATTTCAGATGGTAAAGCACATATAAATTCTCCAAGTGGAGAGTTAGCTGAAATAACACAAACAGGTTCTTTAGTAATAGGTAGAAATTATAGATTAACTTGTGATTTAGATAAAACAAGTGGAGATACTCAATTTGTTAATGGAGGTACATTTATATTAGTAGATGGTTTTAATACAATAAATTTTACTGCTAATTCAACAAATGTTTATTTTAAAAGAGGTGCAGGTTCTGTTATATCCTCTTTAGACAACATAGTAGTACAAGAACTAAAGCACGATGCTACAAACTTAATGCTTAATGCAGGTGCTTATCAGTCAGCTAATCCACTAATCACTTCTACTAAGAGTATGGAGTTTGATGGTACAGATGATTATTTACAATTAAGCGAACCTTTTAGCTATACTAATCATACTATTACAGGTTGGTTTAAATTAAACATAAATAATGCAACTATAGCAATATTTGATACAAGAGATAGTGGTAATGATGGTATAGTTGTATATATAGATACAGGTGGTCAACTTACATACAGAGTAGGAGATGGTAGTGGTTCAACTATAAATTCTAGTTCTTTAGATATTAATAAATGGTATAATTTTGCTTGTACTTATGATGGCACTACACAAACATTATATCTTGATGGTGTAAATGTATCAAATACAACAACATCAAAAACTATATCTACTACAACTAATGCTGCTATTGGTAAATCAACTTACGTTGATTCAATTTATTTTAATGGTCAAATAACAGAAGTAGGTGCTTATAACAGAGCATTAACTGCATTAGAAGTAGCATCACTATACAATCAAGGAGTACCTACTGATCTATTAGTAAGCAGAGGAGATTATGTAGCTACTAACTTAGTAGGATATTGGAAGATGGGAGATGGTACTAATGATGAGTACCCTGTTATCTATGACCAAACTAATCCTACTAATAGTGCTGATGTTTATGATAATGATATAGATGAAGCAGTAAATGGTGGTGGTTGGACAGATAATGGAGATGGTACTTTTACAGTAACAGGTACAGGTATTGTAAGTACAGGTATAGGTGTAAGAGATACTAATGCTTCGTATTTAACACAAGGTAAAGTTTATAAATGGACTGTAGATGGAGATAATACAACTTTAGCAGTTTACAATTCTGGTTTTGGTTTAGAAGCAAGTGGAACTAGCCCACTTTATTTTACTGCAACTTCTCAAAATAGACTTTACATATCTCCTACTAATGGTATAACTTCTACTTATTCTAATGTACTAATTAAAGAGGTACAAGGCAATAGTGCTTATATGACAAATATGGTAGAGGGTAATATCACTAACCAATATCCCCTAACAAAGATTAGAAACTACTATAGAATGGGAGATGGTATATTAGATGGTTATCCTATCATACAAGACCAAACAAGTCCTAATCTTGCACATATACCTACTACTAATCTTTTACCTTATAGTGAAGATTTTAGTCAATGGACTGCAACAGATTGCAGTATAACAAGTGGGTTTACTGCACCTGATGGAAGTAATACTGCTTATAAAGTTAGTGATAATGGAGCTCCTAATGGTCTTTTATATTATAGTGGTGTTTCGGCAGCAGACCAAGCAAGAACAATATATGCAAGAACTGTTAGTGGAACAGGAACTGCACAATTAACATCATTTAATGGTAATACTAACAATATTTTTAATTTAACAGAAGATTGGCAAAGATTTGAAGTTAATACAACTACTGATGTTGCAACTATATTTTATGCTATAGATTTTAGAGGTAGTGGAACTCTTAGCGAGGTATTATTGTGGGGTGCACAAACTGAAGAACAATCACAAGCTACTGCATACATAAAGTCAGATGGTATAGCAGCAGTAAGAAAATCATCTACTACTAACTTAATAGAATATAGTGAAGATTTTAGTCAAAGTAGTTGGGCTAACTCTAATATTTCTGCATCAATATCAAATGTACTTAGTCCTGATGGCACAAGTTATTCTTATAAACTAACAAATAATGCAGTAAGTGGAAATCACTTTCTTAGAGATACTATAACAGTTACAAATGGATTACCTTATACCTTAAGTGTTTTTATTAAAAAAGGCACAAGAGATATTGTTTCTATTTCTGATGGTTTTAATGTTAATGTTTTAGCAAGTTTTGATTTAACAAACGGAACTGTAACAAACGCATCTGCTACAAGTTCAAGTATTGAAAGTCATAATAATGATTGGTTTAAATGTATTGCTACTATGACACCATCAAGCACTACTTTAGGTTTTATGATTATGAGTGGAACTGTGTATGCAGGAACAGATGAAAGTGGAGATTTTTATGTTTGGGCTGCACAGGTAGAACAACAAACCCAAGCAGAAAAGTATGCTAAGACAACAGGATTACCTGTAACAATAGATTTATTTACAGAAAACAACTATGGTACTATGACAAATATGTCTGCATCAGATATAGTAGAAGATACACCTTAAAAAATTAAAATTATGATATATACAACACCAAATACAAGTTTATTGACTGAAGTAGATGCAGAAGGAAACCCTGTATGCGACTTTTCACAAATAGTAGAAGATTCTCCTGCAACTGTAAGAAAGTCATTAGATGGTACATTATTTATTGCTAAATTTATGGGCGAAACTCCATCTTTTTTAGAGGGGTTAGACCAATATACTCACGAGGAGATATTAGCAATAGTAAGAGGTTCTGATTGGACACCTGAACAAGAATAAAATTAAATTATGGAAAATATACTAAGTGTAGATTTATCAAGTGAAACAAGTCCTGTCGTACAAGAAGTACGAGGGAGAGAATATATAGAGTATGGTACTGAGCATTGGAGAAACCTTTACCCTCAGTTCTTAATTGATCTATATTATAATTCTAGTACACACGCAGCTATTATAAATACTACTGCTGAGATGATTGCAGGAGAGGACATTGTAGTAGATGAAAGCGAAAACCTAGATCAATTTGTTAAACTTAAAAAATTCTTTGCTGAAGCTAATGGTAAAGAAACACTACACGAAGTAATTAAAAAGATTTCATTTGACTTTAAACTACAAGGGGGATTTGCTTTACATATTATATGGAATAGAGCAAAGACAGAAATAGCTGAGATACACCATGTACCTGTAGAGAGAGTAAGAGCAGCAAAACCTAATGCTATGGGTAAAGTAGATTGCTACTATGTTTGTGCAGATTGGAGTAACACAAGAACTAACAAACCTATGAAGTTAGCAGCTTTCAATACTAAGGATAGAACTAATCCTAGTCAGTTATTATATACAGGTTTATATAGTCCTAATATGGACATCTATCATACTCCTGATTACTTAGCTGCAAACAACTGGGCATTAGTAGATCAAAGAGTTGCTGAGTTTCATCTCAATAATATCTCTAATGGTTTTTCGGGATCGTATGTAATCAGTTTCGCAAACGGAATTCCATCTCAGGAAGAAAGATTTCAAATAGAGAGAAGTTTAGCTGAGAAGTTTACAGGGGCTAGTAATTCAGGAAAGTTTGTACTTACGTTCTCAGATGATAAAACTAGAACTCCTGAGATTACACCAATTACTGTAGCAAATCAGGACAAACAATATCTTGCACTCCAAGAACTTCTCGTACAAAACATACTTACAGGTCATAGAGTTACTTCTCCTATGCTTATGGGTATTAAAAACGACACAGGACTAGGTTCTAATGTTGATGAAATGAATGCAGCTTTTGAGATATACTTAAACACAGTTGTAATACCTTTCCAAAAACACATAGTAAAAACACTATCTAAGATTTTTGAAATTAATGGTATTAATATACCTTTTTCATTTGTACAAGCTAAACCTATTACATCTAAGTTTACTATAGAAGATATGAAGGAAGTAATGACACAAGATGAGATTAGAGAAGAACTAGGTCTAAAACCTTTAAATGATGAAGAACTAACGGCAGAAGATGAAGATAACTACAACTTAGAAAAAGATTGTGATTGCAGCAAAAACATAGGAACTTGTGATAAAAATTGTTTAGACAAAGAATGTGATTGTGGTAAAGGCAAAGACAAGTGCGACAAGAGTTGTTATGAAAAAACTGAGTTAGATGCTTTCTTAGAAACTGTAGAAGATATACCTGAAGGTTGGGAACTAATAGATGAAGAAGTAGTAGATGGAGAACACGCAGATTTTGACTTTGAAGAAGAACTAAATCAGATAGCTAGTGAGAAAGTAGAGTTAGCTACTACAGGAGTTGCAAGACCTGACAGTAAATCTGAGCAAGATGGTATATCTAAAAAAACATACGATTACTATAGAGTTAGATATGTATATGCAGAAGATAACTTTTTAAGTAGAAAATCAGGAAAACAAAGAGATTTCTGTCAAAAAATGATGGCTGCTAAAAAACTATATAGAAAAGAAGATATAGCTAGAATGTCTACTAAAAGAGTTAATCCAGGTTGGGGTAAAGGTGGTGCAGACACTTACGATATATTTTTATACAAAGGAGGTGGAAATTGTCATCACTTTTTCCTAAGACAAATATACAGAACAGAACTAGGTATATCTGTAAGTACAAAAATTAAAGATGCAGATTTAGTAGGATATACTAAAGCTAGAAGTGAAGGGTTTACTGCTAAGAAAAACGACAAGAGAGTAGCAATAGCACCTAAGAGAATGAAAAATAACGGATTCGTAAAAAAGAGATAATATGGCATATGTACTATTTATATCAGAAGATAAATTAAAGGACTCTACATCTATAAGTTTAAACGTTGATCCTGAGTTCTTACTTCCATTCATTAAACAAAGTCAAAAACTTTATGTAGAGACCAAGCTAGGCACACATCTTAATAATAAATTAAAAGACCTTATAATAGCAGGTACAATTAATGATCCTGCTAATGCTAATTACAAAACACTATTAGATACTTACATAGGAGATTATTTGCCCAATATGGCTTTATTCCACGCAATACCTTTTTTACGTTTTAAGATAGAAAATGGTAACATATACTCTAAGACATCAGAAAATGGAGTTGCTTTAACAACAGAAGAAGCACAACATTTAAGAAGTGAAGTATTAAATACAGGAGAATATTATATGGAACGGATGATTGACTATATTAAAAACAATATAAGTTACTTTCCTGAATACTCACAAAATTCTCGTGAGGATGTATCTCCTGATAGCAACGCATACTATGCAGGTATGAATTTAGAAAGACCACAAGGACAAGGTAACAAGATTACTTTAAGAGATTTTTTAACACCTGATCTTACATAATGAAGAAAAGATATAAAGTAAAAGAAGTAAATAAGATTAAATTAAAAACATATTTGACAAATGCCAATAAAAAAAGCAGTACAAGAAAGTGCAGAAATAATAGGAGTTAATACTACAGTTCTTAGTGTTACTACTTTCACAAATTTAGAACTAGCATTAAAAATTATACTGCTAGTAGTTTCAATAGTATATACCTTAGACAAATGGTATAGTCAAAAGAAAAGAAATGCCAAAAAAAATTAAATCTTATACAATCATTAAAAAAACTCCTACAAAACGTAAAGGAGTACATTCTAAAAATGCTTCCAAAGGTCAAGTTGGTTTCAAGAAAAAAAGTAGAGGGCAAGGTTAATCTTGTTCTTGAAAGAGAAATATTTACAGATAATTCTATAATAGGTAGATTGTATCTGAACGAAGAATATGTATGTGATACCTTAGAAAATCCATACATTAATAATGAACGCAACATAAGTTGTATACCTGAAGGTAAATACAATGTAAGGATGCGTACACCGAGAGAGAGTGCTACAAGAGATTATTTACATCTTTTAGTACAGGAAGTACCTGATAGAAGTTATATCCTATTTCACAAAGGTAATAGACCTGAACATACACAAGGTTGTATTCTAGTAGGAATGAACAATGAACAGGACTATGTTAGTAAGTCAAGTTATGCTATGGACTTTTTGATGAGGAGAATACTTAATTTAGGTGGCGAGAATATTAAATTATTAATAAAAAATAAATAAAATGAAAGAGTATTTAATAATGACAATGTTAAAATCAAAGAAAGTATGGTACACTATAGCAGCTATTGTAGTACCTTTTATAGCAAGATCATTAGGTGTAGATGAAGTTCACGTAAGCGAAATATTTTGGGCTTTATTAGCACTAATAGGAGTTACAGGTTTACAGGACTTCGGTAAGGATGCGAAGTAATAGATACAGATTAAAACCACACGAGGTTGTGGCTTTACAAAAAATGAGGGAAGCTGACACTAGAAACATTCTAGTTGTTGGCGACCTTCATATTCCTTTTGAATTAGATGGGTATTTTGATTTTTGCTTAGAACAATACGAAACTTACAACTGTAACCATGTAATTTTTATAGGAGATATTTTAGACAATCATGCTTTTTCATATCATGAAGCTGATCCTGATGGTTTATCGGCAGGTAAAGAATTAGAATTATCTATAGAAAAAGTTAAAAAATGGCATGATGCTTTTCCTTATGCAGATGTCTGTATTGGCAATCATGATCGTTTAGCTGCAAGAAAAAGTTTTACAGGTGGTATACCTAAAGCATGGATTAAAACATATAATGAAGTATTAGGAACTCCTACTTGGAATTGGGTAGAAAGCATAGTATATGATGATGTACTTTTTGAACATGGAGAAGGAGGTCAAGCGAAAACAAAAGCAAAGAATAACCTAATGTCAAGTGTGTGTGGGCATACACATACTGAAGCATATACAATTTGGTTTGTCGGAAAACGATATAGAGTGTTTGCAAGTCAGACAGGTTGTGGTGTAGATAGTTCAAGTTATGCAGCAAATTATGCTAAAAACTTTAAGAAACAAGCAATAGGATGTCTTGTTGTACTAAACAATGGTACACTACCTATTAACCTTTTAATGCCCTTATAATCAATAACTTATATATATTAACATTCTAATTGTTAATAACTTATTTAATTACTTTGTTAATTAGCAAGTTAATTATTTGTATATTTGTACCATAAAATAAAAATTATGAAAACAAACTATACAGTAATTAATAAAAAGTCAAACAATAGACATATACTTAATAATAAAGAAAAAGAAAACTTTTATAAAATTCAATGTAAGTATGATTATTACGAATTAAAAGAAGAAAAAGAATCATTCTTAGAAGAACTAGGTTTAGGTTTTTTAGCAGTAGCAATAGTTATTTGTCTAACTGAAATTATAATGCAATGGATTTAAATTACGAAGATTGGTTAAAAGGAACTTACGAGCATTGTATTGATCCTACATTAAATATATACGTTGATGAAGATACAAGATGTGTTATATGTGGAGATTATGATGAGTGTGGTTGTGAAGAAGAATGGAGTAATAAAAGTAACTGCTGCGAAGCAAAGATGGACACAGATTTAAAAATCTGTAGTAAATGTGGAGAGCATTGTGAAAGTGCTTGGGAATATGATAATAAATTAATAAATAAATAAATATGAAAAATAGTAAAGTAGTAAACGTACAAGGTTCAGGGATGTTTAAAGAACTATATGTATTCGAAGTAGAATTAGATAACGGAGATGTAGGTAAAATATATCGTAAGTCAAATGATTCTAAATTGTCTAATGGTCAAGATATTTCTTATACCATAAACGACAAAGGAAGTATTAAGATTGTAACAGATTATCAAAAGAATAATCAAAGTCAGTCAAGTCCTAAACAAGATGATGTACAGAAACTTATTGTAAAGCAGTCAAGTTTAAAAGCTGCCGTTGATTATGATAATAAATGTACACCTGAAGATGTACTTAAAAATGCACAAATGTTTTATGAATGGGTATGGGGATTAACTCCTACACAAAGTAAAATAAATAAAGTAGCTGAAAAGATAGATTCAGATTTACCATTTTAATATGACAGATAGAGAACAATTTGAACTAATTTGCGACCTTACTACAGAGATGGTAGGGTTGCAACAAGGTTCTTTAGCTTTTAATACAAGAAAACAAGAAGTGTTAATACCTAGAATGGTAGCATCAGTAATAGGTATAATAGCTAAAGATATTCACGTAACTGTTATAGCAGATATAATTAAAAAGGATCGTACTTCTGTGTTGCATTACAAGAACTCACATAAATCTAATTATGCTAGTTTTCCTTATTATAGAAATATCTTTAATAAAGTATATAATGCATATACTGAATCTGAAAAAATTAAAGTAGTTTTTCCTAATAGACACGAATTATGTAAATGTTTAATAGATGCAGGTATAAAGATTTCTGCTAAACCACAAGTTAAAATTAAGATAACAAGTGGTAAGGCAAAATATATGCTACCAACGACCTATTTGGATTTTTCAAAAAATATTGATATAATTAAACACGCATTTAGAGAAGTTGATTACTCTACAGAAATTATAACATTATGAACGAAAAACCAAGCTACTACGCAATAATACCTGCAAACGTAAGGTACTCTGATCTAAAACCTAATGCTAAATTATTATACGGAGAGATAACTGCATTAAGTAATAAGCACGGCTTTTGCTTTGCTTCTAACAATTACTTTGCTGAATTATATAACGTAAATAAAAATACTATAAGTTCTTGGATTTCAGAACTTAATAAAAAAGGTTTTATAACAGTTAAAATAGAAAGGGATTTAAGGAACGTAATCACGAAAAGATGTATAGGTATACTGAAAAACACGGAGAACCCTATACACGAAAAGCTGAAGTATAATAATACAAGTAATAATACTACAAGTAATAATATATCTAAGAGGGAAGGTTTTATTAATCACGTTATGTTTTTTGATTACCCTAAACAAATGAAACAAGAGTTTATAGATTATTGGACAGAAAAAAGTTCTGATAGAGTTAATGCTAAAATGAGATATGAGAAACAAGCTACGTTTGATGTTAAGTTGCGACTTTCTCGTTGGGCAAAAAATTCAGCAAAGTGGGAAAGTAAAAAGACAGGAACTTCAAAATTAGATGCACAGATAGATGAATGGCAAAAAGCAAAGAACTTATTATGATAAAAGAATATAAGCAAATGATATACTTAGAAAAGCTATATAAAAAAAATACTATAGATTTGGATAACTATTTTAAGTATAGTGGAAAGTTAGAGATAGGTAAAAAATTTAAAGAACCTAAAGGAGATTATGTATATGTACATAGGAGATTAATAAAAAATGATATGTCTAAATATAAATTTAAAAAAAATAAAAATGGATAAATTAGATTTTAACGAAAACATTATAGAAGATTTAAATTTAACTGAATTACAAATTTTAAATATTATTTCTAAATGGTACACAAATGGTATGATGCCTGATATTATATGGGATTGTGAGTGTAGAGAATTAGATGAGATAGTAGAAGATTTATTTTTTCAAAAATTAGAAGAAGAAAATTTAATAAAAAGTATAAAATTATGAAAACATTAGAAAACGAAAACTTAAAAGAACTAACAGAAAAAACATTAGACCTAATTGCTAAGACATCAGTAGAGTTAGGACACAGGGCAGATGCTAAAACAATGGCATCACTTGCAAAGATATTAGCTGAAGATTTACAAAAAGAAAATAGATTTAGAAGAATGTATTTTAATCAAATACAAGATTCTTTTTATCAAGGAGTAAGGTTTTGTAATTTTGATCCTTTTCTTAATATAAGAACTTTCTATCGTTGGATAATAGAACACAAGAAAAGAATATCTGATGCAATTTATAGGACTGAAACTTTGAAGCAGAAGAATGTAGAATTTTATCAACCACAATTAAAACAAATAAAATGAAAACAATAACTATAACACAAGATGAAATTAAAACTGCAACTGATGCAATTAAATGGCATCTTAAAAACTATGGACATATAACAACGTGGGAAGCTATAACTGAATATGGATATACAAGATTACCTGATGTTATATATAAATTAAAAAAACAAGGTTATAATATACATACTACTGAAATAGTAAAAACTTCAAGATTTGGTATGAAAACAACTATAGCTAAATATCTATACTTTAAACCAAAACCACAATACGAACAAAAATTAATATGGGGGTAAAGAAACCTATAAGCAAACTAAAAAAAGAGTTAGACAAATGGTTTAGCTTATACATTAGATTAAGAGAAGCTACTGATACAGGTGCAGCACAATGCTTTACTTGTGGTAAGGTTGCACATTATAAATCAGGAGGTATGCAATGTGGTCATTTTCAATCTCGTAGACATAATGCTACTAGATGGGATAATAAGAATTGTCAAGTACAATGTGTTAAGTGTAATATGTTTGGACAAGGAGAGCAGTATAAGTTTGGAATGTATTTAGATGCTAAGTATGGACTAGGAACTTCTGAAGAATTAGAAATATTATCTAAACAACCTTTTAAAATTAGCAGGATTGATTATGTAAATTATATTAGTTATTACAAAGACATTGTTAATAAAATAAAAAAGGAAAAGAATATAGAGTAATTAATTTTCTATATTTGATTATGGAGAAACCAATATTTGCAAACACTACACATCAAATAGTTGTAAACGATTATTTAAACCTGATGTTATCATTTGTAAAAGAAATTTCTTCAGAAACAAAATATAATAATTTTAAAGAAGTATTGCAGGTTATTATAGAATATCATAATAGTTATGGTAAAGATGTAGATCAAGGTAATTGGGATGATTGGCTAACACTTATACCCTCTCATACATCAGTAATGGTAAATGGATATTTTGCAGGAATACAAACAAAAAGAAATTTAGAAGCTATAAGAGCATACAAGCTATTACTAGACAATGCTTTAGAAATGGTTGTAAGAGATTTAAGAGATATAAAGAATAATAATGAATAAAATATATCAGGCAGTAGCAGATTGTAGAGAAACATTTGTAGAGATGTCTTTTACTTACTCGCAAGATATAAACGAAATAGAAGAATGTGTACAAGAATGTCTTATGTATTTTCTGCAAATGAATCCTCAAGTCCTAAAAGATATATACAATAAAGATGGACAGAAAGGTTTAATAAGATATGGTGCAGTAGTATTAAGAAGAAGTTTTACATCAGTAAGAAGTCCTTACTATTATAAGTACAAGAAATACTATACTAACTTAGATGCACAGGCAAGTAGTATAACATATGACATAACAGAAACAGGAGAAATGTCAAACGAGAAACATTTATACAATATACCTAATCCTGAAGAATACCAACAATGGCAAAAGCTAGAACTTATCGATAAGGCATTAGAAGATATATATTGGTACGATGCTTCGGTTTTTCGATTGTACTATTACGAGGGTAATACACTAACAGGTCTAGCAAAGAAAACAGGTATAAGTAGAAATAGCTTGTTCACGACTATAGACAAAGTAAGAGAATATCTAAAAGAAAAATTAGATGATTAATATTACAAACGAAGATAATATGGAGTTAATGTCAAGATATGAGGATAATCATTTTGACTTAGCAATAGTTGATCCACCTTATGGAATAAATGCAGACAAAAAAAATAGTGTTAAAAAATTACAATCAAATAAATCAAGTGCTTTAAGTAAAGATTATGGAAATCAAGAATGGGATTTTGATATTCCAGATGATAATTATTTTAAACAATTAAAAAGAGTTAGTAAAAAACAAATAGTTTGGGGAGCTAATTTTTTTAATCTACGAGGTGGAATGTTATATTGGCATAAAAGAGTTACAATGCCAACTTATAGCCAAGGAGAATTGGCTTGGTTGTCTTGGTTAAAAAAAGTTGATTTTGTTGATATTGCATGGCATGGTATGATTCAGCATGATATGAAAAACAAAGAGATAAGAATACACCCAACACAAAAACCAGTAAAACTTTATGAATGGTTACTTATGAACTACGCAAAAGAAGGAGATAAGATTTTAGATACACATCTTGGAAGTGGCTCAATAGCAATAGCTTGTCATAACTTAGGTTACGACCTTACTGCTTGTGAGCTTGACAAAGAATATTATGATGCAGCTATAAAAAGATTAAATGAACATACTGCACAACTAAGAATATTATGAGTAATTTTTTTGTTAAAAACGAGGTGTATGAAGAACGTATAGCATTATGTAGAGAGTGTGTATATTACTTTAAACCTACAGGTACTTGTAAGGTATGTCTTTGTTTTATGAAAGTAAAAGCTAGAATAGGAATTATGGAATGTCCTCAGAAGTATTGGAGTAAAACAACAGAAGTAGAAAGACCTGATGATATACCTGAAGAATTAATAGAAGAATGTCTTTTAATTTGGGATGATATAAAGACAGGAGTAGCAAAAAACGTAACAGTAAAAAAGAAAATGGTCGAACTGTACAACACAATATATGGTACTAGATACAAACCTACTAGTAATTGTGGTACTTGTCTAAACAACTGTTTTCAAGGAATTAAACAAATAAAAGAAAAATATGGATAAAAGAATACCTGATTATTATATAGGAAAGAATTATAAATACGAAGCTAGGAAAGTTGTATCTGATTGGGAACTTTCTTACAATGTGGGAAACGCAGTAACTTATTTGTTAAGGGCAAATTTTAAGCATAATAGACCTGAAGAATGTATAAAGAAAGCTATTGCACATTTGGAGTTTGAGTTAGATGATTTAAAACTAAATAAGGGAGAGTAGGCATATTGCCACTAATAATATATTAAATGTTTTTTTACTCTCCTTTATTTTTAAACTAAATACTATGTTAAAATATCAATGTAATGAATGTGGTAATACTAAGGACTTAGCTAAAGCTACATTAGAAGTAGTGGGTGGTAAAGTTAGAACTCGTGAGGCACAATGTGAATGTGGAGAATATATGCAGGAGATAGCTAAAGAGTTTGGTGGCTTTCCAAGTATAAGAAGAACAGAACCATCACTAAGTAAAAGAAAAGATAGAATGTGGAAAGAAACTAAAGAGAAGTTTACAAGCTAATGAAATTTGTAATTCACGATAAAAAAGATAAGATGCAATTAGTAAACTATTTAAAAGATATGGAAAGTCCATATACTGTAGAGGTTAAGAAACACAGAAACACTAGATCAAACGTACAAAACAATTACTATTGGAAATGTATAGTGCAAGTATTAGCTGAGGAACTTGGTTACTTTAATGATGAAATTCATGATATTTTAAGGGCTAAGTTTCTGAATGAATGGGAAATGATAGAGATAAACAATAACAAAATAGGACTAAACAAAATAGTAAGTACAACATCTTTAAATACTAAAGAGTTTGAGAATTATACAGAAAAGATTAGAATATGGGCATTGTCTGATCTAGGGATAAGATTAATGCTACCAAACGAATACCAATAATTTCTATTATATAATAGAATTGATTAATCAATTTATTTCAATTATGGACAAGAGAATAAACAATGGTGGTAAAAGAGAGGGTGCAGGGCGTAAAAGCAAGTCAGAAGAACAAAAGTTAATAGAGAACTTAACACCTATGAACCCTGATGCTTTAAAGTCATTAGAGATAGGTTTAAAGAATAAAGAACAATGGGCAGTAAAGTTATTCTTTGAATACTTTTATGGTAAACCACAACAAAGAGTTGATGTAACGAGTAATAGCGAAACATTAAACATACCAATAATAAACTTCGTTGAATCCGAAACTGAATAAAAAGTATAGTGCATTATTTTCTTCTGACTGTAGGTATTATATAATTACAGGTGGGCGAGGATCAGGTAAGTCCTATGCAGTTACAGTATTCTTAACACTACTTACTATGTCGCAAGGTGTAAGAGTATTGTTTACAAGATATACTATGGTTTCTGCTCACTTATCTATTATACCTGAGTTTTTAGAAAAGATAGGTATATTAGGTTTAGATACAATCTTTAGTATAAACAAATCAGAAGTAGTCAATACATCTACAAAGAGTGATATACTATTTAGAGGTATTAAGACATCATCAGGTAATCAAACTGCTTCTCTTAAATCTTTACAAGGTATTAACTGTTGGGTACTTGATGAAGCTGAAGAACTTATTGATGAGAATATATTTGACACTATAGACCTTAGTATTAGAGAAAAGAAAGTACAAAATAGAATCATCTTAGTATTAAACCCTGTAACTAAAGAACATTGGATATATAAACGATTCTTTGAGGAGAGAGGCGTTTTAAGTGGATTTAACGGCATTAAAGACAATGTGTGCTATATACACTCCACATACTTAGATAATAAAGCTAACCTATCTAAAAGTTTCTTAGAAAGGATTTATAGAATTAAAAGCACTAATATTAAGAAGTATCAACACAAAATCTTAGGGGGTTGGTTAGATAAAGCAGAAGGGGTTGTATTTGAGAATTGGACAATAGGAGAATTTAATCCTGACAACTTACAGACATCTTGTGGTATGGACTTTGGGTTTTCTGTTGATCCTGATTCACTAACAGAAGTAGCTATAGACAAAAAGAAAATGAAGATATATCTTAGAGAGCATATATATCGTAATGGTTTAAAATCTCACGAGTTAGCTAAGATAATATTAGAGAAAGTAGAAAACAAGCTAATTATAGCAGATAGTGCAGAACCAAGATTAATAGAAGATTTAAGACACTTAGGAGTAAACATAAAACCTGTAAAGAAAGGAACTATAGAAAGTGGTGTAACTCGTATGCAAGATTATCAGTTAGTAGTTACTTCTGAATCAACAAACATAATCAAAGAGTTAAACAATTATGTCTATGCAGACAAAGGTAGTAAGCTATATGTAGATAGTTATAATCACGCAATAGATGGTATTAGGTATAACGTAATATATCACTTAGACAATCCTAATGCAGGTAGGTATTTCGTACAATAAGAAAAGGTGCAACTCCGAAGAATTACACCTTTGAAAAACAAAAACTTTTTGAAAACTCGGCAAACATAACGATTTTAAACTAAATAACAAATAATTCTATTATATATTATGCAAGTAAACATTAAGAAGGATGGTAAGAAAAATACTTACAATCTAATTAAGAGTTGGGATGATGTAACACTTGAAAAATGGGCTAAACTTATTGATGGTAATAATAAGTCAAAACCTAAAGAAGCATTAGATACGATAACTATGTTATCAGATATACCGAGAAAACTTGTAAAAGAGTTAAGTATAAATGATGTATCTAATATTTTAAACAGGATAGCTGAGTTGCAAAACAAAGCTAAGGGTAGGTTAAAGAAGATAGTTAAGGTAGATGATGTAGAGTATGGGTTTCATCCTGATCTGTCTGAGATAACACTCGGAGAGTATGCAGACATAGAAACATACATACAAGCAGGAATAGAAAACAACCTTGCTAAGATGATGGCAGTTCTTTATAGACCAATAGTTGAGAAGAATGGTAAACACTATACTATAAAGAGATATGATGGTAGTGAGGTTAGGATGAGGGCAGAGAAGTTTAAGAAGATGAAAGCAATAGATGTAAATAGTTGCTTGGTTTTTTTTTGGACTTTAGGCAACGAACTATCAACGATTTTGCCGTTGTATTTGATGGAACGGATGAAGGAAATGAAACAGTCAGTACAGATGAAAAGTTCGCAAAGAAGTGGGGATGGTTTGGAGTAATGTATAGATTGACAAATGGAGATATAAGTAAATTAGGTGCTATAACAAATATGAACTTATATGAATGTTTAACTTGGCTAACTTATGAAGTTGATTTAAACGAAACAAAAAAAGTTAAGAGATGACACACTTTAAGAATTATAACAATACAATAGATACTCTAAAGCAGTTAGGAGATAATCAGTATCAAATTAAAACTGTAACAACAGGAGATATATTTGAAATTGACTTAGAGAAGAATACTCTATATCCATTAATGCACATCAATCCTGTAAACGCAGTAGCACAAAATAATCAAATGACTTTAAACTTTCAGATATTTATTATGGACTTAGTATTTCCTGATCAATCAAATGAACAAGAAGTATTATCAGATTGTTTAAGTATTTGTAATGACTTGATAGGCACACTAAAGAACGGAGAGAGTTTATATTTGTCTAATGCAAGTCAAGGAGAAAGTCCTGCATACTTTACAGAAGGAGATATAACAATAGAGCCGTTTACAGAACGATTTGATAACTCAGTAAGTGGATGGGTGTTTACATTACCAATAATAATAGAGAATGATTACAACACTTGTATAGCACCACAAGCTACAACTTATGCAGGTAAATAATGTTTAAAATAAAAATAGGAAAATTAACAATACAATTAATACCACCGAAGATTACTTATGAACTATGAAGATATATTAGAGAAGCTAGAAGAAATTAGTATAGGACTAGAAAGCTATAACGACTATCCTGATTCAGCTAGTAACAACGCAAAGAGAGCAATAGAATACAAAGAAAAAAACGGAAGTGATTGTGGTACTAGAGTAGGATGGACTAGAGCAGGACAACTAGCAAGAAAAGAAAATATTAGTAGAGATACTATAGCAAGGATGGCTTCATTTAAAAGACATCAACAAAATAAAGATGTACCTTATAGCGAAGGGTGTGGGGGTATAATGTGGGATGCTTGGGGTGGTACTTCAGGAATAGAATGGGCAATAAATAAATTAAAACAAATAGATAATAAATAATTATGGCAGATTTAACGACAACAGTAACAGAGAATGTTACAATTAATGGAAGTGTTAGGGGAAGCACAAATACAGTAACTACAACAGGTATAAACAACGTTTATGAGAGAGTAGTAACGTGTACGACTTCACAAACTACACACATAGCAGCTTTTGATACTAACTCTTATGGTTCAGCAGTACAGATAGACAAAGAAGATGTTAGATATATTAGAGTAACTAACTTAGATTCTACGAACTCATTAGAACTAGCAGTAGTAGGTGCAGCTACATTATACCAAGTATTACTTAAGGCAGGACAATCACATATCTTATGTGCAGCAGAAGATGTAATGTTAGCAGAAGCAGATACATCTCCTAGCTTTGGTACTATGGCAGATTTAACTAGCTTACAGGTTAATCCTGCTGCTACTTTAGATGTAGAAATATTTGTTGCTAGTGTGTAATGGAAGCATTGGAACGATACTTAAATAGTTTTGGTAAGTATGTAGTAAAACAATCTAGGGCTAACCTAACAAGGAAGAAAAAGAATGTTAGTAAAGAATTGTATAACTCCTTAGAATTTAAAGTTGTAAAAACTACCGAAGGTTTTAGTGTACAGTTCTTAATGGCAGATTACGGAACTTTTATAGACAAAGGAGTATCAGGTACTAAAAAAATAAATGAGTACACTACTTATGATGGTAGGAGAGTTGAAAGTCCATATAAATACAGGAATTTCGGACCTCCTATAGATATAATATCTAAATGGATTAGAATGAGAGGTATAGCACCTAAAGGTTTAGGAAAAGCAAGGTCTAAAAAAACAGGACAATTTATTTCTCCTTTTGCATATTTAGTAAGTAGAAAAATAAAAAGAGATGGAATAAAAGGTATTAGTTTTTTTCAAAGGTCATTACAACTAGGATTAAAAGATTTTTACGAACAAGTAGGCAAAGCAATAAAAGTAGATATACTAAATAATTTAAGACAAATATAAAATGGCATTAACAATAGAACAAAAACCATTATACAAAACTTTAGCAGTAGGTCAAGATATAATATTTACTTTATCAGATCAAAATGTTATAATAAATAATTACCAACCTAAATATACGGCAGATGTTTATGTAAACGAAAAAATATCTGATTTATCATTAATAACATCTAAGATAGCTTCTTTAAAAGTAACTCCTAACAATGCAGGTGTAGGTATATTTTCTTTAAATCCTATTTTAGAAAGCTATGTAAATACACAACACGAAGGCACTAATTTTGATAATAGGATATTTAGTTCTTATAAGACAGTAGGTTATACAGACACTACACCACATCCTATTCACTTAATTGATAAATATTCTAATAATGAAAATGTAGCAATTTACTTTAGAGTTGTATTTAATATGGAATATTATACAGATGCTGCATTAACTATATTTAGTACGGCTAAAAAAGTAATAACAGAAAACTATTTAGTATATAACGGAGTATTACAATCTGATGACATTATAAATCAATCAGGTGCAGATTATGGTTTTAATTTAAATTCTACTGATTTAGTATTTAATGATGATGGTAGTACACTTGGTAAGTTTTTAAGTAATGCACCTATAACACAAGAAGCAAGATTAAATGATTATGGTACACTATCATTTTTTAACTTTTTAAATATATCTGAGAATAGCTTTCAAGTAGGTACAGACAATGCAGTTATAAATATGGTACAATTTATCCGTATCAAATTATATGATAGAGCAGGTGTACAACAAGGAAGTACAATACAAGTAAATACTACTATAGCAAATGGTAGTTTTAATAATAATAACGAATTTTCTAATACTAGAGTTATGTTCTTTGGTGCTTTCCCTGCTAACTTAGATGGATGGTCTACAGATTGGGATACACATAAAGGAAACACATCTTACTATACAGTACAAGCATTTGATGATCAAGAAGTAGCTATAAGTCAGATATATACAATAAACATTATATCAGATGACTGTAAAGGTTTTGAAAGTATTAGATTAACTTGGTTAAACCCTTACGGAACTTGGGATTACTATACATTTACTAAAAAGTCAGTTAGACAATTAGCTACTAATAGAACATCATACACACAATTAGGTGGTACTTGGAATAAGAGTACGTTTAGAATAGATGGATATAAAGGTGGACAGAAAAACTTTAGAGTAAACACTAAAGAATTAATCCGTATAAATACTGACTACTTATTAGATGCAGATGCTATATGGTTTGAGGACTTAATCAATAGTCCTGAAGTATATATACTAAATGGCTACTCTAGTTCTGATACTTATGGTATGGTAAATAAATATGTAGAACCTGTAAGAGTAACTACATCAAGCTATACAAGAAAAAGCAAAGCAAACGACAAGCTAATACAATATACATTTGAGTTAGAAAAAACTAAAGTTAAAAGAACACAAAAAATATAATGAGTGTACAATTAGTATTATACCCACAGTTTTATGATGGATATATTTCATCATCCTTTCCTGTTTTAAGTGAATACGTATCTGATGGTACGTTATTTTCGTTATTAAACAATTATACAGGATATGATGTACCTACTTCTTCTTTATTCCCTGCTTCAGATGCAGTAACTGCCGTACCTGCTATACCTGCTTGGAAAAGATTTAGAAGTACAAATCCATCTGCACAATTTGGTGTAGTTACAATGCCAACACAAATATCTAACAAAATATATCTTTATTCTAACGCATCTTACACATCAAGTAGTGGGGTGTATCAAGAAATACAAAATCTTAACGTAGGTGTACAGTATGAGTTAAAAATAAACATTACACAAGCAGGTGCAGGTGGTACTTTGTTTATAGGTAATGGAATACTACTAAGTTCTGTAAATATGCTAGGTGGTTTAGTAACTTCAATATCTACTGCATCAGCAGGAATACAAACTATAAGTTTTACGGCAGCTAATACTGAAGAAGTTTTATTATTAGAATATAGAAATAACAATGGATCAACAATACATATAGATTCTATAAGTATCAAAGATGTAGTTAATCCACCTTCACAAACTTATGGAGAAGTATTTGATGGACAAGTAATATGCGACTTATACGAAGATGAAGATATACCATTAAGTTTATCTATTGATGATTTTAAAAATGTAGCTGAAAATGTACAAAGTTATTCAAAGGACTTTAACTTACCTGCAACAAAAAGAAATAACAAAATATTTGCACATATTTTTGAAGTAACTAAAACATATAGACAGATAGATAGTTTTAATCCTTACATAAAAACAAGATGTATTTTAAAACAAGATGGCTACGATATATTTCAGGGATATTTAAAACTATTAGACATAGTAAACAAAGAAGGAGAGATTAGCTATAGTGTAAATTTATTCTCAGAACCTGTAGCACTAAAAGATGTATTAGATAATAAGAAGTTTAGAGATTTAGATTTTACAGAGTTAGAACATAATTATAATAGAACAAATATTGAGGCAAGTTGGGATGATACAATAGGTATAACTTTAAGATACGCATTATCTACTAATTCTAATGCTTATGATGCTACTTTAGGTGTAAACAATACTACAGTATTAAAATATCCTTTTGTTAATTGGGTAGGTAGTTTAGACAAAGATGCAAACGATAATATAATATTAGGAAGTTTAGAAGATGCTTTTAGACCTTTTATAAATTGTAAATACATATTAAAACAAATATTTGATGCTACACAATTTACATATACATCTGATTTCTTAAATGGTTCTACTTTTAGCAAAATGTATATGGACTTTAATTGGGGTAAGGGTAATGCACCAAACGACATACAACATATAGGAGAAGCTACACTTACTACATCAGGTTATTTTATTACTACAACATTTACTAATGTAAATTTTAACAGTAATAACTTTCCTGCTGAGTTTGGTTTTGATATGACTACTGATAAATTTACTGCTACATCAGATAATACTATATATCAATTTAATTGGGTAATAAGTTTTAATTCAATTATATCAGGTACAGTAGCTGAAGCAAGATGGATTCATAAAGATAGTGGGGGTAGCACTTTAGGTATATCAGGTGTTTTTGGCACTTTAGGTAATAGTACAGGTATAGGATATACTTTAGCTAATAATTTAAACATTACTTTAAATACAGGAGATACATTAGAATTACAAATAAGAGCAGGTGCAAATAGTGCAATTAAAACTACAGGTGCTAATATCAACGGATCAATTCTTATAGATGAAATGACTAATTCAGTTTTATTAAATACTTTAAGAGGAGATTTAGGACAATGGGAATATCTTAAAGGTATTATGAATATGTTTAACTTGGTTATGTTACAAGATAAAAACAATCCTAATAACATAGTTATAGAACCATATAAAGATATATTTATAGAAGATTTAAATACAGTAGGTACAACATTAGCAGCAAGAAGTATATCACACGATTGGACAGATAAAATAGATATAACAGAAATTAAATTATCTCCATTAGAGTTAGTAAAAACTACTATGTTTATGTATGAAGAAGATGAGGCATATCCTAATAATTTATATAAACATACTATAGAAAAAGATTATGGTTCTAAATTATTTTCTGTACCTGATTTTACTTTACTAACAGGAAAAGAAGAAATAAAAGCTACACCTTTTGCAGCTACAGTAATGAAACCTATTGCAGATTACTTACCTGATTTTGTAGTACCTGTTGTTTATACATCTAATGATGATAATACTGAATTTGAAAGTTATAACAACAAACCTAGAGTATTATTTAAAATATCTTCTAGTCCCTTTGATTTACCTTCTACTATTACTTATAAAATACCTGCACAAAATGGTGTAGGACAATTAGATGCAACACAGTATTTAAGATTTAGTCATACTACTGCAATACCTGCTGCATCAACAGATACAGATTTAAATTTTGGAGAAACACAATTAATAAATGGAGTAGGAGTATCTCCTGAAGATAATTTATATAATACTTATTGGAGTCCTTACTATGATGAGTTATACAATCCTGATACAAGATATATGACTTTAAAGGTAAACCTTAACGCATCAGATATTAATCAATTTAACTTTTATGATAAGGTAATGATTAAGAATAGAGAATACCGAGTTAATAAAATAGATTACAAACCTAATGATTTATCTACTGTTGAATTTATACTAATACCATAATGAATTACAAGAAAGGATATAATATAAAACCAAAAGAAGTTTTAAAAACAGGAGAGATTTTGTTTACTGATGGTACAAATGATGTAATACCTAATCAGGCAGCTTGTGAGGCATACGGATATACTTATAATGCAGCCACAGGTACTTGTACTGCTTTTAAATATGATTCTACTTTAGATAGAAAGTTTAATAACATACACAATAACGTAAGAGGTGGTACTACTGAATATGGTACTAAGAATACTATATTAAATGGGCAACAAAATGTAACGAAAGGTAATAACTTTAATAATATAATAAACGGAGAAAAACATCAGATAGAATTAGGTGTAAAAAATGCTAATCTATTATCAGGATCGTATGGTAACATACAAAATCAAGGAGAAGTAGTAATGGCAGGTGGTGGCTTTGGTAGTACGTTAGCTTTAGCACAAACATATTTTGTACAACAATCAGGTAATACTACAGATGGCACACAGACATCTTTATATACTCAATATATCACTAATAAGTTTATAGAAAAAGTACCTAATGCAGTTATAGGATTTGAAGCAAATGTAATAGGTGTAAATACTGGTGTAGGAGAAGGAACAGTAGGAGAATATGGCTATGTACAAATTACAGGTGCAGTTACGTTTACAAACGGCTTGGCTTCTACATATCATCAAACAACTTCACATATTGTAGCTTATGGTACAAGTGGTTTACACTTAACGGCAGTAATGAAGGATGCAACGGCTACTAGCTTTGGTGTAGCAGTAACAGGATTAGAAGAAACTTATATACAATGGACTGCCGAAGTAAAACTATGGCAAAATAAAATAACACAAACTATATAATTATGGCAAAAGAAGTAATAGAAGCAGAAGTTAAATCAAATATAGGCGAAGTAGCTAAAGATGCAGAAAAACTTGGGGAAGCAACTAAAAAAGCACAATCAGGAGTTAAAAAATTATCTGTTACTTTTAGTTCTTTAGCCAAAGCATCAGGTATAGTATTTTTATTAAATAAAGCATTTGAAGTATTTCAAGAAGTATTTAGACAAAACCAAAAAGTAGTTGATGTATTTAATGTTGCATTTGAAGTTTTAAGTATAGCTTTTAATGACTTTTTTAAATTTTTAGAAAGTAATATAAATACTGCTACAGGTTTTATGGATAAAATCTTTGGTAACGAAGTAGTGCAAAATGTAATAGATTTTGGTAGGACTTTAAGTATAGAAGTAATTACTAGAATAAAAAACTTAGTACAAGGTATTGGTGGTTTAGGATCAGCTTTAGTTAAGTTATTTAAAAAAGATTTTGCAGGTGCAAGTGAAACGGCTAAAGCAGCAGTAAAAGACCTTACTGAAGTTGTAACAGGTAACGTAGTAGAAACTGTAGAAATGGAAAAAGCTATTACTAAAGTTACTGATAAAGTAAAAGATTATGCTAAGTCCACAATAGAAGGTGCAAAAACATTAGTAGGATTAAGAAAAGAAAGTGAATTAGCAGCAGTTCAAATACAAGGACTTATAGAGGAGTACGATAGACAAGCAGAAAAGCTAAGACAAGTAAGAGATGATGAAACTAAGACATTTGAAGAAAGGATAGCAGCTAATGAGGAGTTAGGTAGAGTTCTTAAAGAGCAAGAAGAACAAATGTTAAAACTTGTAAACAAAAGAATTGAAGAAGCTGAATTAGATAAAAAGAAAAACAATAGTTTAGAAAATCAAATTAAATTAGAAGAAGCATTAAATGAAAAGAAAGCAATACAAGCACAGATTACAGGTTTTCAATCTGAGCAGTTAGTAAACCAAGTATCACTACAAAAAGAACAGACACAAGTAGCTTTAGAGAACGCAGAAGCACAGTTACAAGCATATAGCGACCTAGCAGGTGCATTAAGTAGTTTAGCAGGAGAGAATAAGGCATTAGCAGTAGCACAAGCAACTATAGATACTTATGCAGGTGCAACTAAGGCATTTGCACAGGGTGGTGTAGCAGGTTTTGTAAGTGGGGCAGCAATTATTGCAGCAGGATTGTCTAATATTAGAAAAATACTATCTGTAGATGTAGGAAGTAGTGGTGGTGGGGGTAGTAGTGCATTACCATCTGAAAGTGGAACTCCTGCACCTGAGATGTTAAGTGGTGCATTTACATTAGGAACTCCTGAGCAACAACCTGTACAGGCATACGTAGTTACAGATGATATGACTAACAACCAAAATAAGTTAGCTAATATCCGTAGAAGGGCTACTATATAAAAATCAAATAAATTAATAAATAATCTATTATATACTATGAAAAGAAAAGCAACTAAGATTATAGAACTTGTAATTTCTGATGAAAGCGAAGAATTAACAATAGATGCTATCAGTTTAGTTACAAGTCCTGCAATAGAGCAAGATTTCGTATTTTTTGGTAAGGACAAGAACAATTTAACACTAGCTAAGATAGATGAAGAAAAAAGAATGCTAGTAAGTCCTGCATTAATACCTAACAAACAAATATTTAGATATGATCCTAATACTGATTCTAATTACTATGTATATTTCTCAAAAGAAACAGTAAGACAAGCTAGTGAGTTATATCTAAAGCATAACAACCATCATAAAGCTACATATCAACACGAAGATAGAGTATCAGGTGTATTGACTATAGAAAGTTGGATAAAAGAGGGCGAACAAGATAAATCTAAGCTATATGGCTTTGACTTACCTGATGGTACTTGGTTTGTTAAGATGAAGATAGAGAATGATGAGATGTGGAATAAGATAAAAGATGGAGAACTAAAAGGTCTAAGTATAGAGGGCTACTTTATTAATAAAATGGAAAAAATGGGTAAACAACAATTTTCAAACGAAGAAATAAGAGAAGCAATAAAAGAATTGTTAAGTGTTCAAAAAGTAGAGTTAGGTGCTATAGATGATTTTGAAAAACAATTTGAAAAAGCTATGAATGATACTACTGCTGATAAATTAATTACTGATTTAAGAAAAGCAGAAGTTGGATTTGAAAAGGTAATAAAAGAATTTGATAAAGCTACTAAGTTAGGTATTACATTAATTAAAGCTGCAAAAGAGTTAGGTGTTGATTTACCTAAAACAGTAACAAATAAAATAGATAGTAGTCAGGCAGAAAAAGCAGAACATCAAAAGTACTTATCAAAAATAAGTGCAATGTACAATATGTTTTAAAATAAAATAATATGAGAGAAGATATACTACAAGCATTAAGCGAACTAATAAAAGAAAAGACAGAACTTAAAGCTGAAAAGATTGAGTTGGGTTTAGTAGATGATATAAAACAATTACACGCAAATATTATAGCTAAAAAATCTGTAGTAAAAAAACAACAAAACAAAGCAATAGATACTGTAAGAGAAGTTAAAATGGATATAGTAAAAATAAAACAAGATGCAGTTGAAGCTATAAATAAAATTGAAAAATTTAAAAAAGCAGCAAAAGAACTTGGTATTGATTATCCAAGTATTATGCAAAAAATTGAAAAAGATTTAGAAAAAGCTTTTAAAGAATCAAAAGATACTCAAGGTAATGTTGAAAAAGCATTACAATTATTATAAAAATCAAACAAACAATAATTAATTCTATTATATAAAAAAAAGACAAATGGATTTAAAACAACAAATATTAGTAGCACTTGGTCTTGACAAACAAGAAGAAAGTGTTTCTCTCGAGTATCAAGCGAAACTTGAAGATGGTACTATAATAGTTTCTACTGCTGAATCATTAGAAGCAGGAGTGGATGTATCAGTTCTTACAGAAGATGGAACAACTATGTTACTTCCTGTTGGAGAATACAAGACCGAAGATGGTCAAGGTTTTTCTGTTGAAGTTGAAGGTGTAGTTGCTGAACTTTACGAAAAAGAAGAAGAAGTAGTAGAAGAAGAAGCTACAGAAGAAACTGATAAGGAAGAAATGAACGAAGAAATTACTGAAGAAGTTGAAGAAACTGAAACAGTAGAATTTGATTCGGTTGCTTTTATGGATGAAGTTAAGTCCGTAGTAGTTGATCTAATGAGTAATGTAAATACTGAGATTGAAACATTAAAATCTGAGTTAGCAGAACTTAAATCAACAAATGAAGAATTATCTTCAGAAAAAGAAAAACTATCTGCACAAGTAGTAGAGTTATCAAATGAACCTGCTGCTAGTCCTGTAGATATTAATAAATTTAGTGCATTAGGCAAAGAGCTTTCTAGTAAAGATATTGCTAAAATGTCTAAAAGAGAAAGAATATTATATAACATAACTAAATAAATAAAAAAATGGCGTTTAACGTAACATCAAACTATTCAGGAAAAGCATTCGGACAATATATTTCGGCTGCTTTAAAAGAAGCTAAATCTTTAGAAGGTTTAACTGTCTTAGAAAATATTAAATACAAAGAGAACATTAGAAAAATGGCAGGTTCTAGCTTAGTAGCAGATGCAACTTGTGATTTTACTGATGCAGGTACTTTAGCTTTAACAGAAAAAGTATTAACTCCTAAAAACTTACAAATTAACGTAGACCTATGTAAGAAAACTTTACTATCAGGTTGGGAAGCAGAAGAAATGAAAGCAGGTTCTTTTAACAGAAATGCACCAACTTTTGATCAGTATGTATTATCTTACTTTGGAGAATTAATTGCAGATTCAGTAGAAGGTTCTATTTGGTCAGGTGCAGATGCAACAGGTGGACAATTTGAAGGATTCTTAACGGCTACTACAGGTGCTTTTGCAGTTGATGGTGGTGTAGTACAAACTGATAACACAGGTGGTGCAGGTACTGCTTATTCAGCTACAAACATTATCTCTAACCTACAGACATTAGTTGCAGCTATTCCTGCTAACGTATATGGTAGAGAAGATTTAAGAATCTATATGAACATGAAAACTTACAGATTCTACATTTCAGCTATCTCTACATTAGGATATGTTAATGCTTACAATATGCAAGGAGATTACATCCCTGTATTTGAAGGTATCACTATCCAACCATGTCCAGGTATGCCAGATGATGAATTAGTTGCTGCTGAAACTTCTAACTTATTCTTCGGAACAGATTTGATTTCAGATATGGGAGCTTCAATCAAAATGCTTGATATGACTGACCTAGATGGTTCAGACAATATGAGAGTAGTTGCTAAGTTCTCAGGAGGTGTACAAGTTGGAGTAGGTTCTGATGCAGTACAACAAAACTAATAACTGATTAAAAGGGAGTAGCTTCGGCTACTTTCTTAACTTTAAAAATAAATAATATGTCTTGTAATTTAACAAAAGGAAGAAATATAACTTGTAGAGATACAGTAGGTGGGATAAAGGCAATTTATTTCGCACAGTTTGATGAGGTTGCTTCTTATGTAACTGCTTCAGGCGAATTGACTGACTTTGACTTAGGTGCTTCTGATGACATATATAAATACACTTTAAAGAGGGGTACTGCTTCTTGTACAGAAACTTTAACAGGTTCTAGCGAGAATGGTACAGTATTTTATACTCCATCAGTTCAAATAATGTTACACAAGTTAACAAAAGAAGATCAAAACCAAGTAAAACTATTAGCTTCTAATAGATTGGTTATCTTTTTAGAATTAAACGAAGTATTGACTGCTAACTCACACAATGTATTGTTAGCTTTAGGATTAGAAAATGGTATGGAACTAAACTCAGGTACTGGTGCTACTGGTGCTGCGTTTGGAGATATGAATGG
>Ga0208543_1000103_pt1 | contig 29547 bp, 30 predicted proteins | sample DEB08_DNA_14_FD_185497 | JGI IMG/M metagenome (GOLD analysis project Ga0208543, IMG submission 185497) | Aqueous microbial communities from the Delaware River and Bay under freshwater to marine salinity gradient to study organic matter... | ecosystem: Environmental > Aquatic > Marine > Coastal ...
CTGGCGGCACTGTCGAATTTGTACCAGGCCCGACGGCTATTACTCGCGACAGTGTGACCAGGGGATTGGTGTTTCTGAACACCTCGATTTGGCCTCAAAACCAGCCCAAAATGGCTGAATATGAGGGCAAGGGTCATTAAAAAGCAGGCTCATAGGAAGGTTACGGCTAAACCAGCTCTACCTGATCACTGCCACCGGTCAAGACCCGTTTGTCCAGAGATTCCTTAAATGCGTTTGGTGTCTGCGGCTAAGAGTTTTACCTTTTGGCTACTTGGTTGCAACTGGTCAGTAAGGTGAATTTTTTTAATTTGATTGACTTGTTGTTATGGGTTGAGTCGAACGAGCGGAGTGTTGCAAATCGCTTGGCTGTTATCGGCGTAGACGCTGGACATGAAGCTGGAATTATTTTCTAGTAATTGCCATTAATGGCACGTCATTCCAGCTTCAGGCCTTGTTAAGACTTCGATGTCTGTTGCAATGAGTTTGTCTATGCAGAGCCACTCATTTTGTTTTCGATGAACACGCGCCAAGCGTCGTTTCTGGTGTGCGCATTGATTGCTGGTGCTCCTTCTGCAGTTCGGGCGGACTCTGAAGAGGAGATGGGTGGCCCCTATCTGCGACTCGGTGCGGGGATGCAATGGCCTGAGAACAGTGATCTGAAGGATCAGAGTTGTTCCAGCAGGAACCCACCTGCCTTATTTGGGTGTGGGCCAGGAGACGATGGACGGAGCCTGGGTGCCTACGGCGGTTTTGAACAGTCCCCGATGGTGGATGCTGCCGTTGGTTACCGCTGGGCCTCATGGCTGCGGACGGAAGCGCTGCTCAACTGGTCGCCCCAGCTCAACTTGTCCAGCACCAGCAATTTCCTTGGTCGGGGTTCCAACCAGCCGGTGAGTGCGTCCGGGAATGCCTTAGCGGGGTTTGGCGTTGTTTATGTGGATGGCCCTGAGCTTGCCACTGTGCGTCCTTACATCGGAGCTGGCCTGGGTGCTGCCAGCACCTCCCTCGGGCAGGTCACCTATCGCATTCCAGCGATTTCTAATGATGCCGTCACGGTGACCTCTGGAGGGAGTTCCACCTCATTCGCCTATTTGCTCACGGCTGGTGTAAGCATCCCTGTCAGCGAGAGGCTTGATCTTGATCTGGCCTATCGCTGGACCGATCTGGGAACGGTGAAAACCAATGCAGGATCCGCAACGATTGTGCGGCCTGCGGGCCGTTCCAACCTGGAGATTGCCGGCACTCAGATTGATCTTCAATCGCAAGCCGTTCTGGCGAGTTTCCGTTTCCGCTTCTAGGGCATGGAATGCGATAGGGCTCGCTCAAACCGTTGCCAGAGCTCGTCGGGTTGTTCGAGACCCACCGACACGCGCAGGAGGTGAGAGGGAACCCCGCAGGCCTGGGCCCAATCCAGTTCGTCGTAGTGAGCCAACAGCACGTAGGGGCATACCAAGGTGAAGGGTGTACCCAGGCTTGGCCCTTTGCAGACCGCCAACCGGTCGTAGACGGTTTGGGCTTGATCGCTACCGCCCTTGAGCTCAAACGAAAGCAGGCAGCCATGTCCGCCGTTGGGGCGCAAGAGGTTGCGGAAATTGGCGCATTGATCGGGGTAATACACGCGAGCCACTGCCGGGTGGTTGCTGAGTCGCGCAGCTAGGGCTTGGGCATGGCGATTGAGTTGAGGAACGCGCTCTTGGATATCGCGGCTGCCTTGTTCCAAGGCCATCGCATCGGCATTGCCAAGGCCGATGAACCCCCTTGTTGAGCGCTGTTCGCGGAAGGTTTGTTCCCATCGCGACCAAGGGCTCACGACCAGGGATCCGGCTAACACATCACCACGACCGGCAAAACTTTTCGTGAGTGAACTGAAGATCACGTCTGCGTAAGGCAGGGGGTCGATGTTCAAGCAAGAGCCGATTGTGTCGTCTGCGATCAATGGAATCCCGCGGGCGTGGGCTAGGCGGGCGAGGGTGGAGAGATCCACACACTGAAGAAGTGGATTGCTGGGTAGTTCCACAATCAAAGCTGCTGGATCGATGCGATCAAGAGCGGCTTCTACGGCTGCGTTGCTGCTGTCGAGGAGCAGTTCGCTGCCGGCAAAGACCACCTGAGGCAGTTTCAGCACATCCACGTAAGGGAAGCCGATTTGCAGGGTGGGGCGTCCGGGGCGCAATGCCGTGACCCATTGAAGAGCGGTGTGCAGAGCCGCCATCCCGGAGGGATGCAGGCTCAATTGCTGGGTTTCACACCCATAGATGGCGGCCAGTCGTTCGATCACAAGAGCCTGGGCTTGATCAGCGCTCCCGGCTGCTGGTGCTGCTTCCTTGTTCAAGCTGATCGCGGCCCGTCGCGACGAGGCTCCTAAACCAGCGTGTTGCCAGAAAGCCTTGGCATGGGGGCTTGCTTCAGCGTTGGCAATCAAGACGGCGAGTCCGAGTTGATCCACGATTTGGGTGGAAGCATGGGGAGCCACCCCATGGCAATGGTCCTGGGCGAGCTGGGCGGCAGCTCTGTTGGGGTATGGCCAAGCACTGGATCCAGCCGAAGCCTTGCCGGCAGGCAGCATCGTTAGGGCTTTGCGGGCAACCTCCGCAACCAAGGGATGGAGCGCAAAGCGTGGATAAAACGCTCGTAATTGCGAGCGGCATTGCGGATCGTTGTCTTCGTAGGCGATGACGTCGCGCCAGCGCGGTAAGGCCACCGATACGGCGTGGGTGCTGTCAGGCAAGGGATGGCCGAGGTCCTCGCCTTGCCAGCAGGGATTGCGCAGGAGATCGCGGGGACTCACGGAAGCAGGCTGAGGGCGTGGTCAAGATCGATCAAGAGGTCCGTGATGTCTTCGCAGCCAAGCGAGAGACGAATCAGTCCATCGCTGATTCCTAAGGCTGTTTTGATCTCGGCAGAAACGGCGGCGTGGGTCATGGTGGCTGGATGGCAGATCAAGCTCTCAACTCCGCCAAGGCTTTCGGCCATCGTGAACCAACGCAGGGCTTTACACATGGCATAGGCCTGTTCAAGGCTCGCATTTAATCCAATCGTCACGATCGCTCCGCCTCCGTTCATCTGGCGCAAAGCCACAGCCCTCTGCGGATGATCGTCTCGTCCTGGGTAACGCACCCACGACACGGCGGGATGGGATGCCAAATGATCTGCCACCGCAGCGGCATTCGCCATCTGTTGGTTCAGGCGCAGGGGCAGCGTTTTGATGCCTCGGGTGATCAGCCAACAGTCGAAAGGGGAGGGCATCAGCCCCAATGCTTTTTGGGCAAACACCATCTTTTGGTGCCAGCTGGGCTCATCGGTGCAAACCGCACCACCGAGGGCATCGGAATGGCCATTGATATATTTCGTGGTGCTGGTGAGGGACAGGGTGGCGCCGAGTTCCAGAGGACGTTGCACCAAGGCGGTCGCGAAGGTGTTGTCGACCACGACGGGGACGCCGGCGGAGCGGGCAGCGCTGCAGACCGCATCGAGGTCAATCACCTTGAGCAGTGGATTGGTGGGACTCTCCAGCCAGACCATCGCTGGCTGCCGCTCAATGATGCCGGCTGCCGCCTCGGGGTTGGTGAAATCCACCCATTCGGTGCGCACCCCAAACTTGGCAAACACCTGTTCGAACAAGCGCACGGTGCAGCCGTAGAGGTTCTCTTCGCAGACCACCAAATCTCCCTGGCTCAGGGTGGAGGCAATCGCGGTGATCGCACTGACTCCTGAACCAAACACCGTGGCATGGCTACACGCCTCTACGGAGGCCAACACCGTTTCAAGAATGCGGAAGTTGGGGTTGCCCGAGCGGGTGTAATCGAATCCGCCTGGGTTGCCATGCTCAAACGTGGAGGTGGCGTAGATGGGTGGCATCACCGTGCCGGTTTCGCTAGCGAAGCTTTCGCCGTGGTGAATGGCCCGGGTGGCTGTCGCCGGTTCTGGGACAGGACGCTGCAAGGCGTTGATGCGATCTATCGCAAGGCTATTCAACGGACCATTGTTGAAGGGGTGTTGAAGGGGCTGGCTGGCCTTCAAGATGAGGAACGGCAACGGAGTGTTGATGGGCGCAACGAACGCGAAAGATCTACGGCAGTTGTTGTTGCCTTTTTCGTCAATGGCACGGATCGGCGCTCGCTACAGCTGTTTATCGCTTTGATGAGTGCGGTGATTGCTGTGTCTCTTGGCTTAATGGCCTGGGTGTGATGGTCGATTTTGCTGGCTGGCTTGTACAAAGCCGCGCCTTGGCTGCGCTCACGGTGTTGTCTGTTTTGGCGAGTGGTTTGGCTGCATGGCCTCTTCGGGGGATGGACTCTCGTCGGCGTGTGGCTTGGTTGTATGTACTTGGTAGTTTTTGGTTGTTGTTAATTGTCAACGCAGTTGTTGTTCTTTTTACGTACTTCTTGAGGGATCTCACGGATTCATTTGTGGCGAGAAATATTGAGGGTTCTCGATTGGGCTTGATTCAGGTTTTTGTCTTTTTGGGTGTCTTTGTCCCAGCAATTTATGCCTATAATTTTACTAAAAGTGCGTTTGCTAATTTTTGTTGTGAAGCGATGACTCTGCGCTTCTTTGGTGGCTGTCTAGGTGGCGGATTTTTCTATCGGCTTAGCTCTACCGGTTCGGTTGATGGCGTTCCGATTGATAACCCTGACCAGAGTATTGCTCAAGATATTGATAAGTTTACGGAGAAAAGCTCGGAGTTGTTTTTTTGAGCTTGTTGACTCTTGTGTTTCGGCTGCAAGTTTTGCTGTTGTTTTGATCACCATTGATGCGTAAATTCTTTTTTATGTGCTTGTGTATGCGGCATTTTTGACTGGACTTATCGCCTTTGTTGGTAGGAAATTAGTTCGACTGAATTGTGTTCAATTGAGATTGAATGCTGATTTCGCTTTGGTCGGTTTATTTTAAGGACGAGATTGAGTTTGGAGTTTTCACCCAAGTATCGATAGCGTTCTCTGTCGTGAAGAGAGTTTTCAGCTTCATTGTGGATAATTTCCCTGACATTGCAAATTTGATTTCCAATGGTCAACGCTTAAGTGAAATTGGTCATGGTTTCGATCTCAGCGTTCATGATTTTGAGACCGGACCTTCATTGTCTGCATCGCATTCAGCTCCCGAAGCCAAATTGCTAGCTCCTGGGGTGATGATTCATGTGGAGTCTGCAACTCTGAAGATTCCATCCGGGGAGCGCACGTTAGTGCGCAACCTCAGCATCGATCTCGATCAGGAGAGCCGTTTTCTTATTGTGGGTTCATCGGGATGTGGGAAAACGTCGTTGCTGCGGACGTTCAGCGGCCTTTGGTCTCCCGCTTCTGGAGTGGTGGCATCACGGGGATTTCGTGATGGGGTGATCTTTGTTCCCCAAAAGCCCTATGTGTTTTCAGGCTCCTTGCGCGAGCAGCTGCTCTATCCCGATGTTGAGTTGGATCTCAACCAGGAGCGGATGTACACACTGCTCGACTCGGTCTCTCTTTCCTCCGTCCACCAGACCCTTTAGTCATCGGAGGCGTTTATTGATTGGCCAAAAGTGCTCTCTGTGGGAGAGCAGCAGAGAATTGCATTTGCGAGGGTTTTGCTGGCCAAGGTGAAATTTGTGCTTCTCGATGAATCCACCAGCGCGTTAGACATCCCAACGGAACGGGCGGTGTGTCAGCTGCTGCAGGATGCTGGAGCTGGGTATGTGAGTGTGGGACATCGGTCTTCTCTGCTGCCCTTTAACGACTCTGTGCTGGAGCTTGGCTTGATCGTGACGGCGGCTGGAGCTTGTGTGATGCCCATGACTATGCCTTCCCGCAGGCTTGATGGTTTGCCTCAGGGCGTCTTAGCGTTCAAAGATTGTTGGGATGCATCGTGAAGGAAAGCCAGGTACAGCAAAGTGACAAGGATGAATGGCGCGATCATGTGCTTCAGGAGATTGTAGATTTTTTAAGTAAGAACAAAGAAGAGATCCATGGGCGTTATCTCGATCAACGAAGTGGCAAGCTTCCACGAGATTTCATTGAAGAGAAAGGCTTGATGGATTTTGAATTGGCGATCACATTTCTGGAGGATAAGCCCAAGGGAATGGGGTTAGGTCTTGGCTTTTTCAAGGCGACTCTGATTCGCTGAATGTAAGAAAACTCTCTTGATTCCTCCAATCAAGACGTTGAGAGATAAATGAGATGCTGTGTGGTTAGGGCCTAAAATCCCAAACCGCTAAATAGTTCTTGATGCACAACATAGGTGTGGTATAAAGTTGTGCCGGCATTGGGCGAAAGTTCGATTCCATCACTGTTGAAGGCGATGTTGCAAATCAAGTTTCCTTTCCAGGCAATCTTGTCTTCACTTTGCTCTGCTGACCATTCCATTGCAGCGCTGAAATGATCAGGAATGATGGCTCCGATTTTTTCGCAGATGTCTGAAAGCCTGCAGAGGGCAGGGGGCTTGGCAGGTAGCGATAAACCTTTCCTTAGTATTAATTCGTCAATCACTCCTGTATATCTCACAAATTCGATGAATGCCTGTTCCTGTTCTGTGAGTGAGGCCTTGGAGAGTGCTTGATCAAAGAGATCGGCCGGAAGGACTGGCCTGGTTTTAATCATTTTTTAGAAACGCTTTGTTGCAGGGAAATGACTGTAGTGACGAGGGTTGGATTTTTGAATATCTCCCGTGGGTACGCTCTCGTTATTCAGTGCAAAGGGTTGTGTGTCATTGATTGCACGACCAGCAATTGTTTGCCACAGTACTTGGAAAGGGTCAATTCCATGGGTCTGAGGAAATCACTTAAAAAAGCCATGGTTTATTTGCTTGGCGTTGTCGATGAGTACTGGGCGATGCGAGAGCCTAGTCAGTACGGCAAAAAGGATCCAGAATGTTCTATCTCTGCTGAGAGTCAGGATTGTGTGAGCAAGAGTGTGCCCCATTGATAGCATTGATAGCTGATGAGAGAAAATGGTTATGGAGAAAAATATTGTAATTATTGAGCAGTCTTGTGGGGTTAGCGTTATAATCCTGTTGAATTGAGAATTTAAGTTGAATCAAGCCAGTATCCGCCGATTTATATTTACTTTGATTACGGGCTATTTGGCGATTTTTGGTGTTCAGCAGATCCCCTATGAATTTCCAAATCAATGGGCTGTGTTGATACCGGTTTTGATCGTTGTTTACATCATCACCGTATGGCTGGATGGAGTTTTCTTTAAGGATGATCAACCTCTTGAAAAGCTTCCTGCTTCCGTGACAAAGGCTAACAAGAAGAAATCATCTAAAAAGTCGAATGGATTTGGAGACGCTTAAAAGATATTTGATTGGCTTGAAAGGTGTGTGTGGGCACAAAAAAACCTGCTGGCTTGATCTCCAAGGCCAACAGGAATAGGCATGGATTGAGAACAGTCCCAGATCGAAACCTGGGCTTGAACATCAGACTTTTCTGGAGTAGTACTCAACCACTAGCAGTTCGTTGATCTCAAGGGCCACCCATTCGCGCTCAGCGCGGCCAACCACTTTCGCGCTCAGCTTTGGTTTGTCGAGTTCAAGGTGGGGAGGCACGTTGGCCAATCCTGGGAATTGAAGATTCGCTTCAGCGAGCAATTTGCTGCACTTGCGTTCGCGAATGGCGATCACATCACCAGCCTTGCACTGATAACTAGCGATATCAGTGACCCGTCCATTCACGGTGACGTGGCCATGATTCACCAATTGGCGTGCTCCGGGCACGGTTGGGCCAAATCCAATGCGGAAACAAACATTGTCGAGACGGTTCTCGAGCAGTTTGAGCAGGTTGGTTCCTGTTGAACCTTCCTGAGCACGCGCTTTCTTCACGTAGCGCACAAGTTGACGTTCGGAAACGCCGTAATTGAAGCGAAGCTTTTGCTTCTCTTCTAAGCGGATTGCGTATTCGGAGCGCTTGCGACGGGCTTGGCCGTGCTGACCGGGTGGATAGGACCGTTTAGCGGCCTTCCGGGTGAGACCAGGGAGGTCTCCCAAGCGCCGCGTGATCCTCAGGCGAGGGCCGCGGTATCTGGACATAGGTCGATTGAGATCGGTAGTGGGTTGTTCGTGTCGACTCTGTCCATAATCACCGATTGCATACGGTGCGAGACGATCGACAAGAACCATTTAATATACCCCTAGACTGGCCTTGCTTCAAAAAAGCGTTTCTCTCAGGAGTCCATACAAATTTTGGATTCCATGAATAAATATTTTTTATTGTGAAAGCTAACCAATCCTCGTCGGCTCTTACTGGTTTCCTTCTCCGTTTTGTTGGCCTGCAATTTGTTGCTCTTATTTTAGCACTAGTTTTAATTGTCTCGGGGTATACCTTGGTGACAAGAACCTACGTTCGCTTTCAGGCTTCGCAGGTGATGGACGTTATGTTGGCTGTTCGTGAATATACTTCTAGGAAAATTAATCCATTGATTGCCCCTATCAATGACACTTCTGATGAGGCATTTATTCCTGAAGCTGTTCCAAGTTATTCTGCTACGAAGGTATTCGAATATCTAAGATTGAATAATGCATATTCTGATTTCCAATATCGAGAAGCTGCACTCAATCCAACAAGTCCCTCGGATCGCGCGAGTGCTACTGAAGCGGAAATTATTGGTCGGTTTGAAGGCAACCCTCGTTTAAGAGAGATTAGCGGTATTTTAAATGATAATAGTGATCATAATCAATATTTTCTCGCCAAGCCCATTCGGCTTTCAAAAGAAAGTTGTTTGGTCTGTCACTCAACACCCGATAGAGCTCCTAAAAGCCAACTTATAGCCTATGGAGATAAGAATGGATTTGGATGGAAGCTGGGTGATGTTGTTGGTGCTCAGATCGTGTCAATTCCGATTGATTCCGGTTTGCCGTCTCCAGCGCGTTTTGTCCTTCTGCTTGTCTTAGCTGTTGGACTTATGTCTTTGGCTGTGGTTGTGGTGGGTCAACGCTTTTTTGAAGCTCTTATTGCTCGTCCACTAAGACAAGTCTTGCGACTTGTGAGTGATGAGTCTTGTGGGGCCGATGAAGATTCAAGGCATCTGCATCAACGTCAAGATGAGTTTGGTAAGTTGTCTCGATGGATTTCCAGCCTTCGTGATTCCTTGAAGTGAGCCTTAAGATTCTTTGTATAGGATCAATTGGCTTCTTGCCTTTTCTTTTTAACTTAGCGCAATCCAAGCAAAAAGACCTTGAGATGCTATGAAGGTTGCTGGAAGGAAGATTTCCATGATTCTTTCGAGTGTTGGAACGCGTTCTGAGCCTTCTTTTGCAATTGTTTGTGAGATGTAATAAGCGATGAAGACTTCTGAAATCATAAACACGAATAGAAAGATTGTATAAGTATCGCCTAGGGTTAGATACGGGACTCTTGGTACTGAACTTGTGATAATGATTTGGTAAGCAAGAGTTGTAAACAGCAGTCCGGAAATGAATGCCAGTCTGTCCGCAAATGCCTCTAAAGGGATGGCTAGGAAAAAGATACTTGTGAAGGTGAGAATCCCTAGTGGTAGGAATATTTTGTAGATAAAGTGGCCTGACCGTCTTGAGATTGTTATCGTCGCTGATAATCTTGAGAATTCGTTGCTTCCTTGCTCAGGGTCGTCATGGTTGCGAATTATATAATCTAAATTTTTAATTTTCCATTCTGGAAGCTTGGAGTTTTTGCTTAGGCTTACGACATCTCCAAGTTCGACTAGCTTGATTACATTCTTGTCCCAGCTAAAGGACTGTACATATAAGTGCAGGAGTTGCTGGTCAAAGGGGAATTTTTCGAGTCTAAATTCTGAGCCAAGTCCTTCCTCAAAACGCGCTTTCCTTTCAACTGCTCCACTGCGATGCAGCGTGATGGTTTGAGTTTGGTAAAAGGCTTCGCTGACGCGATTTGTAAATTCAAGCTGAGGAACCCAATGGGATCCCATCCAGTCCTCCGCAGCGGATTTGAACAGAACGAGCTCATCTTCATCCTCCGGAAGATCGCTGATGATGCGTGGATCGCACCATGTGGAAGTCAGTAATCCATCAAGCTGAAAATTATTGTGTGTATCGGAGATTGAAGGCAATTCATTGATGTGGATGCTGACTCCCACAGGAATGGGTTTGAGCTTTGAGATTGGTTGCGGCGGCGCCAATGGATGAGTGGGTAACAGCTCTTTCTCTGGGCAGCCGTATTCGGAAATATTGAGCTGAGATAAATCTTTGATTCTATTCGCTTGTCCAGGGATATATTCAACTGCACCTGATGGAGAATGGCCTCCTATCCATAGACAGAAGGATATTAATGCTACAAAAAATGCACCAATTTGCTTTCTTCGTGCCACGTATAAAAGTACTACAGGATTTTGAAACGATAATCCCTGATTGGGGGGCAAAATATTTTGCGTTTAAGCACACCTCGTTAAGATGTAAGCATCTATTTGGTCTGTTGGCCGTGATCGAGACATGGATCAGCCGGTTGATGCTCGGCTTGATCGGCATCTATCGCACTTGGATTTCACCCTTGATCGGCCCTCGGTGTCGGTTTATCCCAACCTGTAGTGCTTACGGGATCGAGGCGATTCAGCGCCATGGGCCTTGGCGTGGTGGTTGGTTAACCCTGCGTCGTTTGCTGCGCTGCCATCCCTTTACTCCCTGCGGCTGTGACCCCGTCCCCGATTGATTCACGGCGATTGTTGCTCTTTAGCAGGGCTGGTTGTTGTCTCTGTGAGGGGCTCGAACAGCGCTTGCGAGATCTCAATCTTGAGCAAGATGTTCATCCCCTACAGCTTGAGGTGGTGGATATTGATTCACCCGAATGTCCAGTGTCATTGCGCGCGCGTTATGACCTCGAGATTCCCGTTTTGGTCTTGGACGACACGGAGCTCCCTCGCGTTTCCCCCAGATTGAGTGGGGATGGATTGCGCAATTGGTTGCAGCGGGTCTGTTCCACTGGGACAGGTTCGTATTAGAAAACCCTCCTGTGGTGCCCCAGCGATGACCCAGACACTCCATGCTTTGCTCCATTCGGTGGGTTTGCCTGTCCCCCAGGGCTTGGTCGATGTCGTGATCGAATCGATCACCTGTGATTCACGTGGCGTAGGGCCTGGGAGTTTGTTCATCGGTCTTCCCGGCGGAAGGGTGGATGGAGGCAGCTTTTGGCCTAATGCTCTCGCTGATGGTGCTGCCGCTGTACTGATTGGCTCAGCTGCCGCTGCTGCTAAGCCTCCTGAACACAGCGACGCTGTGGTGGTGGTGCCTGATCCAGTTGCTCTCTGGGCTGGTGAGCTGGCAGCAGCTTTTTGGAATTACCCCAGTGATCGCATCGGCTTGATTGGGGTTACGGGCACCAATGGCAAAACCACCACGACGCATTTGATTGAACATTTGAGTTCGGCATGTGGGCGTCCTTCTGCTCTGTTTGGAACCCTTCTGAATCGCTGGCCTGGCCATAGCGTGACCGCAACGCACACCACCGCTGTGGCTGATCGGCTGCAGGCTCAGCTCGCTGAGGCCTGTGCCGCTGGCGCTGAGATCACGGCCATGGAGGTGAGTTCCCACGCCCTTGATCAGCATCGGGTGGCTGGATGCCGCTTCTCTGGTGCTGTGTTCACCAATCTCACTCAGGACCATCTCGATTATCACGAGACGATGGCGTCTTATTTTGAAGCCAAAGCTCGCCTGTTTGCCACACCGCTTGCCCCACCTCTGGTCGCTGATCGTGGGGCTCAATTTGTCGTGAATGTGGACGACCCTTGGGGAAAACAACTAGCGGAGCGGTTGGTCGATCGTTGTTGGCGGAGTTCGTTATCCGAGGGCTCAGTTTCTGCAGAATTGACGATGTCTGATTTGGTGATGGGCTCGTCTGGGGTTGAAGGCCGCCTGTTGAGTCCGGTTGGTGAGGGCTCGTTTCACTCTCCACTGCTGGGTCGATTCAATGTGATGAATCTGTTGCAGGCCGTAGGGGTCTTGCTTCAGCAAGGTCTCCCTTTGGAGCCGCTCCTTGAAGCCATCAGCACATTCGGGGGCGTTCCTGGTCGGATGGAACGGGTTGTTGTGACCTCAAAGGGGGGAGCGCTGCCCACGGTCTTGGTGGATTACGCCCATACGCCAGATGGATTACGCAGCGCTTTGAAGGCCTGTCGCCCTTTCGCGGACGGCAAACTGATTTGTGTGTTTGGTTGCGGCGGTGATAGGGATCGTGGCAAGCGTCCGCAGATGGCTGCGATTGCGTCAGAGCTTGCTGATGGTGTGGTGGTGACGTCTGATAATCCACGCACAGAAAATCCTCAACAAATCCTGGATGATGTTGTGAGTGGAATTCCTAATGGAACTGCGTTAACGGTGACCCTGGATCGAGCTGAAGCCATTGCGGAAGCGATTCAGAATGCTGGCTCACAAGACCTTGTTCTCATTGCTGGTAAAGGTCATGAGGATTATCAAATTCTGGGTACCGAAAAAATTCATTTTGATGACCGTGAACAGGCTTTAAAAGCCCTGCAAGATAAATTGAGCTCTTAAACGTCTATTCTTAAACTTCTATTCTTAAACTTCTATTCTTAAACTTCTATTCTTAAACTTCTAACTTGGGTAGTAGTAAAAAGCTGCTCCGAAAATCGAAAACATTCCTAGGAGCAAAACACCTTCCAGCCAATTTGATTTTGCGTCCATATTGACAAGGTTCACAATTAAGACGCTAAAGATGAGTGCGATGACTTCGAAGGCTGTGAAGTCAAGATTCATGGGCTGACCGATCACAGATCCAATCATGATCAGTGCTGGCGCGATTAGTAGGGCAACAAGCAAGCTGGATCCCATCGCTAAAGAAATGGGGAGATCCATTTGATTTTTTAAGGCCCCTTTAACGGCAGGCACATACTCTGAAAACCCCCCAATGATCGGAATGATGATGATTCCGGTGAATAGGGCGCTGAAACCGAGCTGTTCTGTGGCAGGCTCTAAAAAATGAACAAAGCTTTCAGATTGATAAGCCAAGCACGCCGTGCTAAGAATTAATTGAATAATCCAAGGTCCTAAGTTTATTTTTTTTACTGCATCTTGAGGCGAGTCAGCGTCATCGCTTTGGATGTAGTTGGGGTCAAATAGATGGCTGTGGGTTGCGAGTGAGAATGTTAGCGTTAAGAAGTAAATAACAATAAGGATCGCCGCGACAGTCATTGATAGGCCATGAATTGCGATGGGATCATCGATTCCTGATGTGCTGATGAGGGATGCAGGTAGGGCCATCGCCATGACAGCTAAGGTCATAGCCGCACCGTTGGTGCGAACCATGGTTTCCTGAAAACTTTGTTCGCTGTATTTCAAACCACCTACAAGCATCGCCACGCCCGTAACGAGAAGTAGATCGGAGAGAATCGCTCCAGTAATACTCGCTTTGACAACATCGATAAGGCCCAACCTTAGAGCCGATAGGGCAATAATAAATTCAGCACAATTGCCAAACACTGCGGTGCAGATGGCTCCAATCGTTGCTCCGCTATGTTCTGCAATCTCTTCCGTTGCATCGCTAAGCAACAGGGCGATCGGAATGATGCCTGTCGCTGAAACAATGAAACAAAGCAGAGTTGGCCAACCCTGCATCGAGGCCAGCTGTGTTAGCCCCAGCATGAGTAGCGCTGGAATCAGCTTCCAGCGTCCGGATTGGACGAAGGAGGATATCAAGCTTTGGGGTATGAGTTCGTCGACTTTATGAAGGGCTGAGCGCATGTATTGTTTGATGGTGGAATGGGGTTGAGATCCTTGCTACGGCAGAAGTTTAGGGCTCCCATTGTTGTGCTCCAAAAAATGTGAGCTCAACGTAATTGCTGGCTTGGTTGTTATTGCTTGATAAGTCTAGCTGAAATCCTCCCAAGTCTACTTTTTTAATCGACTTAAGGCTTGTGAGGAGAGTTTCTTTTGTGAGTGGCCCTTGGACATTTTTGATCCCTTCTGTGATTAATTTGGCTGCCATAAATCCTTCCAGGCTTGTGAAGCCAAAACGGGCTGAAGGATTGTTTACGCGCATGAGGCGTTGATACTCTGCGACAACAGGAATCCAGCGGTCCCAGGGAAAGGGAACGACTTGGCTAACCCCAATGCCATTGGCTTGTCCTACAGGCAGTGATTGTTCAAGGGCTCTGGTGCCAACAAAAGACACATTCATGATTTGGGCTTTTGTATCTCGTTTTAGTAACTCTTTGCTTAACGCTGCTGAGCTGACGTATGTCGAAATGATGATGATGGCGTTTGGTTGAGTGGATGTTAGGACTTGAAGTGCTGATTGTATTTGTGCAGAGTTCCTTTGAACTGTGGAGATTGCATATGGTTTTAGGCCGTGCCTTTTTAGTGCTGATTCTGCAGATTTAAGTCCATCTTTCCCGAAGGCGTCATCTTGATAGATAATGGCTATTTTCTGTCTCGCATTTCGAACAAGACTATCCACAATTTTATCGATTTCCATTTGATAGCTGGCCCTTAAATTCACCACCATTTTCAATTCGTTGTCTCGCAGGATTGAAGCGCCTGTTAGAGGGGCGATGAGGGGGACTTTTCTTTTTTCAATGACGGGAAGGATCTCTTTTGTTGTTGGTGTGCCTACGTACCCAAATAAGGCGAGAAGGTTGGGGCGGTCCAGCAGGGTTTTCGTGTTTCTGATGGTTTGCTCAGGCTCATACTGGTCGTCGAGGCTGATCAAGCGGATTTTTTTTCCGTTGATTCCTCCCTGACGATTCACTTCGTTAAACCATGCTTGCGCTCCAGCTTGATATTTTTTCCCGATTTGAGCTGAAGGTCCGCTCAGTGGTAAGGATTGACCGAGGAGGATCGTGTTTTTGCTATCAGAGTATGTTTGGGATTCTTTTTGTTGGGCTGATGTGGAGGCGATCGATAGACTGAGCCCAATCGCTACCAGGCTATTTCTACGAAGAATCGTTGCTATTGGCTTAGCTTGTAACACACTTGTTTGATTCGCTGCTTTTTTTTTCATGACGAAGGTTCGAAGACGGAGAAAGTGGAACATCTTGGCGATCGCGTCAGTTGTGCTGGCAGCCTTGCTTTCCATCGTTGGAGTTACTAGTTTAAATGTTGATCAAGTGCCAGGTCGTGATTCCCTGCGCCTTTCTTCAGCTTCTCGTGCTTTGACGACATCAGTGGATCGTCTTCCTCGAGATGGCTGGAGTTCTCAGCGAGGAGAATCGTTGAGTGGAGGTGAAATTCAAGCTGATATTGATGCCTTGGATGATGCGCTATATCATGTAAAGATCGGGGTGTATTCAAATAGTACTTATGATTTAGATTTAAGTATTCCTAGCTTTTCGTCAAACGGCTATGTATGGATGCGTTGGAAGCAGCCTCTTCAGGATTACTTAGAGGCAAACGATACGGATTTGCAAGAGCATATTTCGTTGCTGAATGCGTTGTTGTCTGACGCGGATCCTGTGTTGCATCCTGTGCAAGATAAGCCGGCAGTTTTGTCTGATGGTACCTACTATCAACTTTATACTTATGTTGGACGTTTTTATATCGATCGAGCAAGCTTTAGACATTTTCCTTTCCTTACAATTAGTTTGCCGATTGCGATCGAGGCTGATGATGTAGCTGGTGGTCTTGGCTATGGAACACTACGTTTTGAACCTGATAGTCGTAATAGCGGGATGGGTCTCTATGCGGGTACGGGAATCATTGGTTGGTTGAACCGAGGCTGGTCGATTGCTGAGTACCGCCATAACTATGCAACCAATTTTGGCCTGGGTGGACTTGATCGAGACTATAGTCTTATTCTTTATGATATTACGTTTGGAACATCATCTTGGTCCTCTTTTTGGCGCTTGATGTTGCCTTTGTTGGTGGTCATGGTGATGGTCCTACTCGTCTTCAAAATCCGTCCAGATGAACAAGACGCTCGAGCAGGAATTCCGGTAACAGTCTTGTTGACTTTGGTTTTCTTACAGCAGGTCTATCGAGGGGAGCTGCCTGATCTTCCTTTCCTTACGTTTCTGGATCAGGTGTATGTGATTGCTTATGTCATTACTTTGTTGGCGTTTGTTTTGTTGGTATGGATTGGACGTCGTTATGCCGATATGGAGAGTATGCCGCTTGGAGAGGCGCGCGATAATCTTTCGAAAAGACTTGAATTCTTAGATGAGGTTTGGCCGCTTTCTATGGTGTTGTTTTGCTCTATTGCTGTGGTGACTTCTTGGTACTTAATACCCGCAGGGGCTTAATGATTAGATGCCCGTCAGCTCTTTAAGAGCCTTCACGAAGGATGTGAGTTCGCGTTCTTCTGTGGTGATGTGGGTACAGGCTCTTAGGCAGATGGGTTCTTCCAGGTTGCGGATCCAAATCCCTTTGCTACCAAGTATTTTTACGATGTCAGTTGTGCTTCGGGAGCATGAATCGTTGAGCTGGAAGCTCACCAATCCTGCGGGGGGCTCCTCCTCGAGTAAGGGAGTGGTTCCCGGAAGCTCATTCAGCTTTCTCCAGAGCTCGCCGCTAAGAGATTGGATGGCTTCGAGGCGCTGTTGCTCGCTCGCCTCACTTGCGAGCAAGCTCAACGATTGACGCAGCCCTGCCATCAATGGCACACAGCTCGTTGCAATTTCAAAGCGCCGGCTGTCGTGGTGAAACGGGTCTGGATCATCGATCACGGCGCGTGTTTCATCGCGCAGGCTGCGCCAGCCAATCAGGGTTGGATTGGCTTGGTTGAGGATTCTTTCTGATAAGGCCACACCTCCAAGCCCCTCGGGACCGCAAGCCCATTTGTGGCCAGTAAACGCATAAATATCAGCCGCCTGGGCTGCTGCTTCCACAGGGATTTGACCCATGCTTTGGGCTGCATCCACGAGCAGAAAAGGTTGCTGAGCATGCTGATGAAGCTGCTCTGCCACCGCAGGGATGGGCATCAGCTGCCCGGTGTTCCAGAGCAGATGAGACAGCACCACCACTTTGGTGCGTGGCTGTAGAGAGTTCTCCAAGGCTTGAAGGACGCCTGCGTCGGTGTCGTGTTGGGCCTCACGTCCTTGCCTGAACTGCTGAACAGGCAGGGTGTCGACCTCCAGGTGTTCCCGTCTGGCAAGTTCATGGCATGCCGCGACGACTCCTGGGTGCTCGCAATCACTGATTAAGAGGCGATCACCTGCTTCAAAGGGAAGTCCCCAAAGGGGCAACACGCAACCGCTGGTCACGTTTTCGGTGAGTGCAAGCCGATGGGGAGCCACACCACACATGCGACTGAGCAACGCACGCGTTTTGTTTGTTTCCGAGCTGATATACGGCCACACATCTGTAGTGAAGGGCCCCAGTTCTTGGATGCGCTGCCAGCTTTGGGTCATGGCCTCCAACGAAGACGTTGGCAACGGTCCCTGACCGCCGTAGTTGAAGTAGGTCTTGTTGCCCAGTGCTGGACAGAGATCGCGGAGGGAGTTTCGAATGTCCATGGTTTTCGATCAGGTATGGATCACGAGAGGCTTCTGATGAGCACCAAGCTATCTACCAGGACTTGCGCCAGTGATTAAGCATGGTTTTGGCCATTCCTTTGTGGATGATTTTGAGGGGAATTGTTGTGTGAATCGTTCTTGCTAATGACGCGATTGCGTTGTCTTGATGTTGCTTTTTTGTCCCTTTGTGCTCGGCACCATTGAGTCTTTGAGGGAAACGACGATGCCGACAGGTGGCTTCGGCATGTTTTGGCAGCGTGGCTACGTTTTGCGTTGATGCTCTGTTGGTGATGGCCGGCGTTGATTGGTTGTGGATCTTGCATCCTTTTCTTGCCGTGGTTTTGGTTTATCCACTGGTGGGTGTGGTGGTGCGCTTGGCAGTTCAGACGCGTGAACGTCGGCTCCAGAAACAGAATCTCCCCGTCACGGTTGGGCGCGACCACAGCGACCTGGGTCGTTGGCTTGCAGCGGCTGTGGTGATGGTGGTGTTGATTGCCCTCTCTGTTGTGATTGGCACGAAGGTTCCTGTCGCTGAGTTCGAAGGGGGTCTGGGGCGTGCGATCCAGCTGTTGCTGGTGTTGGTTGGAACGATCGTGAGTCTCCTTGCCCTTTGGCGTTGCAAGAGGCCCGGATTGAGGTTGGCTTTTTCTCTCATTACCTGGGCGGGAGTGTTGGGGCTTGGCGCCCAGCCTGAGGTTTGGCGGCTTTCGGATAATCCCCTTACGTCTGCGTTTTGGCAGTCCCATTACTGGGCTGGTGTTGGAGTAACGGGCTTGATGTTGTTTTCCCTGGGAGCTCGCACTGAGATCCTGCGCGACATTCGCATGCGTCGCTTGCATGTTACCGCCAACGTGCTGGCGGCCTTGCTGTTTTTGACGCAAGGCCTCACGGGGACTCGCGACCTTCTCGAGATTCCGCTCGGTTGGCAGAAGTCCACTATCTATGCCTGTGATTTCCATGCGAAGACCTGTCCTTCACTGGATCCCAATGCACAGCCCTGACTGACCCATCTGGCTAAAGAGAGAGGGTTGCGGCTTCAATCCATGGACTCTTCAGCGTTGAAGGCACTGTTTTTGCAACGTGTGAGCTTGGGGGGGCATGAGCTTGAGGCCATGTCGCAAGCTTTTTCTGCGCTCTATCGAAGCTTTCAGACGGATGTTGTAGGGCGTGTGCGCTGCTCTCCTATGAAGGGCACGACCTACACCTGGATTGATCCTCCCTCGGGCCGTAGCGAAAATGTGTGTTTGTTTTTCCATGGTGGGGGATACACCATGGGATCGACGGATGATCACTTGCAATTGATTGCCTCACTTGTAGAGGATTCAGGGATCAGTTTTCTAGGGGTTGATTATCGTTTGTGTCCGAATGATTGTTTTCCAGCTGCTCTCGATGATGTGGAAGATGCTTATCGCTGGTTATTAGCGCAGGGCTATCGAGCAGAGGCGATTGGTATGACAGGAATTTCTGCTGGGGCCACATTGGTGACGCAGTTGCTGCATCGCTGTAAGAGCAAGGGCTTGCCGATGCCCGCTGTTGCGTTGGTGATGGCAGGGGTGATGGACTTCCGCTATGGGAGAGAATCTGTTGCTTTTAATGCAAACGATGATCTGGTGTCGTTGCAGCGACTCGAGGCCATCTCTTCCCATTATTTGCCAGAGGATGGTTCATATGATTCACGAGATCTTGATTGTTTGCAGCAGGATTACAGCTCTTATCCCCGTACATTATTCCAGGTTGGTGATCGTGAAGTGTTGCTCAGTGATGCGATCGCCTGTTTTTCAATTTTAAAAACAGCAGGACATGATGTGGCTTTGCATGTTGTGCCGGGAATGATTCATTGCGGGCAGCTCTTTTCACGGGAATTTACGCCTGGTCAACGCGCTACGGCTGAGGCAGCCCTTTTTCTGCGTGAAGGATTCGTTGCTTGCAATCCATCCTCAGTGCGTGGCATGGGTGAGTGCGAGAAGCAGAAGACTGGTCATTGATGCGGTGCCAGCCACAAACCAACAAAGACGGGCGCGATCAATGGCCGGGAGTTCTTCTCGGAAGACGGCCATGAGCAGTCCCCCTCCCAGAAATGCTGTGGCGATAGCGAGATGGAGGTCGTCCACGGGGTGGAGGAGTGCTGCATGCAACAGCCCCAAGACCAGGGCAGCGGTTCCCACCCAGCGCATGCGTGTTCGGTAGATGGCTGGATGCCGAGCGTCCATGGTCCGATCGGCTAGGAGGACATGGGCGCTGATGGCGATGGTGAACAAGATTCCATAGGCCAATCCGGTGCTGATCAGGGACGGAAGCGAATAGGCATAGAGGTAGCTGATCGAAGCGAAATTAAGCGTGTGCAGTGATCTCGCAACCCTGCCGGCCTTGCGTTCATGGGTGGCGAGCACATCAAGGCTGTACTTCACCATGATTCCTGCTAGGGCGATCAGAAATAGCAATGCCTCTGTGATGGGGGTAGGGGCAAAGGTTTCAATCCCAGGGGCTTTAGATAAGGCTTGTCCATGACTGGCAAGTTCTGGCAATAGGTGCACAAATACGTAGGCGATTCCTGCTCCGCCTCCAAAGGAGGCCCAGCGCACCTGTTCGCGATCAGGTCGCGTTGCCACCTTGGCTGCGAGCCAGTGCGCACTTGCAATCGCAGTCACGCAGAGAATGGAAGAGATCCAGAGCATCACGGCCGACACCTGAAGACTGTTTCAGTGTGGCCTCTCATCGCAAGACAAACATTCTTTTGAATTGCTGAGTTCTATCGCCTTGAAAGACTGCCTCAAAGTTTAAGTTTGAAATACCGACATGCCTAGATGGCATGTCGGTCATTGGCCATCAAAGTTCAATTAGGGGTTGTGTGGCTTTTGTTCTGTGCAATATTGCCAATCCTTTGAAAGCAGTGAACGTCATGGAAACTAAAATGGTCGCACCTTTGGATCGCATGAAAGTGTTGAAGGGAAAACGAAATCAGAGGATACGCATGATAATTTAAACTCATCTTAAAAATTAGCCTTGTCAGGATTAAGGTATAAGCCGCTAATAAGTGATTGTAATAATCTCTTGATTGCTGTTATTAAGGCTTTGTCTTGAGTTAGGTTTAATAAATGGTTTCAGAGAACTTGGACCACTTCGCTCACCTCAGGAATCGATTCGCGCATCTTGCGTTCAATCCCCATTTTTAAAGTCATCGTGCTGCTCGGGCAGCTTCCGCAAGCGCCCTGCAGGCGAACTTTCACGATCGGACCATCGATCTCAACGACTTCCACGTTGCCACCATCGGCCATCAGGAAGGGGCGAAGTTCATCGAGCACCTTTTCCACGTTCTCGTTGGTGAGGGCCATGGTCTCGGTGCTCATCGTTCAATATTCAGACTGAGCCAATCCTAGGCATTCCTAAGCCGCTCGGCCTCATAGCCTGTCGACAGCAGATCTGTTCGCCCCTTGGACCGCTACGACGTTGTGCTCGTGGGTGCTGGGATCATGAGTGCCACCCTGGCAACCCTCCTGCATGAACTCGATCCAGACTTGCGGTTGTTGGTTGTTGAACGGTTAGAGGCACCCGCTTTAGAAAGCAGCGCTGCGGGAAATAACGCTGGCACCGGCCATGCTGCCAACTGTGAGCTCAATTACACCCCTCTTCAGGCTGATGGCACGATTTCAATGGCGAAACCGCTGGCGATCAATGCCAGTTTTGAGTGCAGCCTCGAGTTTTGGTCGTCCCTCTGTGAGCAGGGGCGTTTAGATCCCTCTGGGTTTATTCACCGCGTGCCCCACATCAGTTTTGTGTGGGGTGAGGGCGATGTGGCCTACCTGCGCCAGCGCTATGAGCAGTTGAAGCCGCTGCCTGCTTTTGCGGCCATGGAGTGGAGCCGCGATGAGGCTGAGCTCGCTTCCTGGATTCCGCTCGTGATGGCCGGGCGAGATCCTAAAAAAGCAGTTGCAGCCACCAGGATTGAGCGCGGCACAGACGTGGATTTCGGGGCTTTGTCTCGCTCTCTGTTTGTTCCCTTGCAAGCGTCTGGGGCCCTTGATCTGGTGTTCGGGACTTCGGTGTCTGATCTCAACCGTCGCGCAGAGGGCTGGGAGCTGCAATTGCGTGGCCCCTCTGGACGCCGCGACGTGATGACGCCGTTTGTGTTTCTCGGTGCCGGTGGTGGGGCCCTACCTCTCCTCCAACGTTCGGGCATTCCTGAAGCGGCTGCTTACGCCGGGTTTCCCGTGAGCGGGCAATGGCTTGTCTGCAATGACCCGGATTTATCGGAGCATCACTTCGCCAAGGTGTATGGCAAAGCCAAGGTGGGGGCTCCGCCGATGTCGGTGCCCCACCTCGACTCCCGCTGGATCGATGGCCGTCGCTCCCTCCTGTTTGGGCCCTATGCCGGCTTTAGCAGCAAGTTTTTGAAGCAGGGGTCTTTGCTGGATCTTCCTCGTTCTGTGCGCACCTCCAATGTGTTGCCCATGCTTCAAGTTGGGGTCAACAACATCCCCTTGGTTCGTTATCTCGTGAATCAACTGCGCCAAAGCAGTGAGGATCGGATGGAGGCGTTAAAGGCTTTTCTCCCAACGGCTCGCGCGGACGATTGGGCTTTGTCGGTGGCTGGTCAGCGCGTTCAGATCATCAAACGCACCCCCACTGGAGGCCGTTTGCAATTGGGTACGGAGGTGGTTGCTTCTGGCGATGGTTCGTTGGCTGCCCTGCTTGGTGCCTCTCCTGGCGCGAGCACCTCCGTCACGATCATGTTGGAAATTCTTCAACGCTGTTTGCCTGATCGCTTGGCTTCGCAAGCGTGGCAGCAGCGCTTGCAAGCGTTACTGCCGAGCTACGGGCAAGATCTCAATGCGGATAGAGAGCTCCTTAAGCGCAGCCGAGATCGCAGTGATGCGCTGCTTGGTTTGCAGATTGCACGCTAGTTAGGCGCAGGCGCGCTCCGATGAATCGGCGGAAGCCCCATTGTGGAGTTCAGGGATGCTTGCCAGTGAGATTCACGATGATCCCCCCAGCTGTGATCATGGCGATTCCCGTAAGCTGACCTGGTGAGGGAATTTGCTTGTAGGCAAGCAAGGCAACCAGCACAATCGCGATAATGCCGATCCCACTCCAGGGGGCATAAGTGATGCCAAGCGAAATCGTTTGCACGACGCGAGAGAGCAACAGCATCGAGGTGGAGTAAGCGGCTTGCATAACGATTGCGGGAATAGGTCTGCTGAACCCTTGAGAGTGTTTGAGGAAAGAGGTTCCCATCACTTCGGAAGCGATCGCCAAGCAATCACAGAATCCAGGGTGGGGGCATGCAGCGTTTCTCTCATCGAATTGGTGGCGGCTCCTTAGGATTGGCGCATTGCCTTCTGAAGCCCGAGCCGGGATTTCGCCAACCGCATGACCGACGCTCCCGTCAAAAGGATTCGCAACTTCTGCATCATTGCCCACATCGACCATGGCAAGTCGACGTTGGCCGACCGGTTGCTGCAAGACACCGGCACGGTGGCCAATCGGGATATGCAAGAGCAGTTCCTCGACAACATGGAGCTGGAGAGGGAACGGGGGATCACGATCAAGCTCCAAGCGGCCCGCATGAACTACAAGGCGGCGGATGGTGAGGAGTATGTGCTCAACCTCATTGATACCCCCGGCCACGTGGACTTCTCCTATGAGGTGAGCCGCAGCCTGCAGGCCTGTGAAGGGGCCTTACTGGTGGTGGATGCAAGCCAAGGCGTTGAAGCTCAGACCTTGGCCAACGTCTACATGGCGCTGGAGAACGATCTTGAGATCATTCCTGTGCTCAACAAGATTGATCTGCCTGGTGCCGACCCGGATCGCATTAAGGAGGAGATCGAGGCGATCATCGGCTTGGATTGCTCGAATGCGATTCCGTGCTCCTCCAAAACGGGTCTAGGCGTTCCGGAAATTCTTCAAGCGGTGGTGGATCGGGTGCCACCTCCTGCCGACACAGTGGAAGAGCCCACCAAAGCGCTGATCTTTGATTCTTATTACGACCCTTACCGAGGCGTGATTGTTTACTTCCGTGTGATGAGCGGAAGGATTAGTCGCAAAGACAAGGTGTTGCTCATGGCGAGCAACAAAACCTATGAACTTGACGAAGTCGGGATCATGGCCCCGGATGAGAAAAAGGTGGATGAGCTCCATGCTGGAGAGGTGGGTTATCTCGCGGCCTCAATCAAGGCGGTGGCGGATGCACGGGTGGGAGATACGATTACGTTGCTGAACGAGCCGGCAGATGCACCGCTGCCTGGCTATGCAGAAGCCAAACCGATGGTTTTTTGTGGCTTGTTTCCTACAGAAGCCGATCAATACCCGGATTTACGAGAAGCTCTGCACAAATTGCAGCTCTCTGATGCAGCGCTGAAATTTGAACCCGAAACCAGCAGTGCGATGGGCTTTGGATTCCGTTGCGGATTCCTCGGCCTGTTGCACATGGAGATTGTGCAGGAGCGCTTGGAACGTGAATACAACCTGGATCTGATTGTTACTGCGCCATCAGTGATTTACACCGTGAATCTCACCAATGGTGAGCAAATCATGGTGGATAATCCGGCCACACTCCCAGATCCTCAGCAACGTGAATCGATTGAGGAGCCCTATGTGCGCATGGAAATTTATGCGCCGAATGAGTTCAATGGAGCATTGATGGGGCTGTGCCAGGAGAGACGAGGTGACTACATCGATATGAAATACATCACCAAGGAACGGGTGACCTTGATTTATGAATTGCCCTTAGCAGAAGTGGTGACTGATTTCTTCGATCAAATGAAGACCCGCACCCAGGGCTATGCCTCGATGGAGTATCACCTGATCGGCTATCGCAAGAACGAGCTTGTGCGCTTGGATGTGTTGATTAATGCAGAACGAGCTGATCCTCTTACCACGATCGTTCACCGCGATAAGGCCTACAACGTGGGCAAGGGCTTAGTTGAAAAGCTCAAGGAATTGATTCCGCGCCAGCAATTTAAAATTCCTTTGCAAGCTTCTATCGGGAGCCGGATTATTGCCAGTACGAGTATTAGCGCGATCCGTAAGGATGTGCTTGCGAAGTGCTACGGCGGTGATATTTCGCGTAAGAAGAAACTGTTGAAGAAACAGGCAAAGGGTAAGAAACGGATGAAGGCGATGGGCAAAGTCGATGTACCGCAAGAGGCCTTTATGGCTGTATTGAAACTGAATCAAACCTCTTGATTTTGATCGTTTTGTTGTCGCTTGAGGCTGATCTGAGGCTGATCGGTCAGCCCTTACGCTGATAAACGTTCAATCACTGAGAAATAAAGAGGAATGCCAACAATGATATTGAACGGAAAGGTCACTCCCAGGGCTGCTGATAGATAAAGGCTCGGATTGGAATGGGGAAGAGCTGTTTTCATGGCTGCCGGAACAGCGATGTAGGAGGCGCTGGCGCAAAGGATCACGAACAACAGCGCATTGCCAGGATCCAGTTTGAATAACGACGCTAAAGCGATCGCAACGAATGCATTCAGAACAGGGAAGAGAATCGAGAAGGCAATCAAGAAGAGTCCACTTTTCTTTAATTCGCCGATTCTTGAGGCGGCTGATATCCCCATTTCCAAGAGAAACAGGCACAACACGCCATAAAAAATCTGGTTGGTGAATGGAGCGATCTTCTCAACACCGGAATGATCGAATGTTTCCGATAAGGCACCAACAACAAGGGACCCCAAGAGTAAATAAACAGATGTATTCAGGATGGATGTTTGGATGATCGTGCTCAGCTGTGGCGATGTGCTGGGCGTGTTCTTGGATTGGCTTTGTGACCTTCCGTTCAGGATCAATCCCATCACAATGGCCGGAGACTCCATCAAGGCGAGTGCGGCAATCATGAATCCAGAATGTTCCACTTTGATTTCATTGAGAAAGGAACTTGCGGTGATGAACGTCACGGCACTGATCGATCCAAATGAGGCTGCAAGGGCTGCAGAATCCTCAGGCCCAAAGCGTCGCCTGAGAATGGGAAAGCCATAGAGGGGCACAACGATGGCCATCATCAAGCACATCAGCAGAACCGTGACAACGGATCCACTGAGCCCGCTGCGAACAAGCTCCACGCCACCTTTGAATCCAATGGCGATCAACAGATAGATGGACAGTAATTTGGAGATGGGCGGTGGTATCTCCAGGTTGATTCGCAGACAGACGGCAGCGGCTCCCATGAAAAAGAACAGGACAGCGGGTGAAAATATATTTTCAAGAATGAGGCTTTGATTCAATGGATTGATGTGGCTTTGTTCAAGGTAGCTCGCCACTTGGGTGACACGCCACTTGTATGCGTTTGAATCAATCGTTTTGATCAGCCTGCTTCAGTTTCAACACTTTTATCTGCAACAGAAGCTATCTTCGACACTTTATCTGGCTCGCTTATGCTTCAATTAAGGTGTTTTTCCGGAGAGTTCAATGTCATCTTCGTTATTGCAATGATCAAAATTGGCACTCGGATTGCTGGGGTCGCAATCATCAAGATTGTTGCCATGGCCATTGTTGCTGTTATTCGCAACGGTGATTTCATCGATTTGGTTGTAACTACCGTTGGTCAGCAACGCCAGTTGGGTCAGCCAGCTTGATTCCATGCCAATGGAGGTGGTGTTCACAATCAGCGGTTGATTGCTTCCATTGTGCGTGCGGCCTTCATTTTTAGAGGAGTAGCGCTCGGCCGTGCGTGTTTCATCTTTCCTGGACCATTTGCCTCCGTTAGGGTCCTTATTGGGTTTGCCATCAGTGAGGAAATAAAGAGTGTCTGTTTCGGTGTCATCAAAGCTCTGCTGAATCGAATCCCAGGGGTCCGTTCCACCCCAGCTGGTGACTTTGTCGTCATTCAAGGTGTTGACAAACTCAATCGCTGAATCTCGCTTTCCATCCGCGCCAAGGCTCACCAGGTTGGTGGTTGAATCGGTCCAGGATTTGTGGTTGGTGTACCCATCCGAACTGAACGATGTGATGCCCATCTTGGTGGTGTTCGGCAGTGCACCGATCAGCATGGTCATTTCGCTGATCAGGGCCTCCATGCGGGTGAGTGCACAGATTCGGTTCGTTTCTTTGTAGCGACCTTTTTTCGGGTCATAAAACGTTCGGTAGATTCCGTAACCGTCTCCCCACATCACACAGGCGCTCATCGATCCGGAGCCATCGATCACAAAGCGCACATTGCTACTGGTGATGTTCTGGAAGAAGGCTCCGCTCAGAACGCCTCCTTCCAGGACTTCATCGGTGTTGTTCAGCCGTTTGTCGGCACGTGCGAAGGCAGTAAAATAAACATTTTGCTTGGTAATATCCACGCCATTTTTTGTTTTTTGTAAATAGCTGGCTGTAATCGGAAATGGCTGACTCGTCGGTTCATTGTCCGTGTCCGGGGTGGGATCAATGAATTTCATCAGCTTGAAGTTGGAATCGGTCTCCATCCTCAGGGCCGGTTCCCGTGGGCTCCGAAATGGGGTCACCCCTTGATTGAAGGAGAAATCGATTTGAGACAGAATCTCGTTCACGGGTTGGGGGGGCAAGGCTCCTCTCCACACATCGATGGAAGAGCAGCGATTTGTTCCAGGATGTTGGAGAGGAAGAGCTCTTCTGTTTCATCGAAGGAACCATCGAGTTTCAAGGGTGGGCCGCAACGCCGGATGGTGTAGCCATAGCTGTTGTTGTTACTCGCGAGCCCGTAAACCACGGGTTTGGACAGTTCCACCATTTTGATCCCAAACAGTGGCTTGAACAGTTTGGTTCCAGCCAGGTTGGTGCATTTGCTGAGAACATCTGAATAACGTGGATTTTGAAGATTGAGATGTTGTTCAGCGTCTGGAAACGGATTGGCGTTGTGAACTATCAGATGAAGCCCCCGCTCCACCTCCGTTCGCATCAAGCGCATTCCATTCACCGTGTTCTGCCGGAGTGTTGCCTTATCAGCGGAGGTATTGATGATTTTTGCCGTGGATTGCATCGATAGAGCTGTAGCCCCCACAATCAAGGTTGAGGCAACTCCTGCCACCATGGCCTCGGTGAGACTGATCTGACCAGCTTCCTGTTTGCGACGACCACGCTTGGATATTTGAGGGCAACTTGCAGACTGGTCATGATGGAAGATGCAAACTTTTTTGTTCCTGATTCAAATCAACGGTTCCTTGATCAGTATGCATCTGCTGAATTGTTGAGTGATTGAGGTGTGGGTTGGTGTTCACTGAGAGTTAGGTGATTTCTATTAATTTTTCTTCTATGCACTGATTGTTCAGCCACTTGCCTCGCATGAGGTTTCTGGTTCCTGAAATCTCAATACAACGTTCCACTAATCGGTTGGATCCGTCCCCCTTGAGCATTGCAGGGTCCATTTGCTTCAGGGAACGGATGCGGAAGGTGAGGTTACCTGTTTCAGCACTGGTTCCCGGTGGCGTGAGGGAGTAGCTGCTTTGTGAGACGGCCACTTCAACATTGGTGCGGTCGCTGGATCCTTCCCGTTGAATCAGGCGAAAGGTTGGGGAAAAAGCGGATCAAGGTTATTGAGGCATCCCTCGTCAAGATTTGCTGTTGCGAAGTCTGAATTGCAGCATTCCATTCTTGTATTGGTGGCGCTACTACCATTAGGTTGTTGAAATTCGAGGATGTCCCAAGTGGGTTGAAAGCTTTTGCTTACAGGAAAAGTTAGGGTGCAACTGGATCGCGTGGTTCCCAGCTTTCGCATCAGCTTCAGCATTCCGGCTTCCACTGTCTGTGTGTAGCGATCCACTTCCCCCTGCCAGACTTTGCGCAGAAAACTGGGTGCACTCCATGATGTGACTAGGGATAAAATCGTAACCACAACTAATAGCTCAACAAGGGTAAATCCATTCAGTTTTGGGTTGAGTTGATTCATGAGATTGTTGTGTAGCAACGGGAGGAAAAATCAGGGTTCATTTCCATGGTGCGCTTTTCTCTGTAATTGGAAGAGTCCGGTTCTCCTAGATATTCTGGTGCAGTAAAGGTGTATTCAACAATGAGGATGTCCAGATCATTTTTGGATAGTGGTCTGAGCACTCTTTGGATGGTTTGATTGATGCCTTCAGCCGTTGGTAAAGGAACCTTGGCTGTGATGATATCGGTTAGTTTCTGTGTGGGATTTGAGCAGGCTGTTTTCTTCTCTGCTTCACTGCCAAGGTTCTTAAGAGTTAGATAGGCGTCTTCTTTTTGAATGAGTTGAATATTGTCGTTAATCGCATTTTCAATACGAGTACGCTCCTGTTGGTTGGCCCCAAGATGCCAACGAGGAGATGCTGAACCGGCTTACGCCTGCCATCACAAATGCCATGATCACGCCTGCAATCATCACCTCAACCAAGGTGAACCCCTGTTGCACAACGTTGTTTTGTCTTTAAGGTGTGAAGATTGGAGAGCATGGAGGGCTTGCCTCCTTCATAAGCCACTTGAGACTGTTGATTTCAGAGGTGGGTGTTGACTCCTTTATTCTCTTCTCTTGCATTGGTGGTTAGGTTTGTGTAGAGCTAGATGTATTGATGGTTACGGTTATGGTTGTCTGAGAATGTACTGAAGCAAGAAATCTTTACCAGCGGCGGAAGATATCAAATCCTGTGCCTCGGATCCCTCGCGCCACCATGCGTCCATAACCTGGGAATCCCTTCTCGGTCCATTTCCAGAGGGAATCGCTCGCCTTGATTACCGTTTCACCGTTGTTTTCTGTGACTAACTGGATGTTCCCATCATTGGCGCAGATTCTGTGGGCCCAGATCACGCCATGAAGGTAGGCGTCACTGAACGGTTTCACCGTTCCTCTCGGGAGATGTACGATTGCATGAGGCAGTGTGGAACTGCTCTTGGAGCTTCCTTCCCAGCGCAACATATGCGGACGGTCGGACTCACAATTCATATCCGAAGTGCCAGCACTGGCGCTGATGATCAGTTTTTCGGGCTGCTGGTTGCAGCTTGAGCTGCCGTTATTGACGCCACAGAGAAGACTGCCGTTGCGCAGTTGAATCGCCCCACTGAGATTGGGGTTGATGGTGTCGTTGAGCGGTTTTTCCAAATGAAGAACAACCGGTCGATCACCGTTTTCAATCAGCAGCTTGATTTTGCTTAGGGAGTCTCTGGGCAACGCCGGTTTGAGCAGCGTGGTGATCCAAAAAATCTCTGCGGTGGCTTCGTGTCGTTTTGAGGCCCGTAATCAGGCCCTGGGTAGCTGAATCGGGGCCTTTTCTATGTCTTT
>Ga0208543_1000105_pt1 | contig 29238 bp, 10 predicted proteins | sample DEB08_DNA_14_FD_185497 | JGI IMG/M metagenome (GOLD analysis project Ga0208543, IMG submission 185497) | Aqueous microbial communities from the Delaware River and Bay under freshwater to marine salinity gradient to study organic matter... | ecosystem: Environmental > Aquatic > Marine > Coastal ...
GGTAGTCGCACTAACCGCACCATTGACACCATCAGTTGCGTTTATGGTTAATGAAAATGTTCCAGCGTTCGCTTCTGTAGTGCTTGGTGTAATCGTGAATACATTATCTGCTTGACTTATTGTAGCAATACTTCCTAAACCAGAAGTAGAATATGTCCACGTAAGAGGAAACCCTTCAGGGTCTGTAGAAACTGCTGTGATTACAGTAGGTGTACCGTCAGTTGCAAGTTCGTAGGTTCCATTCACTTCAGTGATTGCTGTTGGAGAATCGTTTTGAATTGTCGCAATCTTATACCAACCAGTACCAGAATACATAAACAAGTTATTACTTGATAGCACTAAAGCCTGATCTCCATTAGACATTCCTGTGACAGCGATCAAAGCAGTCATATCCGCAACAGTTGTCGTTGTTGCTTCTGCTGGTTGATATCTTATAGTTGCGTAATTCGTCATTTCTTAGTACCAAGTTTGAATTTCAGTAGTCCCGCCAGTTTGTCCACCGCCACCACCACTTACATCACTTTGGATAGCTCTTGCGATTTTATACTGTCTGCGTGTTCCGTCTAATTGCCTCAATTCTGCGAGATTATAAGGAACTGTATTATTTATAGATAGAACCGACTCTCTAAAATGTTTAGGAGCATATGTTATGGTATTTTCAGCAGACACTTGTATTTTTATTCTGTCATTGAAAGATAGGTCTGGTGCTGTGTAAGAAGATGGTGGTATGTTTGTATAAATAGCATTATCCTTCCAACCAGCAATACCGCCTCCGCTCATTGCAAGAGAAAGTGATTGATGAAGGTCTTGAATTTCGCTTGTAGAAAATGCCTGATTACAAAATCCAAATTCTATAAAATATCCTGGCGCCTGACCAGAATAACCAAAAGATGATGCATTTGTTCCAGAGGCTACTCTATCTGTAGTTCCAACTAACTGTCCATCTATATAATAAGATTGAGTTCCCGTTGATGCTGTAGAACTATCTCCACTACCAACGACAATAATTGTCTGCCATGCTATTGAAATATCATATCCTGTGTCCCTAAAAGCACCATTGCGATTTGAATACATACCAAGATTTTTTGTCCCATCCTGTACAATAATGTTATGATCATTATCCCCGCGCCAAAATGTTCTCCATCCAGTATCTGTTACTCTAGGATACCATACAGCAAACATAGTATAGTATTGGCCAAATACCGGCGCAGTTCCTGACATACTAATAACATTAGTTGTATCTAGATCAAGACAAGTTTTTCCATCTATTGTTGTTGTATTTACAGCAGTGCTCCAGTTAGGAGAATAAGAATCTGATAAAGCATTTCCAGAAGTATGTCCAACGACAGTTGCAAATTGTTGTGGTGATCTTGTAGAGATATAATCAACTGTTGCAGGAGTTATTTGACTACTAAGTGTATATGCACCTAAAGACGCATTCAAGGATACTGTGCTTGGCCAAGAAACATTAGAATTATAACTACTTACAGGAAATCTCCCATAAGTAGGTTTAATATCTGGTATCCCACTTGCACTTATAGTAAGGGTTGTCATATATCCCCCTTAAATCGATACGTTAGCTACAATATCACTAAGTCCGGCACCTGTAATAACAATAGCTACAGATGTTTCTGCTGATGTTGATGTAGTTACAGTTGTTGTAGTTGCTGCACCTGAGAAAGTCATAGTATTACCATCAATAGATAGTTCAACATCAGTTGCAATTCTTTCGCCTGCAATGTTATATGCACTCACATCAATAGTACTATTAATATCTGTACCAGTGTGATTATATGAGGATTGTGCAGGAGTGATAGTGATTCTCACAGGAATTGTCGGTGTGATAACATGAATATCCGCGTAATTGCCATTTCCACCACCAGCAACCATCCAAATTCTATCTGTAGAATCTCTACCTACTGCAAATGCTTTTTCTGCAAGAGTTGTTGTGAGAGTCCAACCATTTACATTATCCCAATTGTAGATGTAAAATGCATCTACACCAAAAACTCCTAAAAGTGTTTTTGCGTCATTCAAGAAAACAACTTGTTTTACGGTTTCTGGAATAGTAACTGCTGAATGGTGTGTAAGTAATGTTGGGTCCGCTGCATCTACTGAATATGTAACAAATGTTCTTGCAAGCGGTTGACTATCTTGTGATCTATGTTCTCCATTAAGATACATAACAGTTAAATATCTATTACCACCATTTACAAATGTTTCATTATAAACAACTCCTACGAAACCATAGTAATCATTAGTTGTGCCGGGCAAGTTTAACATATGCGTAGAACTCAAATCCCCTGAGATGTTTGTCGCCTGATCTCTTGTAAAGGTATCGGTTGACTGATCCCATCTAAATACGAATGGATGATAGTTATAGCTTGTATCAAAATACGGCACATACCAACACTTATCAGTTGCGCCAGGATCATCAAAATGTTTTGAGGCAATCTTTTGAAGTTCACCCATCGTGGCATTCATAGTTCTTGCACCACCATATGAGGTGCCAGAAGCGCCAGGCGCAGTTGTATTCGCAAACATATCAGTTGTATTATCGGTTGATATATTATGTCTACGAATATAATGTTGATAATCTGTATTGTGATGTGTAGCTAAGTATAATGGTTGTCCGTCTTGTGTAGATTGTCCAATATACATGTACCAATAAGGATTTGCTCCAGCAATGTCCGTTTTATTATTAGTGCTGTTGAATGATGAAAATGAATTTCTTGCAATAGTCATCCAAGGTCTAAACATATAGTTATATCTAAAATATCCACCAATTCCCGAAACTCTGTCACTATTTGGATCCTTTACAGTCCAAAAAACAGGGGCTTGTCGCTCACTGTATATATCTGTGGTTCCTGTAGAACCGTAAACATCTGTTGGATTAGTTTCGTAAAGCTCTCTAGTGCTTGGCACGTTATACCAAGAATGTTGATAATACCAATTATAATGTGTTATTTTAATATTGTATAGTAGCAGTTCATCATTAGTAGTAGAGTCTACAATTCTTCTAAGAGGGCCCGATTGAAGTGTGGGGTCTATCGAAAAAAAGTTCCAGTAATCTACATTGTTTAAGTGGTTTGACCCAGCGCCGCCTTCATAGTGCCAGCAATATGCAGTTTCTTTCGTCAGTGCCATAGTGAAAGCGCCGCCTGCTCGACCCTCATAGGCGTTGGTACTTGTTAATCGAATATAATTACCTGTGTGATAACTATTGAAATCGTCAGCATTTCCTGCTACTTTTGTTCTCAGAGTTGCCCCAAATATAGGAGCTAAAGTTGTTTTATCGTGCGCTTCGTGCTCTAAATATATGATATTTTTTGAAGGTCTTGGGTCTTCAAAAACTGTATGTTTAGGTTCTGCTCCTGCTCTTCTAATTTTTGCCATTTTCTTCTCCTTAGAATGCTACGTCTAGGTCTTGATACCAAGAAACAACTTCATCTAAATCTACCCAATCACTTCTTGTTCCATCTCTATTGGTTTTCCACGGTTGCAAAACTAAACTTGTTTTATTTCCTTCAGCGTCCACTGCAAAAACTTCCGCAACACCATTTTCTAATGTTGCATGAAAATTCATTGTTTTTGTTGTAACTTCGCCGTTTTCATCTACAACATCTACATCTCTGGTAAAATCCATTGTAATCTCCGATTTTTCTACTATTTATACTTTTTTATATGTAAATTGAACATAAAGATCTTCTCCAGTATTCGTTGTTCCTATACTTGTAACATCGACTGTAAGATAATCATTTACATTCATATTAATAATTTGATTTGTTATTGTAGTTGTTGTTGCATTTGCACCAAAAGAATATGTTTCCTCTGAAACTCCATTCTTTTTAATATCAACTCCAACTGTTGCATCTGCAGCTGTCCCAAGTCTGGAAGCAATCCCTGTCACTTGTAGATTAAATGGAGCATACCAACGCTTAGTTCCAGTATGAACTTGAAGTGCTCCGCCCTGATGCAAATTTATATTGAATATTGTTTCATCTTTAATTTTTGTAGAAACTTCTGCGTCACTCAAACCAGTTTCAACTACAGTAGATTCGTTAATAACCTTTTCTATCTTAGACTGAAACTGGGCAGTATCATCCATATATTCGCCCATGTCTTTTGCTTTGAATTTATTCGTAGTACCATCCCACACAAGTGTCAGATTATCTACATCATTAATTACTGGCACTGGTTTTACTTCAACAGGAGTTTTGTGTCCTTGTTGGTCATGTTGAAAATACAAAATATAATTATTCTCTGAATTTGTCTCGACTGCAAGGTCTTTTATTGTAATTGTACCTTTCATCGTGCCATGAATGCCACATTGATAATATAATGTATCTGGTGCATTAGCTGGAACGGTAAATACAAGAGTACCACTTTCATTTCTAGAACCAGTGACACCATCTGTATATTCTCCGACATATGTTCCAGAGACATAGTTTGTACCGTCATCCGTGGTAAGATAGAATGGATGACCTGAAAGACTTGCATCTAGATTGAATGTGTATGTTCCGCCTCTATACAATGGATTTAAGTCTGGATTGTCTCCATGTGCCGAACCTCCAAAAGTATAAAATCCTGTGTTTGCAAATGAGACATCATATGAAACTATTGGTGGTGTAAGTGTTGGTAATGTTATTGTAGACGGAATACTAATATTCAATCTTTGCACTTCTGTGGCCTGTCCACCATTGATATCTGGATGAGTTACGCCAGTTACATTTAAAGTAGAAGTTGACCAAGAAACAAGATTGTCTGTGCCTGGCCCGTCAATCCATTTGAGATATATTTTATGTGTTTGTGTCATTCCGCCATGCAAATCATGGGCAGCGAAGTTATTTACAACATATGTACCATCAATATACAATGGAATATTTGACTGTAATGCGTTAGTAATTTTAAGTCTTGTGTATGCAACCTTACCGGCATCCCAAGTCCATTTCCAATCCATTCCCCCGCCGGCATCTGGTGCATCAACATTGATAGTGAAAGTTTCTGGATCAATTGTGAGGTCAAAGTCTAAAATATCAGTTTGAGAAAATGTTTTGTCTCCAAGATATAGAGTGCCAGCACTCAAATATAAATCTCTGAATTTATTGGTAGCACTTCCTAAATCATAGGTTTCATTTGCGTCTGGTATAACATGTCCCGACACTACTGGTGGTATAGATGTTCCTTGTTTTGCCCAAACACCTTTAGTAGAATTGTAAACAAAAACAACTCCATTAGCAGTAAACGTATCACCATTAGATGGACTTGATGGAAAATTCTGTGCCATTTATTATCTCTCCATTAACAACCAACCTTGAGTTGAGTTGTAATAAACCAACCCAAAGGCAGCCCTATCCGTATCTATAATTAAGTTGTCTGCAACCCCTTGAATATTACTTCCATTTCTTGCAATAGTAATATTATTTGTAGACGCATTTCCTGTAGCATCAATTATTCTAATTTCATCTCCCATAGATGGTGACACTGGAAGAGTCACAGTCACGGCACCACCACTACAATCAACAAAGAGTTTATCTCCAACACTTGCTGTGTGGTTTGTTGTTTCCTGCCAAGATGGTGTTGTAGATGAACCAGATTCGCCTGATACATTTACCCATTGTGTTCCATAATAGACGAGTAAAACCGCATATCTACTATCAAACCACATATCACCTTCTGTTGGTGTGGTTGGTGCAGTATCAGATACAGTTACTGAAGATCCGCCGCCTCCACCACCGCCATTTGATGTAGCTCCAATAAGATTTACCCATTGCTCAGATGTTCCGTCATTATATCTAAAATATAGTGTTCCGTCTGTAGAATCAAACCACATACTGTTTTCAACTGGATTGGTTGGTGCAGTATCAGATGCAGTGATTGGAGATGTTGCTCCAGAAGGATTGGATTGAATCCACTGAGAAGATGTCCCATCATTAAAATACACATACATTTTTGTGTTTGATGAATTAAACCATAAGTCGCCTTCAGATGGAGAAGTTGGTGCCGTATCTGAAACTGAAACTGAGGCTCCACCTCCGCCGCCGGATTGTGCAACCCACGCATAATCAGTGCCATTCCATGAAAGTACCTGATTAGATGTTGCGGTTGATGTATTGAGGTGAGTATCTACATCTGCGTCTACAAAACCATCTGTAATTCCATATCCTGCTAATGTTGTTGGGGTTCCAGTTATTGAACTCCAAGAAAAATCTTGAGCAACAATTTGACTATCATTTGCAAGTTCTATCCAACTACCGCTATGGGCATAATATGCTTTGCCTGTACCATGCACATGTGCAAACATACCATGATATGAAGTAGCAGAAGGAAGATCTCCAGTTGTAGCATACATGTTAGAGAATAAAACTTTATTAGTTCCTAAATCTAAATCTTGTCCTTCTACATGAGCTCTAACTCTTGCATCAGTATAATAAAGATTTGTACCTTCCGAAAGATCTGTCGTAGACTTTGCAGTGAAAGCAGAATCAAATCTTGCTTGAGTATAATATAGATTTATACCTTCAGCAAGATCTGTGGTTGTTTTAGAACTAAGGTCTAAATTAGTTCCTGTTTGTAGATTTACTCTTGCATCTGCTCTTGCGTCCGTATAGTAAAGATTGGTGCCTTCTGAAAGATTAGTAGTAGATTTTGTTGTCAACCAAGAATCGGCAGTTGTATTAAAATCAGCAGTTGCAAGTTTAGTTCCAATCAAATTGGTAATTGTAGTTGCAAAATTTGGATCGTCACCAAGTGCTGCGGCAAGTTCATTGAGAGTATCTAATGTTGTTGGTGCTGTATCTACTAGATTTGAAATTGCAGTATCTACATAACTTTCCGTTGCGAAAGTGTTGTTTGCTCCACCAGCAGTTGGTGTTACTAAAAGAGAACCAGAAGATTCTGTGAGAGTAATTCCACCAAGAATAATACTATTTCCACTTAGATACAAATCTCTAAATTTATGAGTTGAACTACCCAAGTCATAAGTTACATCTGTATCTGGAATGATACTACCAGAAAGATTCGATAGATAATTTTGTACAGAGGTATTTAATGATGCAGTAGTTGCTCGATTGCTTGAATCGCCAATAAAGATGTTACCGTCATTTAGATTAGATACGGCGTTTGTACGTCCTGCACCCATAATAACGCCGGCGCCGTTGGATGCATGAACTTTTGTGACACGGCCTAAGTTTTGTAATAGATTACTTTCACCAACTGGAGGAGTATTTGTGTAACCACCACCGACTGCAACATAAATTATGTCTCCTTCGTTGAATGCACTTGTATCAACTCCAGAAATTTTACCCATATGGATAACAAATCCAGTAGCACCTGATACTAAATCTTGTTCTAAAACACCAACCGCTGGCATTGTAGCTGAACTACTTGCATCAGCTGATGCAATTGTCATTGCATTGCCACTTGTTCCTGTTTGATAAACAGGTGTGCCTTTAAGAATAGTTGACCCAGTTTGGTTTGTTACTTCAGTATGAATTGTGTCTAAATTTTCAAACGATAACGTACCGCTACCATCTGTCATAATAACTTGGCGATTTGTACCATCTGCAACTGGCAGACTATAACCATCTGCACTAATATTAGTAATATTAAATCCACCAGAATTTAAGTTGCCGCCTAATGTGGGAGTTGTATCTTCTACAACTTCATTTATACTAACCGATTGAACTCTTGCATCTGTATAGTAAAGGTTTGTAGAGCCCTCTGGTAATGCATCAGTATCCGCAATAGAAGAACCGCCGCCACCAGAAGATTCAATCCATTGAGCCCCACTACCATCATCATAATAAATGAATGTTTTAAGAGCATCAGAATCAAACCACAAATCTCCTGCTGATGGACTTGATGGAGCAACATCAGAAATTTCAATTGACGTTCCACCACTCGTACCAATAGCACCTGTTGGATTTGATTGTACCCACTGTGCGGTTGTTCCATTATCATAATAAATATAAGTTTTTAGTTCATCTGTATCAAACCACAAATCACCGTTAGATGGGGATGAGGGCGGGTTTGCGCTTGTTGTAACAGAAGATTGAGCAATCCAATCATAATCAGTGCCATCCCAAGAAAGTACCTGATTAGATGTTGCAGTTGATGTATTAAGATGAGTGTCTACATCAGAATCTGCATATCCGGCGGGAGGAGTTCCCCAAGAATAATCTATACCATTCCATATCAGAGTTTGACCCGTTGTCGCGGTAGATGTATTAAGATGAGTATCTACATCAGAATCAGTATATGTTGTAGGAATTTCAGATACATTTGCTAGTTCTATCCAACTACCACTATGAGCATAATATGCTTTGCCTGTACCATGAACATGGGCAAACATACCATGATATGAAGTTGCTGATGGTAAATCTACAAGATTTGCATACATATTTGAGAAGAGAACTTTATTAGTTCCCAAATCTAAATCCTGCGATTCTACATGAGTTCTAACTCTTACATCAGTATAATAAAGATTCACTCCCTCAGTAAGATCTGTGGTAGTTTTTGAGATAAATGCAGTATCAAATCTTGCTTGTGTATAGTAAAGATTTGTAAGTCCTTCAGCAAGATCGTCTGTAGTTGAAGCAGATAAATCTTGAAGATATCTTCCATCAAAACTTACAGTTGCAGCAGTAGAAGAATCATCTCTAGTAAGAGTTAATGTTCCATTTGTAAATGTTGCACTATTAATTCTTGAGAGGTTTGTATCGTCAAATAGAGGACTAAAATCAATAGTAAATGTTGTTGCATCATCTCTAGTGAATGTTGCAATACCAGTAGTTCCATTTAAAGAACCACTTACTAATCTTGCAAGATTTGTATCATCCAAATAAAGAGATAAATCAATATTTGTTGTGTTTCCATTCTCATCTGTGTATGTAAGAACATTTCCAGCAATCGCAAGTGAAGTAAGTGTTTCTGTGGAAATACCTTGTGTAGTTAAATAAGATTGAACTCTTGCATCTGTATAATAGAGATTGGTTCCTTCAGCAACATCAGTTGTTGTCAAAGCATCTATTTGATTCTGCAATCCAATGTCTGCCTGTTCTCTATCATAAATCTCATCATCAAGATCGGATTGAATTGCTCCAGTTTGAGCTGCGACTTGTTGTGTTACAATAGAAGTTACTTGAGAAGTAGAAACTCCGTCTGTAATACCGTAACCAGCAAGTGTAGTTGGAGTATTTGTTAAACTGCTAAATTGTCCATCAAACAAATTGGCCGCAGTTATTCTTGCATCAACTCTGGCGTCTGTGTAATAGAGATTTGTAGAACCTTCAGTAAGATTGTCTGTGGTTTTTGTGGACAATCTAGTATCAAATCTAGCGTCTGTATAATAAAGGTTGGTTCCTTCAGCAAGATCAGTTGTTGATTTCGTAGCAAGTCTTGTATCAAATCTGGCATCTGTATAATAGAAATTTGTAGAACCTTCAATCAAATCATCAGTAGTTTTATTGGCCAAAGACAAATTTGTGCCGGTTTGTAAATTAATTCTTGAATCAACTCTTGCATCTGTATAATATAGATTCGTGCCTTCAGCTAAATCAGTTGTAGATTTTGTTCCTAACCAAGTGTCGGCAGTTGTATTGAAATCAGCAATTGCAAGTTTGGTTGCAATTGAATTTGTAATCGTAGTCGCAAAGTTAGGATCATCTCCCAGCGCAGCTGCAAGTTCATTTAGAGTATCAAGTGTTGTCGGCGCTGAGTCAACCAAAGCAGCAATAGATGCATCAATATCACTCTGCGTTACTGCACCGAATGTAGTAATTCTTGCATCAGCTCTAGCATCTGTATAGTAAAGATTTGTTCCTTCTGCCAAATCTGTAGTGGATTTCGTTGCAAAATCTGTATCAAAATCGCTTGTTGCATAAGAAGTCTTTGTGTTGATTTGATTTTGTAAATCAATATCTGCTTGTTCTCTATCATAAATTTCATCATCAAGGTCAGATTGAATTGATGAGATTTGTGCTGCGACTTGTTGTGTTACTGTAGATACAGTTGCGTAGTTATTTGCAGTTAAATATGTTTGGACTCTAGCATCTGTGTAATAAAGATTGGTAGTACCTTCTGTTAAATCGTCTGTATTTTTTGTTGCAAATCGTATGTCAAAATATGAATTAATTTCATTACCAAGATTAATAAATCCAAAATTACTATTTCCAGCATCATATAATAAAACATCTCCATTTGCTGGTGTATCAACTGCATCTACATCTGATAAGTCTTGTATACTTGCAAGATTAATACGAGAGTCTGCATATGTGGTTACTTCAGTTGCAAAATCGACTGGTAGAAATTCACTACCATCATACAGAAGGAAATCTCCAGTAGCAATGCCAGTTGTATTTACATCATTCAATACTCCAATATTTGCAGCAGCAACTCTAGCGTCCGCCCTAGCGTCCGTATAGTAAAGATTTGTACCTTCAGTTAAATCTGTTGTAGACTTTCCAGAAAAGTCTGTATCAAAATCAGAAGAATCATATGGATTGGATGCAGTAATTCTAGCATCTACTCTTGCATCCGTATAGTAAAGATTTGTAGAACCTTCAGAAAGATCATCCGTAGTGTTATTAGATAGATCAATTCCATCGATACTGGATGCTAGTGCAATAGTAAGCGTATTATTTACATCATCATAAACAACAGAAATATCTTCTCCCGCTTGAATTAAGGCTGCGACACGATCATCAACTCTTTCATCTGTATAGTAAAGGTTTGTTCCCTCTACGATATCAGTTGTAGATTTTGTAGCAAGTCTAGTGTCAAATCTGGCATCTGTATAATAAAGATTCGTTCCCTCTGCAAGATCCGTAGTAGACTTTGTTGCAAAATTTGCATCTACTCTTGCTTCCGTATAATAAAGATTTGTGGAACCCTCTGAAAGATCGTCTGTAGTTTTATTAGCAAGAGAAAGGTTTGTGCCTGTTTGTAAAGAAATTCTAGCATCAACCCTCGCATCCGTATAGTAAAGATTGGTGCCTTCTGATAAATCAGTTGTAGATTTTGTTCCCAACCAAGTGTCAGCAGTTGTATTGAAATCTGCTGTTGCAAGTTTTGTTCCAATCAAATTAGTGATTGTAGTACTAAAATTTGGATCATCTCCTAGTGCTGCAGCAAGTTCATTGAGAGTATCAAGAGTGGTTGGAGCAGTATCTATAAGATTTGAGATTGCAGTATCAACATATGTCTCTGTTGCAAATACTTCTGTAGAACCACTTACGGTAACTTCAAGAGCTCCATTGTTATCAGATAATTGTAAACTTCCCAAATAAATTGAACTTCCACTCAAATATAAATCGCGGAATTTGTTGGTTGTGCTACCTAAATCATAAGTTACATCTGTATCTGGAATAATATGTCCAGAAACATCACCAAGTTTTGTTTGAACTCTTGCGTCCGTATAATAAAGATTTGTGCCTTCAGTTAAATCGGTTGTAGTTTTTGCAGCCAATCTAGCGTCAAATCTAGCATCTGTATAGTAGAGATTTGTTCCCTCTGCAACATCAGTTGTTGATAAAGAATCTATTTGATTTTGTAAAGCAAGATCGCCCTGTTCTCTATCATAAATTTCATCATCAAGGTCAGATTGAATTGATGAGATTTGTGCTGCGACTTGTTGTGTTACTGTAGAGATGGTTGCATAGTTATTTGCAGTTAGATATGTTTGGACTCTAGAATCCGTATAATAAAGATTTGTACCTTCAGAAAGTTCTGTTGTTGTTTTTTGACTTAGGTCTAAATTTGCACCTGTTTGAAGTGCAATTCTGGCGTCTGTCCTTCCATCGGTATAATATAAATTATTACTACCCTCTGCAACATCATCAGTTGTTCTATTTGCAAGGAATGTGTTTACAGTCCCTTCGACAATATCATCCGTATCGAATTCGGTAAAATCAATTTCTACATTTAAAAGATTACCAACATCATCATAATTTTTAGTTAATCCTTTACCATCAACAAAAAGATTTGCAACTCGATCATCTACTCTTTCATCTGTATAGTAAAGATTTGTTGCACCTTCAGTAATATCATCAGTAGTTTTTGTTGCAATATTTGCATCAACTCTGGCTTCCGTATAATAGAGATTTGTACCTTCGGTTAAATCGGTTGTTGTCTTAGTTGCAAGTCTGGCATCAAATCTAGCATCAGTATAGTATAAATTTGTACCTTCAGTCAAATCTGTGGTAGTCTTGGTTGCAAAGTTCGCATCAACTCTTACATCAGTGTAATAAAGATTGGTAGAACCTTCTGAAAGATCATCAGTACTATTATTTGATAAATCTAAACCATCAACACTAGATGCAAGTGCAATCGTTAGAGTATTTGCAACATCATCATATACAACAGAAATATCTTCTCCTGCTTGAATTAATGCGGCAACTCTATCATCTACTCTTTCTTCTGTGAAATATAAGTTTGTACCTTCCGCAAGATCAGTTGTAGATTTTGTTGCCAGTCTTGCATCAAATCTTGCTTCTGTGTAATAAAGATTTGTTGAACCCTCTGGAATATCGTCAGTGGTTCTAGAGGCCAAGAAAGTATTTACAGCACCTTCAATGATATCATCAGAATCAAATTCAGTAAAATCTATAGCAATGTTTAGAAGATTACCAGCATCGTCATAAGTTTTAGTAATCCCAACTCCATCTTGAATTAGGGCTGCGACACGATCATCAACTCTTTCATCTGTATAATAAAGATTTGTTCCTTCAGTTAAATCAGTTGTAGTCTTAGTTGTAAAATTAGCGTCAACTCTGGCTTCTGTATAGTAAAGATTTGTACCTTCTGCAAGGTCGGTTGTAGTTTTAGCAGCAAAAGCAGAATCAAAATCTGCTTGACTAAATGGAGCTTGCGGAATCCAAGAAGTTCCATTCCATACAAGAGCATCTCCAGAAGTTGGAGAAGTTACACTCACATCCGTCAAGTCGTTCAGTACTAAATTATCAATCTGACTTTGAAGATTTAAATCTGCTTGTTCTCTATCATAAATCTCATCATCAAGATCGGATTGAATTACTCCAATTTGTGCTGCGACCTGTTGTGTTACTGTAGAGATGGTTGCATAGTTATTTGCAGTTAAATAAGTTTGTACTCTAGCATCTGTATAGTAAAGATTAGTGCCTTCCGTAAGATCGGTTGTAGTTTTAGTTGCAAAATTAGTGTCAACTCTAGCATCTGTATAGTAAAGATTAGTGCCTTCCGTAAGATCGGTTGTAGTTTTAGTTGCAAAATTAGTGTCAACTCTAGCATCTGTATAGTAAAGATTGGTTGAGCCTTCTGGAATATCATCAGTAGTTCTGGATGCTAAGAAAGTGTTTACAGCACCCTCAATAATATCATCCGAATCAAATTCAGTAAAATCTATCGCGATGTTTAGAAGATTACCAGCATCGTCATAACTTTTTGTAATTCCCTGCCCATCTAAAATTAAATTTGCAACTCTGTCATCAACTCTCTCATCTGTATAGTAGAGATTTGTGGCACCTTCAACAATTCCATCAGTTGTTCCAGATATACCAAAATTGCCAATATATCTTGCACCAATAATATATACAGCTTTTCCACTAATTCCACTTGGAAGATTATCTCCAATAAAGTTTAGAACACCAGATTGATAATCAAAAAACCATTCATCATTATTACCAGAACCAGCAGCAAATAGTTGTGTTCCTGTAGAAGCCGGATTTGCAGCTCCTGAATTATCAAGATATACTTTTACCTGATATGTAGAACCAAATTCTGGTGGTATCCAATCACCATTACCAGTTTTCCAAGTTCTATTCGCAGATGCAGTTGCATCAGCAGTTGTTTCTATAGTTTCTAATTGTACTTGTGAAGTGTCTGAAGATGGAATTGTGGTGGGAATTTGGTCTGCTTCGGCCCAGAGCCTATCGCCCCTAATCAAAAGTGGACTAGGAATACTTTCGTTTGTGGCGTTTTTTATTGAATTTATGTCAGTCTTTGAAACACCATAACCAAGTTTCTTCCAAAGAAAGTCAAGTTTTTGATTGTCGTTTATCGCCATGACTTCCCCTATGACACACTAAGTGATGTTATAGATTGACCAGAATCTAATGCAATCCGTACAAGTGCAACATTTCCAGTAGCATTTGTAAGATTTTCAGTTCCTAGTGTCATGGTATAACTTCCGCTCAAAGAAGTATTTGGGAGAATCCTATCAGAACCAGTTGAGGCACAACCATTGCTACCATTTCCACCCGAGCCAGTGTTTGCGCCTGGGATTCCAGCACCAGCATATTGAACACCACAATCTAACCATCCGTTTATAGAACTAGTGGCTCCTATGGCTGTGCCTGGAGCTGCAATCCAAACGCCCGCCACACCACTAGGACTTGTTATATTTATATTGAAGTTTGCTACTACTGTGCGTCTGAAAGCAAAAGTAAAATATTGTTGACCAGTATCACCAGAACGATCTGGTCCTACTGGAAGATATCCACTACTGTAATCATTTGTATTGTGTTCAATGTCTCCTAATCTAAGTGTCGCTTCCTGAGTCCCAACAACGCCTGGATCAGAACCTTCGGTGTATGGATTGCTCGTATAGTAATTATTTGCATCATTTATCGAAGGATTTGTGGTGGTTGCTAAATTAAAATCAAAAACTCTAACTCCACCGTCATTAAAACCAGAACCCAAAGAATTTGAAACGCTAATATTTGTTTCATCTATGTTTGATTGAGATGATGTATGAACCTGTAAAGCTGTATTGTTTTGCACCGAACTTCCGCTTCCATTTACATTATTAGCACTAATACTTATAGTTTCGACAGTCCTAACATCAGAACCCGTAATATTAACAGTCAAATCTCCAATTGAGTATGCAGAACCATTTCCAGTGTTTGCAATAGGAATTCCGCCACTCAAGAAAGTGATAGATCCATCAATTTGAGAATAATTATAATTTTGTGTAGAAATGGCAGACTGAGAAGTTCCTTCTTGGTTAGTTCCGCTCTGTACAGTCACAACACTAGATGTATCTCTATACGTTTGACCTATAAAATTATTAATAGTAACTCCGCTCAAGGTCAAAGACGAACCTGAAGTATAATACGGAATTCCAGAAATATATCTGTAATTGCCAACATTCTCAGAAAGAGTGCCAGAAGTAACTGTTGGTGTAGATGTTAAATCGTCTTTTACAAATTCTATAAGATTTGTATTTCCAGTTGTCGAGTGAGATAATTGAAAACTATTTATCCCAATACTAAGTGTCGCTGCGCTCTTGGAAACTCTAGCCTTGAATCCTTTATATAAATCTGGGTGATATACACTGGAAGTGAATGAAATACTGGAACCATCAGAGTCTAATAAATTGTAATCTCTTTCTTCTGTAACAACAAGACTAGTGACTGTTCCAGAATTATCATTACCATCAAAAGTAATTTGTCCATCTGAAGAACCATTTACAATTGCGTCAAGTGTTCCACCATCTGCATTATATGCAAAAGTAGAAATTGTAGTAGACTGAACAGAACCAGAAGTTGATGTTGTTCTATCTACATTGCTTCCTGCCACAAGAGAAGTACCTCCAGTATTGTCTGTAAATCCAGATACGAGTTTAGGAGAAGTTCCAACATCACCAGTAAAACTTATTGACTTTGAGCTCAATCCCGCTGGAGTTGAGATATTAGGATCATATACTTTAAGTTGCAGGGATGTACTAGTTGGAATTACAGAAGGATCGGCTGTGGTGTGTGAGTCTAATGTTAATATAACTGTATCTCTTCCAGTTCCTGTATCTGTATTTGCACCCCATGTATGTTGTAATCTAGAACCACTCACACCGCCGTCTGCTACATCAGATGCAATATTATCAAGTGCGCTTCCATCTCCCCAATTCACATTATATGTAACATCTGCCATTAAAGTATTTGTAGTAATATTTTGTAAATATAAACTTTGTCCCTCTATAACATAAAGATCGTTTCCGCTAAGAGAAGAACCACCAGAAGCAGTTCTATAAAGTGCAAATGCTGCGATAGGGTCTGCTGTATAAATGATAATATAATCTGTATTAGTTGCTGTTGCTTCGCTTCCAGCACCCGACCCTGCACTATTATATGCTCTAACGGTCACTGTATAAGGACTTCCAGCATTGGATGTATATGTATGACTTGGTGTTGAGTCGGTTGTGCCATTTGTGTTAGAACCATCTCCCCAATCAATATCATATCTATTTGGAGAACCATCAACATTCAAAGATAAAGTTACTGTAGTTCCTTCACCCCCCGCAAGTGGAGATGCGGTGAATGATACACTTCTTATAAATACACCAATTCTAATGTTGTTTAACGCCTCATTCAATTCATCAATAGCATCTACTGTTTTATCTGTAGAATCTAAAATTATAGCTCCATCGCTCAGACTTCCATCTGTTGGAGTACCAAGATTTAAATCGGAGGCGTCTTTATTGGTAAATGCAGTATCAAAATCTCCTTGACTAAATGTAACGCCAGGAACAAAGTTTGTTCCGTCCCATACAAGCGCCTCTCCAGTGTTTGGTGCAGTTGTTGTAGTATCTACATCAGATAGTGCATCAACACTTGCAGCGGCGATTCTAGCGTCTGCTCTTGCGTCTGTATAGTAAAGGTTTGTCGAACCCTCTGGAATATCATCTGTAGTTCTGTTTGCAAGATATGTATTTACACTACCTTCAATAATATCATCAGTATCAAACTCTGTGAAATTAATAGCAATATCTAATAGATTACCAGCATCGTCATAATTTTTGACAATGCCAACACCATCTTGAATAAGAGCAGCAACTCTGTCATCGACACGCTCATTTGTGAAATAGAGATTTGTTGTGCCTTCTACGATTGTATCAGTATCGCCTTGGGTATAACTTATTACACCTGTAGCTGGATCATAATTAATACTTCCAGTTGCACTAATAGAATTTCTTGATCTAGTTTCTGTAAAATAAAGATTTGTTGAACCTTCTGGAATATTATCAGTTGTTCTATTTGCAAGGAATGTATTGACTGCGCCTTCGACAATATCATCAGAGTCGAATTCACTAAAGTCTATAGAAATGTTTAGAAGATTTCCAACGTCATCATATGTTTTTTGAATTCCAGTTCCATCAACAAAAAGAGCGGCAACTCTATCGTCCACTCTTTCATCTGTAAAATAAAGGTTGGTAGAACCTTCTGGAATTGCATCAGTATCTGGTTTATTTAAGAGGTCAGTCCAACTTCCAGTTGCTGCGATAGTAGAAAGTCCAAGATTCGTTCTTGCACCGACCGCATCTGTTGCGCCGGTTCCGCCATGGTCCAGACCTACTGTTTCGTTTACAAGAAATTCACTTAAACCAGTTGTGTCTCCAGAACCATCTACTATAACTCTTATTGGAATTACATTAGTCATGAAAAGCCTCTTTTCTACTATTTAGGAAGATTTGGAGACTAAGTTTTCTCCAAATCCCCCTTCAATAATTCATATTAAGAGGACAGTAGACTTGTATCAACATCCGTTGTAGCGATTCCATGTCCAGCAACTAACTGAAGAATTCGCATACCATTTCCAAAAGCTTGAGTTGACATTTGGCCTTTGTACAATCTTCTCTTGTCATTAGTTCCAGTAGTACTAAATCTATCACTAGTGATGAGTGTATCTTGACCTACTGCTCCAGCTCCACAGAATGCAATTAAGTCTAGTTCTGTTCCTGTATAAAGGAATCTTTGAGAACCTAATCTATTTGGGAACTGAATTACAAGCTGTCCTTGGTCGTTTAGAGTAAGTTGTTCCAAAGGATTTAACACCGCATGAGAATCTCTTTCATTGATTCCTGCGAAAACATGTCTATCCCAAGGTTTTAATGTGTCTTTTTCTCTAACAACAAATCTCCTAAATCGGCCCTGTATATCCATTTCAAGAGCCCGAAGTTCTTCATCTTTCAACTCATCAATTCTAAATTCATATGTATAATTTCCAGAGGCATCGTAAATTCCTTGATATGCCAAAGAATTTGACCTGACCCGTTCTTTTTCAGTAAAATATGGAGTTAGGTCAGAATACAATACAGGAGGTAATGAAGATTGATATACACAATGTAATGGCTGATGTTCTGATGTAAAATCTGGTTGGCCAGTCGTTGCATCAACATGTCTCTGAACAAGGAAGAATGCATTGTCATCTGCCTGTGCATGAGATGCTTGATCTTTAATATAAAAAGAAATTCCATGATCCGCAACAGTTAATGTATAACTCATTGGATACTGTCCAGAAATCTCAGGACTGAATTTTCCAGTTCTTCTAAACAATCCTTTTTGTATTCTCAAAGATCCACTATTATATGGAGTATCATTCAACATTTCAGTAGAAGTTCCTTTTAATAGTTTTTCTTCAAATCTATATTCATCGTCAGATAATACTCCCTTAGTTATAGAAGTCCCAGAAGGAAGTGTTGGGGCTGTTGTTCCAGCTGGTAAAGAGAATGCATCTGAAAAATCGTAGGTTCCGGTCACGCCCGGCCCAATTGTTTTTAAGGCATATGTTGAAGTATAATGTTGACTTCCGACCAAACCACCATAGATATTGAATCCACTTTTAATATTATCTTCAAGTTCAAGTCTATTTACATATGGATTTACTAAGTGAGTAATTGTTTCTAAATATCCATTAAATTGAGGCCTTAAAGCTCCTAAAAATCCTGGCTCTCTCATATCGCCTTTGCGAATTCCATCTCTTCCTTGAATCTCAGCAATATCACCATCTGATTGAAGCTGAAATTTAGTAGCGACATGAACACTCAAATATTCATATCCTGTAGTTGCATAAACGCTTCTAGGATCCTGATTAGTCTCCAATACTTTTGGATTTATATATGGAGAAGTTTCTTTAACTTCCTGTCCTCTAGAAACATCTAATCGTAGTCTCCAAGGTTGATCTCCATTCGATCCAGACAATTGCGATGTTGATGAAGATTCTAAAACAATTGGGCCCATCGAATAATCTTCAATATATTCAAAGGATTCAATTTCAATTTCTTTAGTAAATCTCTCGAATTCTGACCAAGAAACCTCTCCAGATGATGCGCCACCAAATTGTGTATTTGGATGTGATAAAAGAGCATTGGTGTCAAAGGAAACTTGTGGCCCAAGTGGTCTGTTTTCATTTGACAAAACTTGCATTTCATAAGAAACAAAATAATTTGTTAATCCTGAACCCGCAGCACCTTTGCCTGGGAGTTTAAAATTAGAATAAGCAGTCCAATTTCCAGTCGGAGGATTTGCAAATGTTCCCAAATCTCTTGCAAGAGGGAACCCCAAACGAACTGTGGAAACTGCTGAATTTACGCCGGCCTGAGTCTCTGCCAATTCAAAATCCAAACCATCTTCAACTCCTGTTGATGCAATACTATGTAAGACATCTGCTGTATAAAAATTTGTCACGTTTACTGTGAATGCTGCATGTGTTGGAAGGTCGGCAACTAAAAATCCATCTAGTGAATATTCAGAAGAAGATGTTGCACCAATTGTCCCTGTCAATGTTGCAGAATCAGCACCAAGCAATCCATGAGTTGCGCCAACTATTGATTTTTTCATGTATGCAGAAGATGCTCTATCATATTTGATAGTAATAAAGTTTGCACCTGCTTCAACTTTCATGTATTTTGATACATAAGCATTTGCTCTAATTTTATTCGCCATGGCCTCTGCCAATTGAGAAGCATTTAAACTGACATTAGTTGTAAAATCAATTACGACATCTTTCACTGCTGTTGTTAATGTAACATCTGCTGCATCTTCATCAACAACACCTTCAAGAGTGATTTGGAATTCATCTCCAATATTAGAACCTTCTAATCCTCTAATTTGCACTTCATGGATATAACCATTTGTATATGTCGCGCCTGTAGAGGTTGTAACTCCATCAGTTACTGTAGATGAAACTTGAGTTTGCGGAACAGTGAAATTCACAACTGAATTTGTATAAGATTGATTTGGGCGCGCGGTTCTAGAAACAGACGCTGTTAAACTGTGGCCCATATCTCTAGATGTAAATTCAATAACACCAATTCTATCTGGATCAATAATTGCAGAGAAAACACCACCTTTAGGATCTGCTAAAGGAGATTTTTGCATTTCTTCGTGAAGAGATTGAGTAAACCCTTTAATTGTCGGGTCCAATCCAACAATTACTGGAATTTCATAGATAACATCTGGTGCTGGAGCGATTCCTTTATGAGTAAATGTAAAAGTGTAAATGTCTCCAATTTGAAACACATTTGTTGTAAATGCAGAATCAAAACCAAGCATAAGGTCTCCCTGATATTTAGACGGTTCTACTGTTCCTGCTGGAAAGAAAAAATCGTCCTTATAGTTAGAAATCCAAAAATGATGTTTGACTGTTCCGTCTGGTGCTTTTTCTTCTTTATAATGACGCAATTTTGCTTCAGTATTCACTCCAGTTGATGCAGCAGGCATAAATGTAACACCTCTGGCTGCGGTTGTGATGAGTCTTTTAATTTTATTAAATTCATTATAATAAATTTTTTCAGCAATTCCTGGCAATCCCACATATCCAGGCTGTTTTTGCGCGCCGGTTTTTGATATTAATGGAACTGCGGTGGGACGTTTTTTATAAAAATGGCCGTTGTAAAGGTCAACTGGTCTAAGAGATGTGGAACCAGCCGCATACAATGCTTGATCTTTACCAAAAATTAATTCATCACCGCGAGTAGAAGTAACTGCTTGGTCCATAGTAATAGATGTGCTAGAGTTTATTGCAGTAATAGTTGGAAATGGTGATACAGTTGGAACGCCAGCAATTTCAAAAAGAATATCCCCTTCCTGTAAGAGTTCAGTACTTACCATGTGTATAACAGTTTGAGCGGTTCCATCTCCAGCATTATCTTGAAGTGAAGTGTGCCATCTAGCCTCGCCGCCTCGCATATTTGGATGTGGATTTAAATAAGAAAAAAGTTCGCAATTTGGCCCAAGCGCAGTTTCTAAATCTAGTGCGCCTTGATATGATTGTCCCTGCTGAAGTTGTTCTGAAAGGTGGAGATGCCAATCGTCATATAAATAAACATCATCAATTTTTTTAACTCTTTGACTTCCAATTCCATCCAGTAAATAATCAACTGAGGCGCTTCCAAAAGCACGAGCAGGAGTTGCGCTAATAGGGTCACCAATACCAAATGCTCCTTCTGATGGAGTAATACAATTTGAATCGTAATGATAAACAATAAATTCATCAATATATTTTGTCAATTGTTTATTATTCAATGTCAATTTTGTAATAGTTGGGCCGACATCTTCAAATCCATTTGCAAGAAGGTCATCCGCAAGATGTTTAAGGACTGGTGTTGTTTTTTCTCTTGTTTCGCCAGCATAGAAACCATCTAGCTGAGTCATATTGTTTCTATTAATTGATACGGACATTCTTAATAAACTCCTATAATTTGAATTAGTTCGTTTTCATTATATTTATAAAAAAAAGATTATACGCCATTCGTAATCAAATCGATATCGTCTTGTGTTCCATTTTGCAAGAAAAACTCAACAGTTCCACTTATTAGTTGATCTCCAACGAAGGTGGTGGTGAGAGGAAGATCATCTCTAGTTCCATTTTCTTTTTGAAATTTTATAAATCCACCCACAGAAAAATTAGTCTCTGGCCTAAACTTACCAGTTCCAGCATCATATGCAATTCCAATAATACCAGATCCTGAAACATCAGATGCTGTATGTCCTAAGTATTCAAAATTTTGTAAGTTATCTTCAATTGTTGTTACATCACCAATAATTCCGCTTTCCACTCCTATTGCTCTAGTTCTTTCCGCAAATATCGCAGCGTCTAACAAACTAACAGCATTTGCAATAGAGGTCGATGTATCTATGTAATTTGTGCCATTAGGAACTATATACGTTCCATCTATGTTTAGCCCAGTTCCTGCTTCAATTTGATCTATTTCAGATAAAATTGGGCTCAAGTCAACTGATACGGATGTAATTAGTGTATTGGGGTCGAATGTAACAATCAATCCACTTCCAAATTCTATTTCGGAAGTTATTTGTCCAGCAACTGTTAAGGCGGAACCAACTGCAATCCATGCTTCCCCAGAACCATAATAAAATACATTTGTTGAGTTGTCTTGTGCAAATCGTCCAACATCTGGTGTTGCAGCATTTAGTGTTGCGTAGTCCTGAAATGCATCAAATCTAGAGAGATTAAAATTATCTCTCATTGTATTTTTGACAGCTTCTAATATTTCTGAGGCTGTTGCTGTCTCTGGTAATCCATTTTCTACAGCATCGCCACCGGCACCGATTCCACCGTCAAGAATTCCAACAAAATCAGATTCTAAAAATTCAGCGAGTACAACATCACCAGATTGTTGTAATACTGCCTTTACTGGAAAAGCCTGTGCCATTTAAAACTCCTAATGTATTATTTATATCTTAAATAATCAGAAAATAAATATTGCTTATCCACCAGCAAAAACATTTCCAGAACCTCTTGTAACAGAAGATCCACATGCAACGGGGTCTCCAATTCTTCCTAATTGTTTTCCATTCACATACACTGAAGAAGACCCCTTTGCAAGTACAGACCCATGACAAGTTGGTCTAGGATTACAGTGAACCGCCCAACCATCTCCCTGTCTATGAGCACCAATACTATTTACAAATACATTTTCACTTGCGGCTATATTTTTTCTTGGTGGAAATGCACCATGTCCTGTGCAGGAGTCTCCGAATCTAGTTACAGCTGGCATATACTGGGTATCCTCTTATTATTCTAATATCATCTGTGGCTTCATAGAATGTTTTTTCATCCACTTCGTATTCACAATTCAATGTAAATGTTCCGTTTTCATTTGCAATATTTTCCAAGTATTCAAATTTAGAAGGTAGTATTGGAAACTCTTTTGTAAAATAATCAACATCTAAAAGTTTCGAAAGGTCATAATTAGTCCCATCTCTAGATAAAGAATCTAGGAAATTCATATATTTATTGTATTGTTCTGGATTTGTGTATTCTCTCAATTCTGTTAGTTCATTTTTCCTAGTATTATATTCTACTTCTGATATTTCTGAGTTATGATAATTTCTAACCACATCAATAACTTCACTATCTATTGCTCTATTATTTATCAAAGAACTATATCTAAAATTATTATTTTCTCTATTTGCCTCTAACCACTCAGTTCTAGAAGCAAATAGAGAATCGTCTATCTGCGGAGATTTATGAATGAATAAGTCTCTATCAAATGAATAGTTATTATATATTCTGAAAATGAGAGTTACAATTTTTACAACAGCACCAGAATTATCAGTAACAAAATCATCTACATAAAATTCTATCCCATCCTCTTGCGAAATAGTTTCTAATACAATTTCTTCAGTTACAGTTTCTGTTGCAAAAATTCCTTCATTTGGCCCAACAGCAGTAAGCAAATCTTGTAGTTTATTTCTTCTTTGTATTAGAACCTCAGTTTTTTGTGTGTTTTCTGAAAATAATATCTCATTATTCAATTCAGAAATATTATTGGATAATATACTAGATGATGTGACAAATACATCATTTAAAACTCTTTCCGTTCTAGTAACATTAATGTCTCCATCTAATCTTTCCAATTCATAACGCAAAACTGTTTTGTTTACTATTCCAGCTCCTAAATTAACGTCTTTATTAAAAGTGGTTAATTTTGAGCCAACAACGAAGGTAGTAGAACCCTGTGTAACTGTTTCTCCTGGCACCAATTCATCACCATCATTTACAGCAATAATATCAATAATACCAGTTGTGATATTTCTACCTATCAATCGGACACTAAATTCTCTAGGATCTATTACCTCAAAATCTGTATAATCATTATCTAAACTATCAAAGTGCGAAACAAATTCTCCATTTGAGTCAGTAAATCCCTGAGTTTTTACCCAAGGTTCGAATGCATATTTTCTTAAAAACTTATCAGTTTCTGAAAGCTTTCCAGTCAATCTTCCTGTTGTAGTAAGGGTTAGACATTCTGGTATTCTACCTTCCATACTTTCTAAATCATATAAAAAGTTAAATTTATTATTTGACGTATTAAATGCCCACACTTCATTCATCTTACTATTTGTTTCCACATTCCAATCAACTGTAGAAAATTCAAATAAAAAATCTGAATTAATGTCTGTTATAACTTGAGTTTCGCTGTATTCACCAGATTCGTGTCTACCAGATCGCCCAGCCGCATTAAAATCATTTTCGACAGAAAAATCTACATAAACTGAACTCGATTTACCAAAACTTTTAGCATAAGACATCACGTCATGCCCGAATGCATGTGAACCGCCGCTTTTTGGATGCGAAGAAGTTACTTTGTCATAAAAAGTTGATTGAAATTTATTTACATCAAATAAGTTTGAAGAAATTCCAACAAACGAATCAAAGAAAAATTCAATTACCTTTTCTATAACTCTGAAATTTGGCCTGAATATTTCTTCAAGCATTTTTTTGCCAAATATAGTTTTACCAGATGTTGGAGATATTATACTAGATTGCATAAAATATTGTTCAATAAAATATGATACATCATTAGTTTCTAATTCAAATCCTGAAAAATTCAAACCCTTTGTCCACATATCCAAATCTACAAAAAATAATTTATTGATATATGTTTTATCTAACCTCTCTGTATAGAATGGTTTTACATGGAATCTAATATCCTTTGCTCTTTCAAAAAAGACAGTTTTTGGATAATCTATTTCTACAATCTTTACAACTTCATTCCAAGTAATATCTCCAAGAGTTGTAGTCTTTGGAATTTCATAAAAAAGCTTTTCTTTAAAAGGAATATCTGTGGGTGCGATCAACCAAGGAGTATTATATTCTATATCTGTTGGTTTTTCAATGAAAGGTTCAGATTCAAACAAAATATCTGATGGTTTTTCTATAAAAGGCTCAAAGTCAAATAGAATATCCTTTGATAATTCCACATATTTCTTAAATTTTTCAGCGGTGTCTACATATCTTTGAAATCCATAATTAATTGGAATAATTCTGTCTTTCGGTTTTCCAAAATACATAGATTTTGTAATATCATTTAAATAATCTCGTGGCCGGAAATAATATAAACCTGATTGTACATCAAGTACAATATCCTGTTCTTGTAAAATATCTTTAGATGTGTTTAATTCGTGTCCATATTTTTTAGTTGTTGCTAAATCAGCAATACTAGTAGATTCCGCAAGACTTAATTCTACACCATAGTTTCTTGAACTCGAAACTAAATCAATTGGTTCATAAGAAAATTCATATTTTATTCCAGCATATCCAACTTCTATTATTTTCTTATTAATATCTTCATTTATTGCGAACTCACCAGAAATATTTTGTACAATATTTTCACTCATACGAGAAGATATAAATTCTATGTATTGTTTTGCAGCATCTTTTCCTTCTATGAGTTCTACTAAGTTTTTAGAAACCAATAAATTGTCTGTCGGAGAAATATATCTGTTTATTACATCAACTAAGTTTTCTCCCAATATCAATTGGGAGTCAATAATTTCTGTAAGATATTCGCTTCTAAATCCTATAAATGGATTGTGTTGAAATGTCATTTTCTTCGTTTTCAAAATCATACTGATGTTATTATAATCCAATATTGTGCCCGAATATAAACTTGGATTTATTAAATCAACAAAACTTTCAGAACTTTTATCTATCATTGGATACATTTCTAAAGTTAATGAATTGTATCTCTCAAGTGCAACTAAAGGAACATCTATAACAAATCTTTCAGCTGTGATCGAATCAATGAATTCATGATTTGCTTTTGGATTTAAAGTTACTTTTGATTTTGAAGCAATTTCCGCACCAAAGCCACCAACAAATAATTCTCCGGCTTTGATATCTTCTAAATTTAATCCACCTATAAGTGGACTAAATGAAATATTACTAAAAGATGCATTTCTTTGTGACCAACTAGAAAACCCATATCTTGAATTAATAAATCTTTTTGTATCTTCATATTGATTAAGATCAATTTCAATAAGAGTTGCAGGGTCTATAGTAGTAGACCCCATTTGACTAGTCCATGCTTTTACAATATTTCCTTGTTTTTCAATTTTTATTTTAGTTCCTGTTGGAGTAGAACTCCACCCTCCAACAACATCTGGAATAACTTCATAATCTCTTTCTCCAGTAACCGAATTCAACACATACCACTGATGGCTAGATATATGAGATGATATTATTCTGCCACTAAAGTTTATGGTTTGTCCTAAATTTGTAGCCAACATCCAAGTTGTTCCACCAAACATACCGCCGTGAACTCTAACAGCACTCAAAGTGTGTTCATAATCACCTTCTTTAACATATCCAATAACCACGCCTATAGTATCATCATCAGATGCAGTAGAAGATAAATCAACTTCCAATTCATAAGATTCTATTGGAGCGGGAGAAACAAAACCTATATAACTTCTACTATTTTTTTGAGATTGTATGTTGTCTTGATTATTTACTATCCAACCAGAATCGACTTCTGACTGAATGCTGGGATATGTTGGAATTCCATCGGTTGGGATTGCTCCATGCGAAAATTTATGCCAAGACTCTAAAATAGAATACGAATTTACTCCAGTAGTTCTAGCAGATACACTCAAAACACCAGAAAATGACAGTGGAAGAACTCCGTCAAAAAATGTAATCTCTAATTTTCTTATGAGTTCTCTATGTTTTATCAAACGATATGAAAAATCAATATCTTGAGTTAAAAGATTGCCATTTATTTCAACCGTAAAGGGTCTTGTAACATCTGTATCATTATCAATCCAATCGTCTATAGAACTTACAAATATATTATTTACTATGTTAGTCTGACTAAAATTTTCGGTATATTGGCCAGCATCAATATCGAATGGATTATCAATTACAATTGGCAATCTTTCAAAAGTAAACCATAATAAACAAAGACCGGCAGGAATATCTAAGTTTCTTAAATTTATGGAATGTCTATTCCAACCAGTTCCGGCATTGATAGGATAATCAAATGTCTCAATAAGTTCTGAAGTTAGTCCAGATTGAAATTCATCAAGATTGTTAAGAGCATCATCATAATCTTGGGTGCTACGATATACGTTTACTCTAATTCTAGGATTATTTGTGATTATATCTCTTGATAATATTGAAAAATGAAATGCATCATACATATTCTCATCTGGAACATTGAAACTATGAACATGTCTTAAAGGTTTGGTGGCGGTTTTTCTAAAATCGCCCTCTAAAACAATAGACCTTCCTTCCAAATCATTATCAAATCTTTTGGTAAAGTTTTTATAAATTTCAAACTTGCCCGGCAGAAATTCATCATGAACGGAAAAATAATCCATTCTTGGATTTTCAATAGTTGGATATTTGTCCATACTCTCTGTGCCGATTGGAATATATGGACTTGTACTACCCTCTCTAAAATCCAATTCTAAATTATTGAATTCCAGTTTTGAACGAATTACTTCAATCGGAACGCTTGTTCTAAATGGTTCAAGAGCAATACTTTTCTCTTTACTTTCATCAGAATAATAGTAATTTACATACTGCACCGTCACTTCGGCTACAGAATCGAAAATTATATTATCTATTCTTCTTGTTCTGGCTTGAACATTAGTCCCGCCGCGAATTTGAACTTGAGGCATTCTTAATTATCCAAAAAATCTATTACCATCTTGTCTATCTATAAATGGTCCAATGTTTCTATTTTGATTTTTATCAAAAACAGGAGTTAATGCATATAAACGGTCCTCTCCATTTCTCATAATTATAATTCCCTTTTCTCCACTAAAATCATCCAAACCTTCACTAATAGGTGGTGATAATTCTGGTAGTGTATCTTCGCCCGGCCTCGAAATAGGAGGCTCTTCTACAGGTTCTTCTGCTGGTGGTTGAGGAACATTTGGGGTTTGAACTGGATCTTCATCTGGAACTACTGGAAGTAATGCCTCTTCTTCGCTCTCATCTGCCGCAGTCCTTAATATAACTTCAGAATCAATTTCAATATTTACATTAAGTCTTGGACGAGTTTCTTCGCTATCAGATTCATCAACAGTAGTTATAATTGGAAGTTGCGAATCTACACTTTCATCTACTGGAGCAGTAATAATTGTTGGTTCGTCTATCGCTTCATCTACTGGCGCAGTAATAATTGTTGGTTCGTCTATCTCTTCATCTGTTGAAGTGGTGGTAGTTGTCTCTTCATCAATTGAATCGTCCACTGGCGCAGTAATAACTACTGAAGTATCTTCTAAATCATCATCAACTCCAGTTGTTTGACTATCTTGATCTCCCACTATATCATCAGTAAATCCTAGAGTTGTTTCGGAATCATCGACAACATCTGTTCCAACATTTAATTTTACACTATCATCCTCTACATCATCGTCATTTGAATTAAATATAATAGCCGATTCGTCGGTGTCATCAATCGGTGGATTGAATATTAAAGGATCGTCCAAACTTTCATCAATATCTACAATAATTGGAGAATCCTGATCAATTACAATATCTTCTGTTCCTGAAAAATCTGTATCTGAATCTACAGGAACTTCCGAATCTGGAACGAGAACAATTTCTTCAATTTCAACAGAATTATCTGCCGTAGGAGCAAAGTCAGTATCATCAACTTCTGGAGTTATATTCGGTATAGATGCATCTGTATCATCCAATCCAATATCACTTCCACCAACTTGATTGATATTATCTTCTTCAACAAGGTCTGATTGAGAATCTAGAGCGGTATCATTATCAATAACCTCATCAGTTTCTGCGATAATTGGAAGTGTCTCATCTGGTCTAGGGTCGTCTTGAACGCCTATGACTCTAGTATCATCAGTTCTATCATCTTCTAATGCTGTTATTGGACTTGTTTCATCTGGTCTATCATCAGTTTGTGGTGCTGCTGCAAAATCTGTATCAATAACTTCATCAATTTCAGTTATTATTGGACTTGTTTCATCTGGTCTATCATCAGTTTGTGGTGCTGCTGCAAAATCTGTATCAATAACTTCATCAATTTCAGTTATTATTGGACTTGTTTCATCTGGCCTAGGATCATCTTGTACACTGATAACTCCAGTATCATCAGTTCTATCATCTTCTAATGCTGTTATTGGACTTGTTTCATCTGGCCTAGGATCATCTTGTACACTGATAACTCCAGTATCATCAGTTCTATCATCTTCTAATGCTGTTATTAGA